>Ga0209702_10009602_pt1 | contig 10718 bp, 6 predicted proteins | sample FRY01_FD_187210 | JGI IMG/M metagenome (GOLD analysis project Ga0209702, IMG submission 187210) | Freshwater microbial communities from Lake Fryxell liftoff mats and glacier meltwater in Antarctica - FRY-01 (SPAdes) (version 2) | ecosystem: Environmental > Aquatic > Freshwater > Ice > Glacier...
TTACCGGGGACTCCTTGGTTGTTTGTTTTGCAACAAAAAAACTTACCACAGAGCCCGGTGGACGTCTATATTCTTAAACGATTACATTGTCTTTTGTTGTGTCCGGCTTAAGATCTTACCTATGGGTTGTGGCTAGCACCATCGCGCCCTACTTTAGGGCGGCCTCCAGCGACGGGCGCGCGGTCTTTGCGTTTTTCGGGTCCGCGGGTATGGTCCTGTCGGGGTTCGCGCGGGCGCCTTTCCGCCCTCCCTGCGCCTGAGTCGACCTTCGCGGCGACGCGTCTGTGCTGGCAGGGCAAAAGAGCCCGCGGCATTCGCATCGTGATTGTACTTTGCGCACACGAATACGTTTGACCGCCTGAGGGCGGATGGATGGCAATATGAACTGGACGAGACGGCGCGGGTCGATCCCCGCCTTGGTGGTGAGTTGTGGTCTTATGATAGCGCTGGGGGCCCCGGCCATGGGGGCCGAGCCCGAGGTGCGGGTCGATGGGGCGTCGGAGGGCGGGGTGAGCCTCGACGCGCTGTTGGAATTTGCCGAGAGCCACGCGCCGCTGATGGCGCTCGATGGCGCGAATGAGGCGCGGATCGAGGCGGCGCGGGTCGGCGCGGGTCGACTTGTCCCGGATAATCCGCAGTTTCATTTTGGGAGTGGCCCGCGGCTTCAGCGGACAACTGTCGGCGCTGACTTTCAGGTAGGCCTGAGTCAACGCTTTGAGATCGCTGGAGAGAGGTCGGCCCGGCGCGCGGTCGCGCGGGCGACGGAGACCGAGATCCTCGCCGCGAGTCGCGATCGCCACTGGGACCTCCATACGATGGTGCACGGGCTCTTTTATCGCGCCGTCGTCGCCCAAGAGCGGGTGGCGTTGGCGCGTCGCGTCGTGGCCTTTCAGGCCGAGATCGCGTCATTTGTGGGCAAGAGGCGGGCCGCAGGGCAGGCCTCGCTGCTCGACGAGCGCATCGCCGAGGCGGAGTCCGTGAACGCCCAGCAGAACCTCTTGGCCAAGGTCCAAAATGAGTTGGCGCTTTGCCAAGAGCTGGCCGGGGTCATCGGGTGGCCCATGGACTCGCCACCCCGTCCGCGGGCTGGCGAGTACGGGCACTTGCCGGTCGCCCCGCTGGCCGAGTTGGTCGCGCTGGCGTCGGAGAAGCGCCCGGATCTTGCGCTCTTGGATGCGGTCATCGCGACGGCGCGCGCGAAAGCCCGCGCGGCCGACAGCGACGGGGCACCGGAGCCGACGGTCGGCGTCAATTGGACACATGAGTCCTCGCCTGCTGGGGGGCCTGCGTCGGATATCTTTATCGCTACGATTTCGGTGCCGATCCCGCTCTTCACCAATAACTATCCGGCCCGGTCCGCCGCGCGGGCCGAGCTCGCGATGGCTGAGGCCGAGCGGCAGCGTGTCCAGGCCATGGTCGCGACAGAGGTAACACGGGCCTACACCGCCGCGGCAGCGGCCACGTTGCGGGTCGCGGCCTTTGAGAGTCAGGTGCTGCCGCGGTTTGAAGAGACCCTCGCCGCCTTGAAGCGGGCCTTCGAGCTGGGGGAGATTGAGCTCCTCGCGCTAGCCTCGGGGCGTGAGCGCTTCTTGGAGGCGAATCGAGACGCGCTCGCGGCAAAAGAGACCTATTTCACGGCGCTTGCCGAACTTGAAAACGCGGTGGGTGTCGACGTGATCGTCGGGCTCGCGGAGAAAAAGCAATGAATAGCAACCGTTTCGTTCTCTGTTTGGGTGTCGCGTTTGGGATTCTTGTGGGTTTGGGAGGCTGCGGGTCGAACGAGGCGGCTAGCCCGGTCGCGGGCGAACACGGCGAGGAGCATGAGGAGGCCCACGACGAGCACGAGGGAGAAGCTGCTGAGGGCCACGAGGAGGGTCATGACGAGCCGGATGAAGGCGTCGTCCATTTGAGCGCCGAGGCGATGACCGTCTCGGAGATCCGCGTCGGCACGGCCACGCGTCGCGCGATGAGTGGTGGCGGCGCTTTTCCGGCCGAGATCGCCTTCGACCCCTCGGGCACGGCGCACGTCTCGTCCCTCGGTGGCGGTCGGTTCGCCAGCGTTGACACGAAGCTCGGCGACGTCGTCGAGCCGGGTCAGCTCCTAGCGACGCTCGTCTCCACGGATGTGGCTGACCTCGAGGGGCAGCTGGCGCACGCGAAGGCGCGTCTCCGGGGCGCGGAGGCCGAGTCGCGTCGCAACGCCATGCTGGTGAAAGAGGGCGTAGGGCCCGAGCGAGGGCTCGTCGATGCGCGGGCAGCGGTCGCGACTTTGCGCGCGGAGGTCGCAGGCATTCGGAGGCGCCTGGCCGTCTTCGGACCTCAGGTGGAGGGGCTGGTCGCGCTCAAGGCCCCGATCTCGGGGATCGTGGCCGGGATGCACGCGGTCGTCGGCGAATCGGCGCGCGCGGACGAGCCCGCCTTTACCATTACTGACCCGGCCCGCATCTTTGTCGAGGTCTTCATCCCTGAGCTAGACATCGCGCGCGTGGCCGTCGGGGCCGCGGTCGTCGTGCGCACCCACGCCTACCCGGAGATGGCCTTGGCTGGCCATATCGCGGTGATCGCCCCGAGCCTCGACCACGCCACGCGGTCCTTGTCGGCGCGGGTGGTCTTGGACGCCCCAGACATTCGGCTTCGCGGGAACATGTTCGCGATGGTCGAGCTCGACGCGATGGAGGGGCGCTCGATTGCGGTCCCGGCCGATGGGGTCGCGGTGGTGCAGGGGCAGGACGTCGTCTTTGTCCCGGGCAAGGAAGCGAATTCATTTGTACCCAAACCAGTGCGTCTGGGGCGACGCTCGAGTGGATATGTCGAGATCCTCGCCGGCCTCGACGAGGGGGATACCGTCGTCGTCCATGGCGGGTTCGTGCTGAAGAGCGCGCTCTCAGGCGGTTCCATCTCTGAAGGTCACGCGCACTGAGCGAGGGGGAGGAGATGTCAGCATTTATTTCATTGTGCCTTAAATGGCGCCTCCTCGTCTTCGTCGCCTTCGGGCTCGTCGCGGCCCTTGGGGTCAAGAGCGCGCTTGATCTGCCGATTGACGCGGTGCCAGATATTACCAATGTCCAGGTCCAGGTCCTCACGAACGCCCCGGCCCTCGGTCCCCTCGACGTCGAGCGGCGCATCACGATGCCGGTCGAGATGGCGCTCAGTGGGGTCCCGGGGGTGGAGGAGCTCCGGAGCGTCTCGCGCTTTGGCTTGTCCGCGGTGACGGTCGTCTTTGAAGAGGACACTGACCTCATGTTGGCGCGGCAGCTGGTCGGCGAGAGGCTCGTCAGGGTGCGGGACTCCATCACAGACGGGCAACCCGAGATGGGTCCGCTTAGCTCGGGGCTGGGCGAGATCTTACAGTTTGAGGTCAAAAGTAGCCGCCCGTGTAAGGTCGATGAGGACGGCAATGTGACAGATACGCCAGAGTGCCATTCAGCGATGGAGCTGCGCACCGAGCTCGATTGGTTCGTGGCAAACGAGCTGCGTAAAGTGCCAGGGGTCATTGAGGTGAACGCCTTTGGCGGCGAGCTCAAGACCTACGAGGCCGAGGTGCTCCCCGAGCGGATGCGGGCGCTCAAGGTGACGATGGGCGAGATCTTCGCGGCCCTCGAGGACAACAACGGGTCGGCCGGCGGAGGCGCGATTGTACGCGCCGGCGAGCAGGTCCTGGTGCGGGGCGAGGGGCGTATCGAGACCCTCGACGAGGTCGGCGAGGCCCTGGTGGCGACGCGCGCCGATGGCGTCCCGATTCGGGTGCGCGACGTCGCGCGGGTGCACTTCGCGCCGATGCTGCGCCAGGGCGCCGTGACGCGGGACGGGCGCGGCGAGATAGTCACCGGGATCGTGATGATGCTCATCGGCGCCAACGGGCGTGAGGTCGTGACCGACGTCAAGGAGCGCCTCGAGAGAGTCAGCGAGGCGATGCCCGAGGGGATGACCTTGGACGTCTTCTACGACCGCTCGGACCTCGTGGACCGTACCATCAATACGGTCGCGGTCAACCTCGCGGAGGGGGCGCTCTTCGTCATCGGAGTGCTCTTCTTGCTGCTCGGCTCGCTGCGCGGGGGGCTGATCGTCGCCTTGACCATCCCGTTCGCGATGTTGGTCGCCTTTATCGGGATGAAGGCCCTCGGCATCTCGGGGAACCTCATGAGCCTTGGGGCTATCGATTTTGGCATTGTCGTCGACGGGTCGATCATCGTCGTGGAGAACGCGGTGGTCATCCTCGCAGCGAAGGCGAGGGGGCTCGGTAGGCCGATGACCTACCGCGAGGCCGCCGAGTCCGTGCTCGGGTCGACGATGGAGGTGAGAAAGGCGGCGACCTTTGGTGAGATGATCATTGTCATTGTCTATGTGCCGCTTTTGACTCTTGCGGGGATCGAGGGGAAGATGTTCAAGCCGATGGCCATTACGGTGCTCTTCGCGTTGGGCGGCGCCTTTGTGGCGTCGTTGACCATTGTGCCGGTGCTGGTCGCGACCTTTATGCGGGGGGAAAAGCACGGCAAGGAGCCCTTTATCGTCCGCCTCTTGCATCGCGTCTATCCCAGGGTGTTGGCGCCTATTATGAAGAGGCCGATCGTGCTCACGGGCCTGATGGTGGCGGCCTTGGTGAGTACGGGCCTCTACGCAGGTGGGCTCGGCGCCGAGTTCATCCCGCGCCTGGATGAGGGGGCGCTGGCCGTGCAGATCTTAAGGTTGCCGAGCGTGTCCTTGCAGGAGTCCGTCGCAGGATCGACCCGATTTGAGAAGGTCATGAAGACCTTCCCGGAGGTCGAGACGGTCGTCTCGAAGACGGGGCGCGCGGAGATCGCGACGGACCCGATGGGCGTCGAGCTGTCGGATAGTATCGTGATGCTGAAGCCGCGCGAGGAATGGACGACGGCTAGGACACGCGACGGGCTCATCTCCAAGATGCAAGAGAAGCTGGAGGTGCAGCTGCCAGGGCTCGGGTTCTCGTTCTCGCAGCCCATCGAGCTGCGGATGGCCGAGCTAATCAGCGGGGCGCGCTCGGACGTGGCGATCACGATCTATGGGGATAATCTCTCAGAACTAGAGCGTATTTCGCGATCGGTACAGGGCGCGGTCTCCAAGGTTTCGGGCGCCGCCGATGTCCGAGGTGAGCAGCTCGCGGGGCTGACGACCCTCGCGATAGACATCGATCGGATGGCGGCCAGCCGCTACGGCGTCAGCGTGCGCGAGGCCTTAGACGCCATCGAGGCCATCGGCGGGCGCAACGTCGGCGAGGTCTACGAAGGACAGCGCCGCTTCGGACTGCAGGTACGGATCCCCAAGAGCCACCGCGAAGATCTAGCGCCAATCCGAAGCTTGCCCGTCGCCGGGAAGGGGGGCGTGCTCGTCGGGCTCGGGCAAATTGCCAGCATCGAGTTCGTGGATTCGCCAGCGAGCATCAGCCGTGAGGGGGTCCGCCGCCGCACGACCGTCGAGGTCAACGTGCGGGGCCGGGATCTCGCCGGTTTCGTCGCCGACGCAAAGGCGCGCGTGGCCGCCGACGTCAAGATGCCCGCGGGCGTCGTGGTCGAGTGGGGGGGCCAGTTCGAGAACCTCGCGGCCGCCTCCTCTCGGCTAATGGTCGCGGTCCCGGTGGCGCTGGGGCTCATCTTCGTGCTTCTCTACATGGCCTTCGGTGAGGTCAAGGCGTCGCTGCTGATCTTCCTCAATGTGCCATTCGCCGCGGTGGGCGGTGTCGTCGCCCTCGGCCTTCGCGATATGCCATTTTCGATCAGCGCGGCCGTCGGCTTCATCGCCCTCTTCGGGATAGCCGTCCTCAACGGCGTCGTGTTGCTCGCGACGGTCAAACGCCTCCGCGCGGAGGGCCAGAGCGCCCACGACGCCGCGTTCCATGGGGCCGAGAGGCGCCTGCGCGCGGTCTTCATGACGGCCATGGTCGCGGCCCTCGGCTTCCTCCCGATGGCGCTCTCGTCCGGCGCGGGCGCTGAGGTGCAGAGGCCGCTGGCGACTGTGGTCATCGGCGGGCTGGTCACGGCGACGTTCTTGACGCTGTTTGTGCTGCCGACGCTCTATGCGTGGCTGTTTCGGCGGGAGTCGGCGCCTGACGGGTCAAGCGAAGGTGCGGCGAGCTAGGCTAGGTCGGCCGGGCGTGCGCCCCCGCGCTGGGTGGGTCTGCCGGCGGTCATACAAAGAGAGGCGAGGCCGTGAAGTCGGTCCTCGCCTCTTTATCGATGTTCGGTGCGTGAACGCCCTCGCAACCTCAGCGCGACTCGGCGCGGCAGCGGTTGCGGAGGTCCGAGTCGCGAATGGACCCGCAGTCGCTGGAGCTCTTCTTGACCGTCGCGCGGCAGTAGTTGCGCAGATCCGAGTCGCTGATCGAGCCGCAGTCGCTGGCGTTGCCCTTTGAGCGGGCGCGGCAGAGGTTGCGCTGGTCCGAGTCGCTGATAGAGCCGCAGTCCGACGACGACCCGCCTGCCTCAGCGCGGCAGCGGTTGCGGAGGTCGGAGTCGCTGATGGAGCCGCAGTCGCTGCGGTTGCCCTTCACGACCGCGCGGCAATAGTTGCGCTTGTCGCTGTCGCCGATGGAGCCGCAGTCGCTGGCGTTCTTCTTGGAGATGGCGCGGCAGAGGTTGCGGTCGTCGCTGTCGCTGATGGACCCGCAGTCCGAGGCCGACGCGGCGGGCACGGCGGCGAACATGAGGGCGAAGGCGCCAAAGACGGCGACAAGGGCGGCAAAGGGAGAAAGTAGGCGGGGTAGGGACATATGGGTCTTCCTCGTGTGGTGGTTTGGCGCGCGCCAGAGGCCCGCAGAGTCCGTAGACGTTACCACGCCCCGAAATATTCGCGAAGGAACAGGGTTAGTCGTATTTGGTCAAAGTAGTTTGTGCTGCGCACGGCGTGGCGGCGGGTCTAAGGAAACCGAAGCCGTTGGAGCTTCTTTTGCTCGCGGAGGATACGGAACTGGCGCTCTAGCCGCGCAGCGAGGCGCCTGTCCTTGGCGACGATGCCGGCCTCGATGTTGCGGTCGTGGGCGGCCTCCGTGAAGTTGGCCGAGGTTAGGAAGGCCGTCTCGCCATCTACGACGACCACTTTGGCGTGCATGGTGGCCCTCTTCTTTGAGTCCTCGGAGAGCCCCCGTGGGTCAAAGTAGACATCCGGCAGGACCTCTCCGGGCCACAGCCTGTCCCGGAAACGCGCCGCGAATTGCCCTATGATCTCGCCGTCGGTCGCGTCGCTCAGCACCCCATTCTTCCAAGGGCGGCCGATGTGGATGACCAAGTCGACTTGTAGCCCAACTCCGTCGTCCATCCGCTTGGCTAAGTGTCCGAAGATCTTCTCGCACGCGGCTTCTTGGTCGAGCACGTAGGTCACGATGAGCAGCCTCGTCGTCGCCTTTTGAAAGAGGCCGGCGATGACCGCGGATGTATCACGGGCGTCAACCCCGTCGTGTTCCGGCGGCGACAAGACCAGCTGGTAGCGCTCGGTGATGGCCGCCTCGCGTTCCCTGCCAGCGGCCATTTCCCGCAAGAGTACGGCGACTTGTGGTCCGCGCCAGCCATCGGCAGCGAGGCCCTGGAGCGCGGCGTGGACGCCACCTGCCGACCCCGTCGGGACCCGCGTTGTCAACGCGCCGGCATCCAGCGTGCCTGACCCAAAGGCCACGTCAAAGACCGCGTCAAGAGCCTCCGCCAGCGCCCTCAGCTGGCCTACCCCTAACTTGTGTAGCGCCTCCATTATGGTCTCTCCACGGCGAAGAACGCCGCGTCTGCGTGCTCGACGGTCGGCACGACAAGCGCTCTGTCGAGCAGATCATTTCGACGCTCACAACTGGTCTCAGCGATGAGCACACACCCGTGACACGCCGCCCCCTGATGAAATCGTGCCTCGAGCCGGTCCGCTGGCGCGTGCTGCGCGCACACAGGGTCATTGCTACACAAACATCCCAGATCCAGCGCTTTTTCTAGCAGCCGCCCGATGCGTTTGCCCATGTCGACGAGCCCTCCGAGGGTCCCTTCGGCGCCTGGCGTCCCCGTATACAGCAGGATTCCGTAGCCACCCTCGCCGGCGTAGATGCGCTCGCGGATAGCGCTCGCCGAATAGCCCGAGTCCAGCGCCAAGGTCGTCACCAAGAGGTGCGATAGCGAGTGCAGCATGACGTACGCGATCCCCGGGAACTCGAAGCGGCTGCTTTGTTGCGTCTCTTTCCACGCCTCAAAGCCCCCCAATAGCTCTCGCCCTCGCGCGACCACCGCGGGTCTCTTCTCCCATGCCTCGATGGCCTCCGCATCGAACGCGATAAAGATGCCCTCACCCCGGTTCTGATAGGCCGGCAGCCAGCTCGCCGAATGTGCCAGCGGCGCCAACTGAACGCCGAGGTCCAGCTCGCCGTCGACCCCCGTCATCCCCGCCTCAAAGCGCGTGAATCCAACCTGCGCGGTCACCTCCCGCAAGCGATGGCACAAAACTAGGCGCGAGACCTTGCCCTCAGCCGCTTTGGGCAGTGGCCCGACTGGCCAGGTCCGCGCGTAGAAGTCGCCATCGGGCTTATCCTCGCCGAGGCTGTCCGACTGACGCATTAGCGTCTCGATCTCGGCCTGTTTGATACTCTTCGGTGGCCCCTCGATGCCGCTGCGCCGCCGCTGCACCTCGCGCCAGACGTCGCCATCGCGATGCCCCTCAAGGGTGGCTTGGACGCGATGGCGGCGCCTCTCCCGGCCGATATCTTCAATACTCTCGGCGTATTCTAGGTGGTCGCGCCACACCTCGGCGACCGCGTCCCGCAGCGCCGCATCGGCATCGGGGATACTAATGACGCTGACCGTCTGTGCGAAATAGCTGTTTGATGCCGCCCGCGTCAGGAGGCGATTCTGTTCTCGGCAGCGGTTGACGATACGCGGCCCAAGCCAAGGGCTGCGCCCCGAGCAGGTCCCGAGCAGGCCACCACCGCGGATCGTCGCATCGGAGAGCTGTCGCCGGTTGTTGGTCCGATCCTCGCGGACCCAGATCTCTGAGAAGTCGTTGCCGGCGCCACCCTCGTCCAGCCATAGCGTGGTCATCCGGTTGACCGGACCGCCGCGGCTGACAAAGGCGTGCCAGTCGATGTCGTCAATATGCCCTCGGACGCAGGCTTGCACGAAGCGCACTGGCACGACCGATCGCTTTTTGCGCTCTTCATCATCGAATTTACCATTAGTGATGCGGCTGTATGGCACAAGAGGGCGCGTCCGATAGACCCGCCCGTCCGGCGCGGTCCATGTCTTTTCAACCTGGGCCACAAACCACGTCGGAAACACAAACACCGGCACCCCAGCCCTCGGCGCCGTCGGGTCGGCGCTCGCGACGGGTGGCTCAAAGAGTGCCAAATCGTGTGCTTTTATGCGGTCCGTCTGTTGGGCTTTGAGCCACGCTACGAGGCGCTCTTCAAAGACCTCGACCTTATCGCCATGCCAATGATCCAGACCGCCGACCAGCACGCTGTGGTTCGGCAAATCCACCATCGCGCCCGGCCCGAAGGTCGTGACGATCTGGCTCTGGCGGATTTCGCCCTGGGGGGGCACCCTTCGCTTCGGCTGTTTCATTTCGGTTCCTCCGCCGATATATCGATTCCATCCGGGGTCTTTAGCCACAGCGCGACCGAGGGCTCGACATCGCGCAAGCTGCGGTTGGCCGTAAACTGTCGCGCCTCATGCGGCAGGCGTGAGAGCTCTTGGTCCAGTGGTTGCCTCAGTAGAGGCGGGTACTGGCCCATCTCGTTCGCATACTGAAGCCCCCCGTGGTGGGTCTTTGCGAGGTTCGTCCACGCGTCGACCAACCCCAGCGCCCTCTCCCTGACACGCGCCCGCAGCGCAGCCGAGTCAACCTTGTCCAGCTCGAGGTCGTGGCTCTCCGCCCTCGCGGCGATCTTGCCGATGATCTCCTCGATCGCCCGCTGCTCGCTGCCGATCTTGCCGGCACCAAGAGGCCCGGCGAGACCCTTGATTCCCAAGCGCGCCACCGCCACGGTCACACCGACAAGCCCCCGGTCGATGGCCCGCGGCGAAAAGGGCGTGACGCTGGTCGCCTCGACCGAACGGTAAAAGCTCTCATGCCACGCGGCGAAGCGCTCGTAGTGGCTGCGGTCCCGCGGTCGGTAGACGTTCAACAGCGCTACGACCAACCCCGGCCGCCCGTCATCACGGCCGACACGGCTGGTCGCCTGGATGTACTCAGACGTCGTCTTCGGCTGACCCAAGACCACCATCAACCCAAGGCGCGTGATGTCGAGGCCCACTGAGATCATATTCGTCGCCAGCGCGACATCCACGTGGTCCTTGTCGATATGGCCCAGCGCCAGACGCCTCTTCGTGTCCGCGACCGCGTTGGTGCTGACCCGGCTCGTCAGCTCGGCCGGCTCGGAGATTCGCGGCCGGTTGGCAAATCGCTGTCCTTTTTCACCCAGGCGCCGCCGCCTTGGCCCAAGGTCCATAAGGCGCGTCGCGACCTCGTCCTCGACGATCCGGCGACTACCACCCAGCTCGCGCAGCGAGTTAAAGTACCCGAGTAATGTCATATAGGGGTCGGCCGGATTCTGCGGATTCTTCGCGCCCCCATGGTCTTCCCATGCGCGCTGCGCGGCCCCCATAAGCGCGAGGTAGGTCCGCAGCAGCACCACCTTCATGTTCCGACCCAAGGCCGCGATCCCGACATATTGCCGGGCATTCTTCGTGCTGCTAGGTACCGTCAATGCGAAGAAGGAGTCCCGTCGGTCCGGACCAGGC
>Ga0209702_10009604_pt1 | contig 10712 bp, 11 predicted proteins | sample FRY01_FD_187210 | JGI IMG/M metagenome (GOLD analysis project Ga0209702, IMG submission 187210) | Freshwater microbial communities from Lake Fryxell liftoff mats and glacier meltwater in Antarctica - FRY-01 (SPAdes) (version 2) | ecosystem: Environmental > Aquatic > Freshwater > Ice > Glacier...
AAAACTCGAAAACAAGAAACGCATCCCACGCTCTTTTTGAACCAAGGATGGTTCCTCTTTGGTTCATGATGCTCTTTTTTAAAGCTGGCGACGGTAAGATATGGTTGATGCTTTCAAGAATAACATCCTTGTGATTTTTATCGCGAATGTGCTTTGGAACAGCTACAAAGATATGGGTTTCGGAGAAATACTTTAAACGATCCATGCTAGATTTTGGGTCTTCATAATCTAGCTCCTTATTCAGGGCAAAAGGGGTAGGCATTGCGCCCAAAAACTGAGGCTGGTAACCATGGTTTGGAAGATCTCTTTGATCTGAAAAAAGCTTTTCGAAAGATGACCTAAATTTAGCAGGCAGGTTCGGCCATGGGCTGTTGATATCGATCTCCGTAATTTGGTCGAAAACTGCTGCCGCAGCATAATTCAAGCGGGTTTCAGCTTCCATGCCATATCCCACACCTGCCCAGTGCTTATCGTCTTCGGACTTTTCAGTATCCAGGATGGATTCTACCTCGTCGCGAAACTTTTTGTTTCGACGCAAGCACTCCCAGACTTTGGCGGGAAAGCCGTCTGAGCAGGGGTTGTATCCAATGGGCTTCATCGACCCTTTGCCTATATTTCTCGGCTCATCACTTAAGCTCAATAGTAGGGCTCAGAATTCCTGCCTTACTGCCAGAGTTAACCAAAACTACCGGCGAACCGCTTTCCCGATCTAGGCCTAGAACAATGCGCGACTCATCCCCGACCTCGTCGTAGATGTCTATTCTTCCACCTCGCTTGGCGAGGGTCAACAGGGTCAAGGTGCGGCTATTCCTCTCTAGCGAGATACTATCGCTGGAAAGCCAGGTCTGCGACTTGCTGTCCTTGTTTTCGAACCTGCCGTAGGGCTCAGGGCCCTTCTCAAGGAGTAGCACACCTATCGAAGCCACGCTGCCGTCTTCTTTACCACTGCTAACCTTGGAATTTGCGAATACTTTACTTTCGCTCTTATCGGCGTGCAATCCGGCCCCAAAGTCGCCTGTGGCAGAGTATACTATCGCCTTTGCCCCATCGGCTGAAGTCGACATTCCTGCTGATGAGCCATCCTGCACCATGGACAGGACCGTAGTGCCAACATTAGTGAGGCCCAGTGAAATAACGCCATTAGCAATCACATTGCTATTAACGATAACTCCTGCGAACTCTGGTGCGAGTGCAAGCTGCAGAGTTCTTTGTTCATCATTTATGGCGATGCGTGCAGCCACTGGCCCCGAGTTTATGTCGACCTTCCTCGTGCTTGCTGTGCTGTTAAGTTCGATGGATGCAAATTCTGCTCCGCCGAGTTCGAGTGAACTTCCGGTAAGTGTCCCGAGTCTATTGTTACTCTTAAAGAAATTGAGTTGTCCCGGTAGGGCTATCATTGATTCCTCTGCCCCGGCTATGTTTAGACGCAGGGACGACGCATTTAGAACCCCGTCTTTTTCCCAAGCACGTAGTTCCGGAAAATCGAGGCTATCTATGCGCGCTACTGCTGAGCCGAGTTCCAGGCGCAAAGCGCGTTGTCCTTCGTCTTGGGCGTGGATCGATACCTCAAGCCGTTCCTCCACCTGCTTTAACCGATCATTTACTGCAGTGTTTTCCGCAATCAGTTTCTCCACTCTGGATTTAAGGGCTGTCATTTCTTGGTCTTGCCGATTACAGCTGCACAGCAACCCAACTAGAACAAGAATTCTACCGCAGTGGGCGAGTTGTCTTACTCTAATCATGGCTTTTTTTAGGCGGGATTATCGATACGTTTGGCACGATAAAAAGCTTCTTGGTTGAATACGGACTGCCGGCCCCCAATTTATTGTTTATGCTTTTCGGGGAAGTCGGGCTGCCGTATTCTCCAAACGGATTCGAAACTGAATCCTTTCGATAAGGGTTGGCGCTTAGCTCACCAAGATATTTGCCCTGTTCATCTACAATTTTGGGCGGCTGTGTCGCGTGGGGATTAGTCGCCGATTTGTGACTGTAGGGGCTCCCATTCTCGCTGAAAAGGTTCTTTAGCCCGTTTGATTTGTATGGGTTGCCGGCACCGTAAGGATTTGAAAGCGAATTGGCATCATAGGGGTTGCCGTTCAATGTCCCTAGGTTGTTTTTCGGGGCCTTGCTTTTGCCGAATCCATTGCTTGGTGCGAAACCCGGCGAAAACTGTGGGCTTACCAACTGATTCGCGGGAGCGGGAGCGTTCTGAAAAGACTTGTAGGGTTTGAGCTGCTGCTGCTGCTGCATTATCTGGTTCGTCTGGAACCGCTGAATAGGCTTAATCGGCTGGAAAGGCTTAATCGGCTGGAACGGCTTAATCGGCTGGAACGGCTTAATCGGCTGGAACGGCTGGGAATATTGTGCCTCTGCCAACAGCGCGGTAAACGATATCACTAGAAGACAGATTGGAATCAGTTTCTTCATAGAGACAAGGCTACCGCTTTGCCGCAGTTGGTCAAGGGCGCTTATTTCTAAATGACGGGTCCGCTGCGGGAGAGAGCGGGAAATCAGAGCTAGGATGCGACTTCAACCATTTGTTCTATCTCGCCAATTTCTCCAACTGCCTTGGGATTCATGTCAAACCAAGCCAGTCCTTCATCTTTGCTGACGAGTTCGCGGTAGCGCTTAAAAACCTGCCCTCGTGAATTGCCTGCCTCTAGAGAGGTCTCATCTACGTTGCCAGTAGCGGCGGCACGGTAGGTAATGAAGCTGTGTCGAAATGCGTTGGCGGGACACTTGATCTTGCTGTTGCGTGCGTGTTCACGAATGCGATCAAGGGCCCAAGGAGGTGATACGAGTTCACCTTCATGCTTACAGGTGAGGAGCCATTCCACAGCTGCGGGGCAAAGGTGAACCATGCGCATCGATGGGGTATTTCGCTTGGCCTTGGTGACTCTAAGGATACCTCGTTTTAGGTCGATATGCTCCCATTTCTGAGCATGCAGCTCTGTGCGCCGTAGTCCTGCGAATCCGGCTAGAACGGTGGTGGCGAGGTATGCGGGATGCTTTTCCTTAATCAGCTTCAGAATCGCTCCATATTCTGGGACCGTAAAGATACCGATGGCTTCGCTTACCTCCTTAATGGTTTTAACCTGCTCAATCTCGGTCTGGGCGTTTTTGGGCAGATATCCTTCGTCGCGTGCCCATTTCCAAAGTGTAACCATGCGCCTGCGGTGCGAATTGAAAGTCGAAGGGTGAACATGCTTCTTTCCCTCTTGGCGGAAGGCTGAATGTAGCCACTCTTTAAGCTCTGGGGCAGTCAAGGTATGCAAAAGCGTATCAGGGAAGGCGTCAGCCACACGGGGCAAGGTGCGAGCGTATCCTGCCTTGGTGTCCACTCCTGAGCGCTCTTTATCTCGTAAGAAGGCTTTTACCAGAGCCGGGATGGTGATCTCTTTTCGCGCATTTCCATTGGCCGCATTCCAGGACTGAGCGGCTGTTAGCAAGTCAGCGCCGCAAAGCCCCTTGGCAGTTGCCCATTCCTTGAGGGCTGCAAGCAACGGATACTCCCCGACAATCTTACGGGCCGTGAAATACTCATCTCGTTCGCCGCGTGATAGGTCAGCTGCCTCGATATGACCTGCGGTGAGCTTATGGGCGATCAATCGGGCTTCCTTTAAGGCTGCGTCCGCCTCGGCGAATTTCTGACGCTTTCGTCCATTTGCGGTCGTGTAGCTTAGGACGTATGCCCATCCACTCTTATTGGTGGGATGTTTCATCTTGTAGACCTTTACAGAGACGTTTCCGACCGTGACTTTTTGTGGCCACTTGCTTGCCTGTTTCTCTCGTATTGGGTTGTTGCTCATGCAGGGGACAATAGGGGACAAACATAGCGATACAAGCCTAAACCAAACGATACGCGACTGGAGGGAAGCGTGGGAGAATGGTGCCTTTCCCGGGCACCATTACTAGAGGTAAGGCATATGCAGGGGACGCATAGGGGACAGATGACCCCATGCGGGCGTTTTAAGTGTGTTTCTAGGGCATTTGTCGCCTAGAGCATGTCTCGGTGCATCCGGAGAGCTCAAGGGGCTGATAAACGCCATGATGACTTCGCCAGTTTGAGCATGGGGGGAGGGGGGCTTTCTTTCACCCTGTCCAATGATTAAGATTGGTCATGTGCCCCTAAAAAAATCACCTAAAAGGGGCCAATCAGACCCGCTTACTTCTTCTTCCCGTATTTCTTAAAATACTCGCGGGCTAGTTCAGTCGCTTCGGCGATTTGGTCTTTGGTCATCTCCTCTTCAACCGTGGTTAAGTTTTTATTGGGCACTTCATATCCTTGGGCACTCGCAACGTTGAGCCATGCATGTGCTTCCACCATGTCCTCAATTACTCCAAGTCCAACGGCATACCTTAAACCTAGGTTGTATTGCGCATTGGCGTTTCCTTGCTCGGCAGCCAAGCGGAACCACTTCACCGCTTCGAGTGCATCCTCTGTCACACCTTCGCCATTTCCATACTTCATGCCTAGGTTGAATTGCGACTGGGCCTTTCCCTGCTCGGCAGCTAGGCGATACCACTTCACCGCTTCGGTGTCGTCCTGCTGCACGCCTTCGCCATCGCTATACATCACCCCTAGGTTGTGTTGCGCGTCGGCATTTCCCCGCTCAGAAGCCATACGGAACAACTTCACCGCTTCGGAGTAATCCTCCGGCACTCCTTTGCCATTGTAATACATCAGCCCGAAGTTGTATTGCGCTTTGGCATGTCCCTGCTCGGCAGCCTTGCGGAACCACTTCACCGCTTCGACGGCATCCTTCGGCACGCCGTAGCCATTATCATACATCACCCCGAGGTTGAATTGCGCACTGGCGTTTCCTTGCTCGGCAGCCAAGCGATACCACTTCACCGCTTCGACGGCATCCTTCGGCACGCCGTCGCCATTGGCATACATCACCCCGAGGTTGAATTGCGCATTGGCATGTCCTTGCTCGGCAGCCAAGCGGAACCACTTCACCGCTTCGACGGCATCCTTCGGCACGCCGTCGCCGTTGGCATACATCACCCCGAGATTGTATTGCGCTTCGGCATTTCCCTGCTCCGCAGCCTCACTCCACATTTCATCTAATTGCGGAGCATCCTCAATCACACCCTCTTTATCGTAATATTTAGGCCGCATAGAGCGAAGGGAGCGACCCTCGGTGCCTTCTCGCTTCTTGATTAACTTCCAAAGCTTTTTGGAGCGACCGTAAAGCTCATCATGCAGCATATTCATTAGAATAACCCGCCAAAACCAAATGCTCCACTTTGTAAATACATTGTCTGGGTCTGCGCCTTCATAGGCTTTTTGTAGTTCCGTGAAAAGCGGTAGAAGTAGGGCTATGTCTTTCCTTAATTGCTCATTATCTTGGATCGTGCTCCTAGGTAATGTCAGTGCCGCAGCGAACGTTGCGTTGCGAGGATCGGGAAGTTTATCTATCAGATTTTGAGCTGTGTTTGCCGTTACTTTAAATAGAGATGCCACAGACTCTTCAGGGAGTTGCTGAATCTGATCCCGAAGTATATCAAATTCATGCTTAGCGGCACTGCGCCCTACCCTTTTTGCTATATTTTGGAATAGTCCCATAGTGGTGAAAGCAAGTTAGTTGCTCGTGAAATCTTAGTGAACCAGAACAGAAAAACTGGGGGTAAGCGTTTCATGCTGTTTGTTTGTCTGAAACTATGGGCGTTGTCGACGATCAATAATGTGAATCAGACCAATCTGAGTGCAGTGCGCCGACGCCATGCGACGAATCCCAGTATGCCAAGACCGGCCAAAGATGGGTAAGATGGCTGTGCAGCCACATAGCCCTAATTCTAGCAGAAATTGCCTAAAAGGGCTGGTTTCGGTCCGTGCCGGGATGTTGCGAGTCTCGGAACTTCTCGCGGAGGTATGCGGGCGCGAATGCTAATTCGACAATGTTCGTTTGCTCCATCGGCAGGGTTACCGTCTCGCTGGCAAATTCGACCTTGAGCATCCCGTCCTTGGTCAGATCCGTCACCTTGACACTGACACCTGCGTTGATCGTGGCAAAACCTCTCCCGACAATAATCACTGGGCAATCCTGTTTCAAGGTTACCCAAAAAGGGAATGCCATGTTTCCGCGAAACAGTTCGGCGAAGGTCGGGTCGGCATTTGCCTTCACGCCAGCATAGGCGTCGGACAACTCAACAGCGACAGGACCAACCACTGCCCCGCCTAACAGGCAAACCATTGCGAAAAACGATGGCTTCATGCGGTTACTTCTCCTTCCCGTATTTCTCGAAGTATTCGCGAGCGAGTTTGGTCGCTTCGGCGATTTGGTCTTTGGTCATCTCCTCTTCGGCCATGGGTAAAAGCCCCCTGGCGTTTTCATTTCCTTGGGCACTCCCAACATTGAACCAAGCGTGCGCTTCAACCATATCCTTAATCACACCTGTGCCTAGGTAATACATCACCCCGAGGTTGGTTTGCGCTATGGCGTTTCCTTGCTCGGCAGCCAAGCGGAACCACTTCACAATTTCTTTGGACTCTTCGGCATGAACCATACTGACCAACATCATCAGCACAAAACTCAGGAGTAAGCGTTTCATGCTGTTTGTTTGTCTGAAACTATCCCCTTTGTCGAAGCTAATAGGGATGCCCATTGCGGCCATTCCTAGGCCCTTTCGTGGGCTTCTGATGGCCAGTCAGAGGCCTTGGACCCACAAAGAAGCTGCACCGGTAAAGGAAGCAGCCTGAGGACTGAATGAATATTGAGACTTAGCTACGGCCTGCGGCGTGCTCTGTAGCGAGCTTGTTCAGTTCTCCAACCAAAGCTTACTGTGTTCGCCCTCAAGTTGGTCCTCCAACACATCTGGTAGCTCCCAAAAGAAATCCAGTCCTGACTTGGCTTCCACTTCATTAACACTAACCAAATAACGTCTAAAATCGTCCCTACGAGCAACGGTCTGTGGAACAATGAGGGCCTGCAATCTGGGGCCATCGCTCGTTTCATCAGCAACCACCGCAAAGAACGCATACGGTATCTGTGGCCCGTTGTTTATGCGCTCAACTTGGGCAGATGAATAGATCGGACCTACAACTACCCATATCTCCTCGTCATGCACCGCCGCTACGTTGGCTAAGACGTCCTCCAGCAACCTCCAAGGTCCTTGGTTCAGGGCGGGTCTTTGCGGCACTACGTTGGACATCAGAAATGTCTCTTCCTGTGCCTTCCCCCCAAAACGGCTGGCAATCGCATAGTTGGGGGCCATGTGCCCACGGTCATAACCACTGCCCGTATAATCGTCATGGCTCACTAGGGAAAGTGTGCGTTTGTCCGCTGTAAACCTACTGGGTCTCGGGAAGTCACCGGATAACTTCTTGGCGGGAATACGATATGCAACCCATGCCGGGTTTTTACGCGTCTCATCGTAAGCCACCACGTAGGCTGTGTTCTCCAGAATCGTGAGCTTGTTGGGGTAGCTGACGGCATTGGGTTCACCCGCAAAGTAAAACTTACCCTCTGCCCCGGTAGTAAGGTCACTTGACCTTGTGGGGGATTCCCTAACTTCTGATTCGTGGTCAAAAACGGCAGACTTCAGATGGGAGATTTGCTCATCGCCCCCATTTATGAACCAGTATCCTGCTCCGGCCAAAGCCAGAAGGAATACGATTCTCACAATGGGGCTGCCCTTACCGCTTCGCTTGCGTGTTTTGCGTGCTCGGGTCATTTGCTTTGAGTTACGGCCTGATCGAGCTTTGGTGAAGTGCAACAACTGCAAGAATGATTTCCACGGACAAGCGCCTTGAATATGCCTCTGGCTTTATCGCATTGGGGATGGTCGATGAGGCTTCTGACGAATTAGAAGCCATCGATTACCCTGACCGTTTGTCTGCTAAGGTTTTAAGCGTTCGGATAGACCTTTACCATGAGGCGAAGGACTGGGAGCTACTCAAGGCCGTAGCAAAGGCATACGCCAAAGTTCTTCCCAAAGAGGAGAAGGGTTGGATTTCGCACGCATTTGCACTCCGGGAACTAAGCCTAGTGGAGGAGGCCCGAACAGTCTTGTTAGAGGCCGAACCTGTCCATGGTGAGGGCTGCGCCACTTTGCACTACAACTTAGCCTGCTATCACTGTCTATTGGGGGAACTAGAGGAAGCCAAGGGGAGGCTCAAACGTGCCTGCAAAGCCGATGCCTCATTCAAGAAAGAGGCACTCGATGATCCTGACTTGAAGGGGTTGTGGGATAGTTGGAGTCCCGCAATGGAAGAGTAGTCTAACATAAAGACCCACCCCTTGCGAGGTGACCCAGTTCCATAAGCCCCCACAGAGGTATTTGCTTTGTGGGCGGAACCCTTTCTCACCCCCTCCTCATAAATGGCACTAACAAGAATCGCAACAGGGTTGCTCCTTTGTTTATGACTCCTCAGTGTGTGACGAGAATCTCAGGGAGCTTTCCCTCGGAGCGGATCTTTACCTGAAGGTCTAGTTTCCACTCCCAAACTGTAGCCATTGGTCTTTTCCCAGCTGCCCACAGATGGCCATGTTGGATAGCTTGAATTATACCGTCAGCTGCAAAGCCTTTCAGGATGCGATGTGCTAACTGACAATGGATGCCAAGCCGTTTGCCTAGTTCTGCTCCAGAGAGATAAAATGAGCCAGTTTTGGATGCTAGATCACAGCATATGCGGAATGCCGCAAGATGACTTTCGGCTCCCACGGCTAGGTAGTATTCGCGGTTTTTGGAGGTCATCTGATCAAGATACTTGTCAGGCCAAGAACCGAGCATCAGTTCTATTTCCTCTTCGTGATGCTCTCGTGAGGAACTCCAGGTGCCGGAGAACAAGTCATAGTGAAGGAGCAGCAACTCTCTGATGACACTTCGTCCTAAGACAGTGAAAAGCGGAGGAATTACTTGTGTCAGGAAGTGGTGTCTTTGACCACGGTGAACAGCCCGACTTTCCAAGTATCGCACAAATATGTTGTGGATTGCCTTTGGGGCCTTCTCTAACTGCTGTTGGGCTTCAGACCTAACGATACACTTATCAAAAACAGGGGGGGGATGTGATATAGAATGCTCAGAATACTCAGATATGAGGGGTTTGGCTTGGGGGGGTGGAGAACATGGTTCAGGCTGAAAGCACAGTCTGGGGGCATTAGCTACCCATAAATCAGGATCATAGCTAACAAAGCAGTTTGATGAAACATTGCTTGGAGCTTTGTCCAGTTTCGCACCAGCCAAGAAATTCGCGAAATACTTATCTGCGGCTCGCCAGCATTGTTTATGCTCAACGGGAGTTGATGCTTCGACAGGAACAAAAACCTTCAAGCCTGTGCTCCTAGGAGATAGGAAAAAAGCCAATACATGTTCATCAGCTGCTAGGTTCTTTCTCAGTGTGGTCAATTCAGCACCAACATCGTCAATGTCTAGGCACAGAACCCGACTATGCCTTACAAAATCAGATTCACTCCGACCTCTAAACACACCTGATGGTTTAACCAGGGGGAGTTTCTTTTTAATCCTGTCGGCATCTTCTTTGCTATCGAAATTTGCCTCTCTGACTTTGGCTACAGATTCAGCCCAAAAACCGTTTTGGACCTTATCAAAGAATCCTCGCAACGTCAGTTTATCGCTCTTCGGGCGTGGACTCCGACAACTGGAGAATAACGAAATCTCTGCATTAAGAAGTTCGTCTGGATGAATCGGGGTAGTTTCTTCATTCATCGAGCAGAAGGTCTGCCCCGGCATCAGTTGCGATGAGGTTGAGCAGACGATTATGTTTTTGCTTTCTGGCTTCCTGGGCCAATTTGAGACGGTCGATTTTCTTCTGGATCTCCAGAATCTCGCGTTCTAAGACATTTGCCTTAGTTAATAGCAGAGCGGGAGTCACAGGCATCCCTCCGTATTGATTCTCTTGTTTAGCCATGCTCCTAGGGCAGCAGCAGGGAAGCGGATATTGCGAGGGGATAGGCGAATATGGGGCGGTTGTTCCCGTGCAACGAAAGCCCAAAATGAGGCCCGACTTTTGTAGCCAAACATCTTGGCTACTTCATTGGAGGAGAGCATTCGGCCAGACTTTACCGCGTTAGAAATCCAGTCGGTTTCGTTTGTTACTCCTAGTTGTGTTACGTTAGTATTTGATGCTTCTTGGTGAGTCATATTACTACTCATACTAGCAACCTTTTTTGGTGTTCCTGCTTGATCTTCGTTTGAGGTATTCTTCACCCTTTAAGTATGGCCTAAATTAGGGCGAAAATGCTCCCAACTGAGCACGCGGAACTTGCTTGGGAACCCAAGTAATAATCGCCAATTGCCTTGGGCATGTTGGCTAACAGCTATTTCTATCAGCGGCTCGTGGCACTAACGCTGCTATTGGCTGAAAAATAAATTCAAGCTTTTTGCTTAAATACCTGAAAAATAGGGTAGGTCAGCTTAATACCATCCTCGATGGGCTTAATGTAGTCTTTTCCGATGGATGCGCTACGCCGAGTTATTGCGTCATCGAGATCTTTGGATACATGTGGTTGCAGAGCTGAGAAATCAGTCTTTGCCGCCAAATTGTATGTATGGGGGTCACTTGAATGCATTTTACAGATACCTAGCCTTTTCTTGCGCGATGGGATTTTAGATTCCAAAAACTCGAAAACAAGAAACGCATCCCACGCTCTTTTTGAACCAAGGATGGTTCCTCTTTGGTTCATGATGCTCTTTTTTAAAGCTGGCGACGGTAAGATATGGTTGATGCTTTCAAGAATAACATC
>Ga0209702_10009606_pt1 | contig 10709 bp, 13 predicted proteins | sample FRY01_FD_187210 | JGI IMG/M metagenome (GOLD analysis project Ga0209702, IMG submission 187210) | Freshwater microbial communities from Lake Fryxell liftoff mats and glacier meltwater in Antarctica - FRY-01 (SPAdes) (version 2) | ecosystem: Environmental > Aquatic > Freshwater > Ice > Glacier...
CCGCCCCGGTCCGATCATCGTCACCCCCCGCCCCGGTCCGGTCATCGTCACCCCCCGCCCCGGTCCGGTCGTGGTGAGACCGCGACCTGCCGTGCCCACCGCCATCGGAGGCACCGTGGTCGTCCGCCCCTAACCAGAAATCATCAATCCCAACTCACGCACAACGCCGACCCCCTCACCAGGGTCGGCGTTCTTCGTTCCCGAGAAACAAGCGCCAGAAACAATCTCGGAACTATTTTCCAAAATCCCGCATCAGCCTCCGTTCTGTTCGTCTGGGGGAAGAGCAACAAACTCTCCCTAACAAAATGAATCCCCTCACGAAAACCATCCTCCGCACCACCGGCCTCGTCGGTGCCGCCACCACCGCCCTCCTCCTCGCCAACTGTGCCCCCACCTCCGGTCACACCGGGGGCGGCGGATTCGGCGGTGGACCCGGCATCTACATCCCACCCACCCCCCAGCCGCCTATCGGCCCGAAAAAAATCAAGGCCGCTCCCGTGAAACCCCTCCCTGGAAAAATCTCCCTCAAACCCTGACCCTCAGTAACCCCCGGAACACCAAGCGCCGACTTCTTCACCGAAGTCGGCGCTCTTCGCTTCCCGCCCATCCCGCCACAAAAAGAACGCCGGCCCCCTTCGGGAACCGGCGCTCGAAAATGACTGGAGAATCAACCCCCGGGCCCTCTAAATATTCTTCCGCTTCCGCTTCAGCTTCAGCTGCGCCATCGATTTCGCAATGGTCGCCTGAATCGCCGCCACCTCTTCGGCGTTCTCGCTGTGGTCAATCTTCGCCAGCGTTTCCTCGGCGCGCTTCATGGCCGCCTCCACCTTCGCTTCGTCGATCTGCCCATCCGTCGCGGCGAGGTCGGTCAGCACCGTCACCTTCTCACCGGTCACTTCCACAAACCCCTCACCCACCGCCAACTCATGCACCTTGCCGCCCTGCGCGTAACGCAGCTCGCCCGGCACCAGCCCGGTCACCAGGGCCACGTGCGCCTCGAGCACCCCCATCTCCCCCTCCACTCCGGAGAAATAAACGTTGTCGACCTCCCCGGAGAAAATCTTCTTCTCGGGAGTCACGATGTCGAGTTTCAGTGCCATAATAACCAATAACTAGTAACCAATACCCAGGCCGCAGCCCTAACCCTTGTCGACCGAGTCGATGCCGGCCTTCATGTAGAAGTTGCTCTCCGGCACCTTGTCGTGCTTGCCCTCGAGAATCTCCGCAAAGCCCCGCACCGTCTCCTCAACCGGAACGTACACTCCGGGAGATCCGGTGAAGACTTCGGCCACATGGAATGGCTGCGAAAGGAAACGCTGAATCTTACGGGCACGGAACACGGTGAGCTTGTCCTCGTCGGAAAGCTCATCCATTCCGAGAATGGCGATGATGTCCTGCAAGTCCTTGTAACGCTGAAGCACGGTCTGCACTCCACGAGCCACCCGGTAATGTTCTTCACCAACGATGTCCGGCGCAAGGGCCTTGGACACGGAGGAAAGTGGATCAACCGCAGGGTAGATCCCAAGCTCAGCCAGGGAACGCTCAAGCACCACCGTCGAGTCGAGGTGCGCGAAGGTGTTCGCCGGGGCCGGGTCGGTCAGATCGTCCGCCGGCACATACACCGCCTGGAACGAGGTGATCGATCCCTTGTTGGTCGAGGTGATCCGCTCCTGCAGACCAGCCATCTCTTCCGCCAACGTCGGCTGGTATCCCACCGCGGATGGCGTCCGTCCCAGAAGTGCGGACACCTCCGAACCGGCCTGCGAAAATCGAAAAACATTGTCCACGAAAAGCAACACGTCCTGGTTCTCCTCGTCCCGGAAATACTCGGCCATCGCCAACGCCGAAAGCGCCACCCGCAGACGCGCTCCCGGAGGCTCGTTCATCTGCCCGTATACCAAGGCCACCTTGGAACCTTCACTGATCACCTGCGGCATGCCATGCTCATCAAGAACCAGCTTGCCGTCGTCATCCTTCACGGCGTTGATCACTCCAGCCTCAATCATCTCCATCCAAAGGTCGTTACCCTCACGGGTCCGCTCACCCACACCTGCGAAGACGGAATATCCACCGTGGTTCTTCGCAATGTTGTTGATGAGTTCCATGATGACCACCGTCTTGCCCACCCCAGCACCACCAAATGCGCCAACCTTACCACCTTTGGTGAAGGGGCAAATCAGGTCGATCACCTTGATCCCGGTCTCGAGAATCTCAGTGGAGGTCGCCTGGTCCACGAGAGGAGGAGCCTCACGGTGAATCGGGTAGCGCTTCTCGTGTGGAACAGGACCAAACCCATCCACCTCATCACCGGTCACGTTGAAAATCCGTCCCAAAACACCCGCACCCACCGGCACGGTAATTGGACTTCCGGTGTTACTGATACTCATGCCACGGCTCAGACCCTCGGTCGTTGTCATGGCCACGGCGCGAACCCAACCGTCACCAAGGTGCGATTGCACCTCCAGCACGAGGGTCGTCTCCGATCCGTAAAGTTGATAGGTCACCTCAAGGGCGTTGTAGATCTCGGGAAGCCCCTCCGCTTGGGAGAAGTCGGCGTCTACGACGGCGCCAATGATCTGCACGATGTTTCCGGTATTACTCATTCTGTTGGACGGTTGGTGGGGAAAAATTTGTTCGGTAAATTGAAAAGTTTAAGCTGATGGCATCATCACTCCATTGCCTTCATGGCCGTGGTGATCTCGAGCAACTCGGAGGTAATCGCCGCTTGGCGCATCTTGTTATAATCGAGAGTGAGATCCTTGATCATGCTTTCCGCGTTGTCGGTCGCGCTCTTCATGGAGACCATCCGTGCGGAGTGCTCCGAAGCGCGGGACTCAAGGATCATCTGGTAGATCTGAAAATTGATGTAGAGCGGAAGCAGCGTATCGAGAACTTTTTCGGGACTTGGCTCGAAGACGTAGTCCTTGGCGAGCGCCTGCTCTTTGTCGGTCTCGCTGATCACGTCCTTGCCGACTCCTTCATACTCGCGCTTCTCCGCCAGCTTGGAGCTTTCGATCGGCAACAACTGCGTAATCCAAGCGTCTTGCGTCAGCGTGCTCACGAAATTCGTGAAGGCCACTTTGACGACGCTGAATTCACCGCTGAGGAATTTCTCAGTGAGGAATTTCGCGATCGGCTTGGCGTCAGCAAAAGGAACCGGATCGGCCACCTCCCAGTCGGAGACGATGTGCTTGCCGGATTTGGCGATCTGCAAACACAGCTTGCGACCCACGGTCACATACTCTGCACCCTCAGATGCCTCGGCGCGAACCAGCTTGCCGAGGTTCGTGTTAAGACCACCGCAAAGCCCCTTGTCGGTGGAGATCACCAACATGAGTTCCTTGCCACCTTCCCTCGCTTCCAAAAGCGGATGAGAATCCTCGTCAACGTTCTCCTTCAGATTCACCAGAACCTTGTTGAGCTTGTCGGCATACTCACGACCGGCCAGAGCCTGGTTCTGAGCCTTCTTCATCTTCGCCGCCGCAACCATCTGCATCGCCTTGGTGATCTGGGCGGTGTTCTTGACCGACTTGATACGTCGGCGGATGTCGCGAAGGTTGGCCATTTATATGATGATTGTGGGAGGATCGAAGGTCGATTGATTTATTTCCAGCTACCTTTGAAGTCCTCGAGGGACGTCTTGAGGCCGGAGACAACATCGGCGGTGAGCGCCTTTTCGTCAGCGACCTTCTGCAGGAAGTCCGCCTTGCGCGTCGTCATGAATTCTTCAAGGGCGGCCTGACACTCTTTGATGCGGTTCACCGCAACATCGTCGAAGTAGCCGTTCTGCATCGCCCAGAGGACAGTCACCTCGAGTTCGAGGGAAACCGGGCTGTATTGGTTCTGCTTGAACAGCTCCACAATACGCTCACCACGCTGAATCTTCGCCTTGGTGGCGTCGTCAAGGTCGGAACCGAACTGCGCGAAGGCCTGCAATTCGCGGAACTGCGCGAGGTCCAACTTGGTCGTCCCGGAAACTTTCTTGATCGCCTTGGTTTGTGCGGCCGATCCCACCCGGGACACGGACAGACCCACCGAGATCGCGGGACGCACACCCTGGTAAAACAAGTCGGTCTCCAGGAAGATCTGACCGTCGGTAATCGAAATCACGTTGGTCGGAATGTAGGCCGAAACGTCACCAGCCTGCGTCTCAATGATCGGCAATGCGGTGATCGATCCGCCACCTTCTTTTTCGGAGAGACGTGCGGAACGCTCGAGCAAACGGGAGTGCAAGTAGAAGACGTCACCAGGATAGGCCTCACGTCCGGAAGGACGGCGAAGAATCAGAGACACCTGCCGATATGCGACCGCCTGCTTGGAAAGGTCATCATACACGATCAGGACGTCCTTGCCCTGATCCATGAGGTATTCTGCCATGGCGCAACCGGCGTAGGGCGAGAGGAACTGGTTCGCGGCCGAATCGGAAGCCGCAGCACACACGATGATCGTGTTGGACATGGCGTCCGCTGCTTCAAGTGTCGAAATGGTCCGGGCCACGTTGGACATCTTCTGTCCGATCGCGACGTAAACGCAGTAGAGAGGCTTGTGATCCTTCAGGCGGCCTTCTGCAGCAGCTTTGTTCTGCTGGGCCTGGGCGATGATGGTATCGATCGCGATCGTCGTCTTGCCGGTGGAGCGGTCACCAATGATCAACTCCCGCTGGCCACGGCCCACCGGGATCATCGCATCAATGGCCATGATGCCGGTCTGCACGGGCACCGAAACCGACTTCCGCTTGATGATGCCGGGAGCAATTTTCTCCACGGGATACTGAGCGGCTGCAGCGATGTCGCCCTTGCCGTCGATCGGCGCACCGAGTGCATCAACAACGCGGCCGAGAAGAGCTTCACCAACAGGAACGGAAAGCAACTTGCCAGTCGTGTGGCACTCGTCGCCTTCCTTAATGTGGAGACTGTTGCCGAGGAGCACGACCCCGACTTCACCTTCCTCAAGGTTCATTGCGATTCCGGTCAGTCCGCCGGGGAACTGCACCATCTCGTTCAACTGCACTTCACTAAGGCCTTCAACCTTGGCGACGCCATCACCAACTTCACGGACAGTGCCGACGTTGGTTTTTTCGACCGAAGTGGTCACGTTCGCGATTTCTTTTTCCAGGTCTTGGAGGATGCTACTCATAGCTTGCTTACTCGGGTTAAGATTGTTGGTTTTGGTAGATTAGAATGAATTCGAAAGCCGCGCGATCCGTGCCTTGACGCTGCCGTCCCAGACGTCGTTGCCGACGCGGATCCGCATGCCGCCGAGGAGCTCGGGGGTGACTTTGAATTCGAAAGAGAGATCGTGGCCGTATTTTTCCTGCAGCCCCTGGGTCACACGCACTGTGGTGTTGCTGTCCAAAGGGACGGCGCTTTCCACGACCACTTCGCGACGAGCCGCTTCGAGGCGGGTCAGGCGAAGGAGAGCATGGAGCATGGCCTTATAGTTACGAGGCTTCAACTCAGCGATTTTCGAAAAGACCTTCCGAAGCTTGTCGTCATTGAGACGATCCCCATCCAGACACATGCGGAAGGCACGGCGGGCTGTGGTGGCTGCTTCGCGAGGAATTTTCATCGGTCGGAGTAATCAGAAATTAGGAAACCTTGGCGATGGCATCTTCGTTGATGCGACGCTGGTCGTCGTCAGTGAGCACCTTTCCGGTGACCTGTGCGGTGGTGGAGGCGACCAAACGGCCGAACTCCTGGCGAAGCTCAGCGAGCATCTGCTCCCGCTCCGACTTGGCGGCATCTTCGGCCTTGGCAATGATTTGTTTGGCTGTGGCGTCAGCTTCCTGGGACTTGCGGCCGGCCAGAGCCGTGGCGCTTTCCTTGGCCTCCTCAACGAGCCGTTTGGCGTCGTCGTTGGCCTTGCCGAGAATCTCGTCCTTGCGCTTCTCGTTCTCCGCAATCTGCTTCTCGACTTTGGCGAGGTTCTCCTCACCGGACGCAATGCGCTCCCGGCGTTTTTCCAGAACATCGGTAATCGGAGCGAACGCAAACTTCTTGAGCAGCGCTGCCACAATCAGGAAGGCGATACACTGAGCAATCAGGTTCGGCCACGAAATGTGGAACGTCCTCACAATATCCGTCACGGGATTGCCGGTTGATGGCGGCGCCTCAGGTGCGGCAGCCGCAAGAATAGGGAGAAGATCGAACATAACTGGAGAAAGGTAAGATCTGCGGGAGCACCGAAGTGCTCCCGCAGCGTTTAGAATTACTTGCCGCCAAGGAAGATGGCGATGAAGATCAGACCCTCGGCAAGTGCCGCGAGAATAATCGAGATGGTCAGAATACCACCAGAAGCACCGGGGTTACGACCGGTTGCCTCGGCAGCCTTCATTCCGATGAGCCCGATACCGATACCAGCACCAAGACCGGCAAGACCGATGTGGATGTTACCACTGATCTCAGCGAGGAGATTGAACATCGCTGGAATAGCGGCGAGGAGGTTGATGATTGTGTCCATTGTCGTGTTTATTTGTGTGTTGAACGCCGCCTCCACAGGTTGCCCATGGTCCGACAGCGAGAGTATTTGAGAAATCAGGTTCTACTGGGCTCGGGTGCGGTGGTTTCCGACTCGTCTTGGTCGCCATGAGCTTCGTCGTGACCGTGATCGTCGTGATCAGTCATCAACTTGAGGAAGACGGCGGTCAGGAGCGCAAACACAAGGGCCTGCACAATGCCAACCAGAAGCTCGAGAAAGTAGAAGGGGAGCGCCGGCAACCAGTTGAGCCACGGAGCCATCTTCTCAGGGAGAAGAATCATCATGGTCTCCAGGATATTCTCCCCGGCAAAGACGTTTCCATAGAGTCGGAACATCAGGGCCACCGGACGCACCAGAATGGAGAACATCTCGATCACACCCACGAAGAAGAAGAGGCCGATCATGAGGACCTTCATCAGGCCGTTGAAGGTCCCCTTAGCGCCGAAGATGTGGTGAACGAAGCTGCCAAAGCCGATCTCCTTGATCACCCAGACAAACCACATGATCGCGAAGACGAAGGCCATCGACATCGTCACGTTCAGGTCGGCGTTCACCCCCCGAAGGAATGGCTGGAAGGCGTCACCACCAGCAATTGGAGCTCCGGCTGCGTCGACCTGCATCCACCCGATCGTCCCGACACCCGGAATGAGGCCCGCCCAGTTACTAAAGAGAATCAGGATAAAGACGGTTCCAAAATACCAGAAGGTCTTCTTGACCATCTTGGTGCCGAGCAAACCCTCGAAAAAGTTGTAGAGGCTCTCCACGATCCACTCCACGAAATTCTGCAACCCACTGGGAATCAACTTAATATCGCGGGTCGCCATCTGCGCCACGAAAATGATCCCCGCTGCCACGAGCCAGAGCATGATCATCGAGTTGGTGATCGAGATCATCGACTTGCCACTCACCGGGTCCTTAGCACCGAAACCGATGACTTCCTCAGCGTGAGAGGGAAGCGCTTCGTGGTAAGCACCCCCATGCTCGCCTCCACCACCAGCGGCAAAGGCGCCGCCCCCCAACAAAAATAAGAGGAAGCATTGGAGCGTGAATCGTCCAAAAAAAGGGTGGATTTTCGCGAAAAAAGACATGCGAATCAAGACCGCGCGGTGGCTATAGCTCTGGCCCGAAACACGAGCAAGATGTATTTGTGAAATTTTTCACAAAGTCTCCTCAACAACCTCAAGCCCCTGATTTTCAGGCCTCCCAAGCACCCCCATAGCTCTCCCTCAAACGCCCGCGCGCCTCCCCCCCGGTCCACAGCCGATCTTCCCCCACCCCATAAAGCGCCAAGACATCAAAGAGCCCGCTCGAGATGGCCTGATCCAGCAACTCTTCTGCCGCCAAACACAAGCGTCCAGCCCTCTCCCCCAGCTGAAAGGAGGTCCCTTTCGCCCCATGATAGCTCCGGTAAACCAGCTCGGTGCAGGCCAGCCGATCCGCCGCACTGAAATCGAACAGAAAGTCGTAGAGCTTACCCTCATGGCTCAAAGCCTTTCCCAGCACCGCCGCCAGCTCCCCCTCCCCCAGACTCGGTCGCAGAACACTAAACGCATCCACCGCCAAGGTCTCGTCCATCGAACGAAATAACACCCCGTCCTTCTTCGCCTCCAAAAACCGCCCTTTCCCGGCACTCCGGGTCTTCCGATCCTCACTGGCCTTCACTCCCAGCATCTCCCGCTCCTCCAAACTCCCGATGTAGAGTGCCGCATGCGGCCAAAATCCCGGCAGGAACAGATTACTCAGGGCATCATCATGCCGCGTCACCACCACATCCCCCGGCCGCAACAGCCCCCCACCTCCACCCACACCGCCTCCGTCACCCGCTTGCCCACCCCCGCCGCCTTCACAAACGGCTGCTTCAAATCCGCAATGGCGCTCCCACTCAGCCGAAACAGGTGAAAAGCCGCTCATCCTCATCCGGTAAATAATACCCCCGCTCCTGCGCCGCCTCCGCGTCCGCCATCTCCTGCCCCAAATCCGAAGCATTCGGCAGACCCGGCACCGCCGCCAACAGCCCCCGCAGCGCCCCGCCAAGCGTCGTCTCCGGATCTCCCAACCCTTCTCCCATCACCCATTTTCCCGCCCTCTCCCCATTTGTCCATTCTTCCATCCCCCCATTCCTCCTCCCCCCATTCCCCTCCCCTCATTTTTACTCTAACAACGTCTAACAGAGCGCTTTCCTGATTTTTCGGGGATTCCAGCGGACCCCTTCTCCGCCCACCCCCCACCCAAATCGGCTCCAACCCCCGAAAAACAAGGGAAATTTGGGAACCCTTTTAGCTTTACAAACTGTTTCACTTCGCCCAAAACGGAAAGGCCATGAATAAAGCCGAATTGATCGAATCCGTCCAAAGTGCACTGGGCAAAGACGCCACCAAGCGTGCTGCCGAAGACGCTGTCACCGCCGTTCTCGACTCCATCGCCAATGGAGTCCGTAGCGATGGCAAAGTCCAACTCATCGGCTTTGGAACGTTCGAAGTCAAAAACCGCGCTGCCCGCATGGGCCGCAACCCCAAAACCGGGGAGCCCATGCAGATCAACGCATCCAAGTCGGTAGGCTTCAAAGCCTCCGCAGCGCTCAAGCAGTCCCTCTGAGCGTCCTAAACCCCCTTTTCCAAACCCGGTTGCCCCAGCAACCGGGTTTTTTTTGTGCCCCTCTGTGCCAAAACTCAACGCCCCCCCCGGAGTGCGGTGGCTCGACTCCGCCCAAAAGGGAGCCGGCTGGACGGACGGGGTGGCGTTCGAGGCCTTCCAAATAAACACCGTCACCCCCTTGGCCCTTTGAGCCATCATCTCCCTCTCTCAACCCCAGGCGTAGTCGAGCCCCGCATTCCAGTCTCCTTCTCCTCTCCGGGCTCCGGGTTCCAGCCTCTCACTTCCGCCTTCTTAATTCAGCATTCCGCATTCAGCATACGGCATCCCCATGACCTCCTTCCGCATGCTCGGCCATCTGGTCCTAGCCTTCTTCTCCTATCTGGGAGAAATTTCCAGCCTCATCGGCCAGACCTGCGAGTCGCTCCTCGTCGGAAAAAAGCGTTGGCGGCAGGTCTTCGTCCAGATCGCCGAGATCGGCTACCGCTCCCAACCCGTCGTCATCGTCACCGGCGCCTTCACCGGAGCCGTCCTCGCCGCCCAGTCCCTCTTCCAGTTCGCCATCTTCAAAGTCGAGTCCCTCGGCGGGGCCCTCGTCTCCGTCTCCATGCTCCGCGAACTCGGCCCCACCATCACCGGCCTCATGCTCGCCGGACGCGTCGGCTCCTCCATGGCCGCGGAAATCGGCACCATGAAGGTCACCGAACAGATCGACGCCCTCCGCTCCATGGCCGTCCACCCCATCGACTTCCTCGTCACCCCGCGCGTCATCGCCATGCTCATCTCCATGCCGTTGCTCATCGCCGAGTCCGCCGCCTTCGGCATCCTCGCCTCCTACATCGTCGGGGTCCACACCTTCCACGTCCCCGCCGCCTACTGGAACGACAACGTCGTCCACTACACCGACTACTCCGACATCATCATCTCCATGATCAAAGGCACCGTCTTCGGCCTCCTCATCGTCCTCCTCTCCTGCCACCAGGGCCTCCGCGCCACCAACGGCGCCGTCGGCGTGGGCCGCGGCACCACCCAAGCCATGGTCTACTCCTCCCTCGCCATCCTCATCGTCAACTTCTTCCTCTCCCTCATCATGCAGGAAGTGTTCCCCGCCGGTCTGGTCTCCAAAGGCGGATAACCCCCACCCCACCCCGCCCCGCCCCCACTACTGCTTCCTCAATTCTGCTTCCTCAATTCACTACCCCATTATTGATTCCCAGACAAAGAATAACGAAGGGGCTTGCAACCTCTGGTGTTCCGTGCTTTGCTCATCCCCGTCATGCCGAAAGCTCGTTATCTCGCCCCTTGGCACCAGGTGGATCTCATCGATGCGGCCAAGGCGAAGGCCGCGGATGGAGACGCCGACGGGCTCACCCTCAAGGACTTGGAGGCCCTCAGGGGCAAGCCGGCCATTTACCACTGCCTCTCCCGGGTGGTGGACCGGCGTTTTGTGCTCGGCGACGCGGAGCGGGAGCAGTTCGTGCAATACATGCGCCTCTACGAGAAATTTTGCCAGGTCCGCATCCTCAACTTCTGCGTGATGTCCAACCACTTCCACCTCCTCGTCGAGGTCCCCTCCCCTCCCGAAGGGCGCGGGGCGGATTGGTCTGATGAAAAGCTCCTCCGCCACCTCGCCATCCTCT
>Ga0209702_10009607_pt1 | contig 10709 bp, 9 predicted proteins | sample FRY01_FD_187210 | JGI IMG/M metagenome (GOLD analysis project Ga0209702, IMG submission 187210) | Freshwater microbial communities from Lake Fryxell liftoff mats and glacier meltwater in Antarctica - FRY-01 (SPAdes) (version 2) | ecosystem: Environmental > Aquatic > Freshwater > Ice > Glacier...
CTGCCTCGCAGCAACCTCCATCTGAACAAGCTGGTCAGGCCCCTGCTGCTGGTCAAAAACCCGATATAGCACAACTACTAGCCTCCATTAGTGGCGCAGTATAACCAAGGAGAAATAAAATGCCAAGACTAACAGCCAAAGAAGCTAAAAAAGCAGCTCACGGTAAGCAAGAGGTCATTTACAAAAAGCCTCAAAAGCCCATAAAAGATACTAATAGCGCTGATTATCAAGGGCTGACCAAAAAACAAAAAAATACAAAGTTCTACGATTCTCAGTCAGATTCCCTAAAGGGTGAAATGGTTAAGACATTAAAAGGTATCGGGAAAGCAAAAGAAAGAGATCTGTCTAATAAAGATGCTTCTTTAGTAACCGAAAATTATAAAGCAAAAGGTAAAAATTTTAGAAGTGCAATAGTCTCAAATGTGGATAAAGAAGCCTATGATCGTGTAATGAAACGCGCCCAATCTTCGGGTCTATCGGCAAAAGACGCAAAGAAAGCCATTGATTCTGCCATCCGCACGACATCAGCTAACCTAAAGACTGACCGTTCTAAAACGTTGATGCGAGCAAAGATGCAAGAGTCATCGAAAAAGAAGAAAGCTCAAGATAAATTATCGAGGGGTTACTAATGCCAAAAGTAAATGGTAAGAAATTCCCATACACACCAAAAGGAAAGAAAGATGCTGAGGTTGCCAAGGCTCTAGAAAAAAAGATGCTTATGAAGAAAATGGGAAAGAAGAAATAATAACCTTTTCGACCTGAGCACGTCGAAGCTATAATCTAAACTGCTCACTACACTAAGTAAGGACTCCAATTTGTTAACAGTTTCCGAGGTAGATTCCAAGCTAAAGCGCTTGCAATCGCGCAATGCTGGCAGAGATGCTCGTATGAGAAGTGTATTGTCTGTGCGTCAAGGAAATCTTGCCGATGTATTCCCTGGTCAATTCTCTGACGATTATCCCAAGCCACTCGTTGCTAATTTAATTGATGTGGCTGCACGCGACTTAGCAGAAGCAATGGCTCCGTTGCCATCAGTTAACTGTTCTGCTACCAATATGGTATCTGACTCTGCTCGTAAAGCAGCAGACACTAGAACCCGCATTGCAAATTATTACGTTTCATCTTCGGACTTACAACTACAGATGTACACAGGCGCTGACTGGTTTAACACTTACGGCATTCTACCAGCAATGGTTGAATTAGATTATGATGACAATAATCCCCGTATTCGCCTTCTTAGCCCATTTGGTACTTATGCCGAAACAGACCGCTTTGGTCGCACCTTATCGCTTACCCAAGTAACCGTAACCGATGCTGAGTCCTTAGCCGCGCAATACCCTGAGTTCTACGATCAGATTACAGGCAAGAACGCCTATCAGACAACTTCGCCTTATGTAACAATGGTACGCTACCACGACAAAGACCAAGACCTTATCTATCTACCTGAGCGCAAGCACTTAGTTCTAGGCAAGACCGATAACGTATTAGGTAAATGTTTAGCAAGAATGGTTTCGCGTTCATCCCTAGATGGTGAATCGCGTGGTCAGTTCGACGATGTACTTGGCGTACAACTAGCCCGTGCTAGATTTGCTATCTTGCAAATACAAGCAGCCGAGAAATCTGTTCAAGCACCTATTGCCATTCCACAAGATGTACAAGAATTAGCCCTTGGCCCTGACGCAATTATGCGTTCTTCACAACCACAAAACATTCGTCGGGTTCCATTAGACTTGCCACCTGGCGTATTTGCTGAGTCAAGTGTCCTTGAGCGTGAACTGCGCCTAGGCGCTCGCTATCCTGAATCTCGTTCGGGTGAATCTAGCGCATCTGTCGTTACAGGTCGTGGCGTACAGGCTCTACAGGCTGGCTTTGATACACAGATTAAATCAGCCCAAGCACAATTTGCTAGGTTATTTACCGAACTTATATCGCTATGCTTTGAGGTTGATGAAAAAGTGTTCGGTTCAATGACCAAGACTATTAAGGGAACCGATGACGGAACCCCATACTCAATGAAGTATATCCCTTCTCGTGATATTAAAGGCGAGTACGGGGTAGATGTTCGTTATGGGATTATGTCAGGTATGGACCCGAACAGGGCAATTATTGCTTTACTTCAAATGCGTTCTGACAAGTTAGTATCCAGAGATTATGTACGCCGAGAGATTCCGATGGAGTTAAATGTTACACAAGAAGAACAAAGGGTTGACATCGAAGAGATGCGTGATTCTCTTCGTGTTGCTGTGGCTCAGTACGCGCAAGCAATTCCGATGCTGGCTTCTCAAGGACAAGACCCTTCTCAGATTATCACACACATTGCAGATGTTATCGAAGGCCGTCAAAAAGGTTTATCCTTAGAGACAATCGTAAAGAAAGCATTTGCACCTGCTCCACTACCACCAGCAGTACCGCCAGAAAATCCTAACTTTCCAGTAGCAGGCGCAGCCCCAACTCCTGCCTCTCAGCAACCTCCACAAGAACAAGCTGGTGGCGCACCTGCTGCTGGTCAAAAACCCGATATAGCCCAACTACTAGCTGGTATATCCGGCGCAGCATAAATGAAGGAGGTGTAAATATGCATAAAGGATCAACAGCACCTGCACCTGTCTCAAAGCCAGTTGAAGGTAAGAAAGATTCCTCAAAGCCAGCAGGCAGCAAGGTTTATTTTGGAACCGTCTCAGCAGGCAAAAAGGGCAAGAAAGCAAAATAAGGTAATAAGTTTATTTGGGAAGGCGTACTGGATAATGGATAACAATAAACACGTTCCACGACCAGTACGCCCATCAGATTTTGCAGTTATCTTTATGGGTTTGATTCACAACATAGCCCAAATCACAGAGGCTTTCACATCAGAATTATTTGAACTATCAATCTACCACGCCAATAACCGCATTAAAACCGAAATTGCTATAGAAGATATGACTTTAGATTTAGAAACATTAAGGGAGACAGATGGCTGAGGTATTAAATCCGCTTGCGGGTCCATCAGGTCCTGGCAAATTTGCCACACGTACAGATAACTTACAATTAGGTTCAACCGCCTACGGCGAAGGTATTGAAACATCCGCTATTAAAGCAGGCGCTAAACTCTCTACCACGCCAGATGCTAGTAGAGTCTCAACTGCCGGGCCAACTCCTGCCCCACGTGGCGTTGGACTCTTTGAACAATCACAGCGTCCCAATGAAGATATATCAAGTGGCATTGATATTGGTCCGGGTGTTGGCTCTAGCGCCCTTATGATGAGTAAATCATCAGTTAAACTTTCAGATACCTTGGTAGCAATGCTTCCCTTTGACAATACAGGCGAGATAGCAATCCTTTACCAAGAAGCCCTTTCGCGGGGCGACTAAATGAGTCAGAACTTAAAATCGGCTGCCTTTGCTGCGCAACTTTCCCCTGAGCAAAAAGCCCAGATTGATAACTTTGTTAAGCAACAAAATGTCCACAAGGAACTCTTAAACCTTCCTCAAGGCGTTGCGAACAAGTCTTTCAACGCTAAGACTCCAGAAGAACAACAATCTTTAATTAAAACTTACGGAACCGAAGACCAACTAACTAAGCCTAATCGTGGTTGGATGGGAACCGCTTTACATTATGCGAAGAACTACAACCCTATTACTTTAGCTTTTAAGGGTTTCATCGAAGGCTCAGACTTATCTACAAGGGCTTTTCGTACATTGTCTATCGCTGGCGATCAGAACGTATCGCTATTTGGTAAAGGCAACGCTTGGGATATAGCAAACGACAATGGCGATAAGGTCTATAGCCCAAATCGTATTGACAAAGCAAAGACTTTATACGGCAATGACGCGATAACTGTAGCAATGCGTATCGCTAGTGGCGAACCAACCGCAGAAATCCTTGCATCAGTTACTGATTCTCAAAAGAAGTATGTAATGTTTGCTGACCCACTTAATAAGGTGATACCCGGCGTTACTGATATTGAACAAGAGCGAGCTTTATTTCAAGATGCACTTGAATTAGTTAAATCAGCCAAGTATTCACCCGGCAGATTCGTTGCCAATATCGTTGACAGAGTTACTCCAGGTAGTCTTGTCAACAACGGATTTATGTGGACTGCAATCTCTGGCGCAGTTGACACAGCCTATCGTCTCTTTGCAGACCCTACCGTTATCGGCGCAAAGATTCGCGGTATGTATATGTTTAGTAGATATGCCCTAGAAATTGTAACTGGTGGCACTGGTAAAGTCGCTGAGACTTTCGCTAAAACTAATGTAAAAGCATTTTGGGATGACTATGGACCGAAGTTAGATAATTACGCTAGGGTGCAGAAGTCAGGTACATCTAAGGAGCAAGCAATAGCCCGCAAGGAACTCAAAACCGTTGCACCTGAGTTTGGCACAGGAGTAATTAAGATACTTCAAAAGGCTGATGTTAAAGATGCTCGCAGCGCAGAGGCCTTCTTTCTTAATATAGATGATTCAGCAAAGATGTTCAAAGGCGCAGTTGGTCGCAGGCGCGTTCTTATGCCACGCTTAGACGGCCCTCGCAAAGCTCGTATTGCTATTGTTACGGGAACCAACACGGGCATTGCTGGTGTTAAAAGCGTTTTCAATTTAGACAAATTTGGACCAAGTATCCTCAACGACCTTATGGGCGCACCAGTTACAACAGATGGCATATTGAAACTCATATCGGATGAACCAACAAAATTTGGTGCTAAGATAAGAGATTTAACTGTATCAAAGGGTTGGCTCCGTTTACCAAGTGCTACAATAGCAATGCATCTTGATAAAGCAAAGGCTAAATTTTCTATTGCACCATTGTTTAAGAATGATAGATTTGATGTAACGGCAAAAGATGCAGGCGACAAGATTTATCAATCGGCTCGTATGATAATGACAGAGTTAGATGCAAGAATGTTTAGAGAAGCATTTGAATCAACTGACGATGTTGGTAAACGTAAAGAAATCTTTAAGGGCATTTGGAATACAGTCTTTGAAGCGCGTGGTCTAAACTTCACAGAATCTGGTAGAAAGATTATTTCTCGCTTTAACGGCGATGATTCAGGGCGATTTGCAGTTGCAGGTGAAAGACGCAATATTGGCGCTTTACCAAGTGATTTTAACCCTACTATGACAGCGCCTAGCCTAGCAGATATTGATATTGCTGCCTCTCGCGCTGGAATTATTGACCGTATGATGGGTCAAGCCAATAAAGAGTGGGTAAATAAGATGACTGGCGTTTGGTCATATCTTACTCTAGCAGGATACCGCTACGCTATTCGTAATGCTGGTGAAGACCTTATGGTTCACCTTGCTATCGGTGGTTCTCCTTGGGGTATTGTTACGAACCGTCAGATTGCAACTCGTCTAAATACCGCACAACAAGGCCTGCAATTTGCAGGTGGACCAATGGCAACTGCGAAAACCGCCCTTGCCGATGCGAACAAGTTAGCGGCATCTGCTACTACACCAGCCAGTAAAGCAGCGGCAACCGCTGCACAAGTTGTAGCAAAGAAGAAATTTAGAACTGCATCAAAAAAAGCGTTCTTTGCATCAGATAGTCCACTCGGCTTAGCACTTCGCTTTGCTAACAGAAAAGAAGCGCATAGATACGCCGACCAATTTATGGCACTAGATGATATACACAAAACTGCCAACACAGATATTATTAAATTAAAAGGAGAATTAAAGTTAGCAACGGATGACGTTACTAAAGCATCTATCGCTACTAAAATTGCTAATCTAAGAGAGACAATCGAGGGTGGAATAGTAGGACAAACTCGGCGTATTATGGCAACGGCTCTTACAGAAGGTCGCGTTAACCGCTGGCGTGGGGCTGTTGGTCTTAAACCGATGAACAAGAAAGACGCAGATGTTATTGCTGAGCACCTAATATACGGAAACCTTGAAAATACTTTAGCCGAAGTTTCAGAAAGCGCGATAAACAATGGAACGCTCGGCTCAAGTTATCTAACTCTTGCAACAAACTTTGTACGCAAACACGGTAAGTCCGAACCATTGGTTATCAATACACCTACCACAAAGAACTTCCGCGTTGATAGTAAAAAAGACATTGATGCAATAAACGTTTCATCACGGTCCGAAGAATCACTACTTACTTGGGCTGCGCGTATAGGTTATGTATCCAATGACGATCTTGGTCGTATTGTCGTTGCTAACCTTAATGATGAGAAATTAGCAATAATCAAGATTAAACAATATATGAATGACAACCCAAACTTCCGCAAAGATGCCCGTATGGAAGCTGAGGGAGTTGGCGAGCAGGAACACGCTGAAATCGTTTTTGCTCGCATTAGAGAAGTATTTGAAACACGGCGACCGTTAGTAGATGGCAAGAGACCACTAAATAATGAACTACTTAATAAGATTCGCTCTATAGATGATAAGACAGGCGAGATGGTTGTATCAGGGCGGTTATCACTTGATGACCTTCCACAAGACTCTATGGATATACCAGAACAGGTACTTGGTCTAACGCTAATACCGGTATCTGAGGGCAATATGACTGCATCGTTGATGAACAGAGGTTGGACTTGGCTCGGGCTTTCAAACGCTCGCCTCTCACGTCAGCCTATGGTATTTAACGAGATACTCGAACTACGCAAGCAAATGCGCGTATCTGGCTTTGAAGCAAAATACCTTGCGTCTTTTACATCCAAACTAGATAACCCAACACCTGCCAAACTTGCTCAAGCCACAGCCTTCGCCAAGCGTGAGTTCGCACAACTCGTTGAAGAGCGTGCAGTATCACAAATATTACAATATGTGGATAATCCACTTGTACGTACACAATTAGCCTTTGGTGCGCGTAACTTTGCACGGTTCTATCGTGCTACCGAAGACTTCTATCGTAGAGTTTACAGAACAGTACGCTACAACCCAATGGCTATTCGTAAAGCAGCATTGACTTATGAAGGAATTACTCACGGTGGGTTCATCCAAAAGGATGACCAAGGCGAGGCATACTTCGTATATCCAGCCGTTGAACCAGTATATCGCGTAATACAAGCAGCAATGACTGCTCTTGGAGTTCCAGCAGAGTTTAAGGTTCCCTTTCCAGTACAGTTCGGCGCACAGGTTAAAATGCTCACACCATCTCTAAACCAAGATTCAATTATTCCAACATTTAGTGGACCGCTATCTGGTATCTCAATGAAGGTAATCACTAACCTAATTGGTTGGAAGTTTGATGGAACTGCTGACAATATCACCCAAATGACAATGGGTAAATATGCAGTGGACCAACCGTTTGTATCGGCTTTCCTACCAGCCCACGTCAATCGTTTGCTTGCAGCAATGGATGAAGGCGACAGAGACGGTCAATACGCTAGTGCTTGGCGCAAGAGCGTAACATATCTTGAAGCAGGCGGTCACGGACTTCCAAAGAATCTTGATGCAGATGGAAACCTAATACCAAATACACCAGCCGAATTAGAAGAATACCGTCTCAAGATTAAGAATACTACGTTGGCTATTCTCGGTACTCGGTTTTTTTATAGCTTCTTCGCACCAGCATCACCTCAAGTACAACTAAAAGCAGATATGGCTACTTGGGTTAAAGATAATGGCTCAGCCAACTTCAAGCAAGTTTTCAATAAATTGACCGACCAATACGCAGGCGACTACGACAAGGCTATGGCTAGATGGATAGAACTATTCCCTAATGAACTCCCATTTACCGTCTCTGAATCTGAAAGAAAGACCGTTGCTGTACTTAGATATGCAGAAGAGTCTGGCACTTTTGTAGAGAATAATCAGGATTTATTTAAGCAATACCCACAAGGCGCAGCCTTCCTTATTCCACACAAGTCAGGCTTTTCTTGGGATGCTTACAAGACTATGACCAAGATGGGCTTAAAGGGCAATAAGACTGTTGATGAATATCTGCGTGATGTACAAACCGCAGCAGACTTGCAGACTTATTACGCAAAGAAGAATGATTATGAAAAAGGTCTTGGGGATATGTTTGGCGATTCCCAACGTTCTGCTGCCCGTAAAGAGTTTACCGAATGGGCTACCTTATTCAAACTCAGCCGACCATTATTGCAAATTGAGTTAGCCGAAGGTGGCAAGAAGGCAGTAGCAAGAATTCAGGCTATTGACGATCTACGCAGGATGCTTAGCGATTCCAAGTTCAAAAACGTTCGTGGGCCAACACAGAGAATCCTTAACGAGATGCTGGGTTTGTATGATTCTTACAAGGAAAAGCGTCTCCGATTGGAAGAAAGAACTGGAAATAGTGATTTTATTTCAAGGATGAAGGATGACTTAATCATCAAACTGCGCAAACTTTCTGAATCAAATGAAAATACTAAGAGTGCTTACTTCACATTATTCTCGTCTTTGTTAGGAGACACAAATGGCTGAAAACCCGTTATTTTTCCCGACATCTGTACCTGCGCCAGCAGAAACATACGAAGCATTTTTACAACGCTATCTGGCAATTTCCAAAGTAGCTCCTGATGAATTTCTTAAAGTTGTCAAAGGGCTTAAAGCTGGTGGGTTTTATAAGGGTAAAGTAACTAAGAGGTTTACTCGAGATTTTATAAGTGCCATAGCCGAACTCGACTCTGAAATCGAAGATTTAGCTAAACTTGAACCCGAATCCCCTTTAGTAACTCGTGAAAATTATATTGCTGGTATTGCCCCTGGCGATGGCGGAACTGGTGCACGCCGTAACCAGAACCAAACTTATATCTATAGCGCAACCCAAGCAGCCAAGGTATTAGATGCCGTCTCAGAGGACTTGCTCGGTAGGAAACTAACTAAATCAGAGAAGAAGAAATATACTTCCCTTATTACCGCAGCCCAACGCAAGAACCCTACAAGGCAAACAGGTCTTGGCACTGGCGACCAAACTACTCAAGGACCACTAGATGCAGAACAGTTTGCAACCGAGAAACTTGCTGGTACTGGCGAGGCTAAACAAAAGCGTACTACTGATGCTCATTCAATGTTGACGGAAATGTTAGGCGGTCTGCGATGAGTTTAGAATCGGCTAAGGCTGACAAAGCAGCAGCAGAAAAAGAAGCATCAAAATATAGTAGGACTGAGCTTGATTTACTCCAAGGTCAAGCAGTACTTCTTGAAAAACAAATTGTAGCCTTTAAGTCTGGCGACCCAAGGCGTATTATATCAACCGTTAAATTAAAAACACTTAGAGGTAAAATTTCAACCTTTAAGGCTGCAAGTGACAAGGCATCATCTAGGTTAAGAAAAGCAGACCAGCGACTACAAGATACTATAAAACTTGGTAAATTGGAACAGAAACAACGCGATGATAAAGATACAGGTAAAGTCAATACCGAAACAGACTCTGCTATAACTGTATTAAAAAAGAAAGCCAAGTCTCCTGCCAAGGTAGCGATACCCGATGTTGTAAAAACACCAGAGGTTGTAACACCTGAGGTTACTACACCAAAGGTTGTAACAACACCAAAGGTAGTTGACCCACTAAAGGTTGTAACACCGCCAGATAAGACCGAAAAGGAAACACCAGAACAAAAGAAGCAACGTCTCCAAGATAAAAAGGACGCTGGTCTTGCTGGTCTTGCTGCGGACCAAGACTTTGGTTTATCAGAATCTGTATTCGATAATGTTGATAGTTTGGGTGCTCTATTAAAGCGTTATCAAGACGAAGAGTGGACCCTAGTTAGGCTTAAAGCAGAAGTTGGCAGAGACCCTTGGTTTCTGCGTAATTCTGCTGAAATTAAAAATCGTTATGTTCAGTTCTATAACTTTCAGAACTTAGTAGCAACAGGTCAGGCCGATGGTACAAGCGATTATGAAAAGCAAATCGCTACTATCACAGAAAAACTTGCAGCCAAGTCTCGCCTAATGGGTTCGGGTGCAGCGTCAGACCCTACTGCTCTTAAATTAGCAGCAGAAAGACTTTACATTACCAATATGAGCGAAGACGACGCTTGGGTAACAAAAGAACTAGCGAAGTCTATCAGGCGCATTGGGTCAACATTAGGCGGCACACCTACCCAAGATTTCAGTGGTGAAGCATTAGCGAACTATCAAAAACTTCAAGCCACCGCTAAAGCAAACGGTTTATCGCTTAAAGATATTATTCCGGGTGCAAAAGACGAAGCAACAATTTTACAAGGTCTTGCTACTGGTTTATTAAATATGGGTCGTATTGAACAAGATGCTCGTAATCTTGCAGCGCAGGGGCAGCCACAATATGTACGCGATCTATTAGGACAAGGGTACGACCTAGAGGATGTCTTTGCCCCATACCGAAAGATTATGGCTTCATCGTTGGAACTTAACCCAGATGAAATTGACTTAAACGATTCGGTACTTAGAACTGCCATTACAGATAAAGGCGATATGAATATCTATGACTTCAAGAAATCACTTCGCAACGATAATCGTTGGCAGTACACGCAACAAGCACACCAAGATGTTTCTACTGCTGCACTAGGAGTCCTTCGTGACTTCGGATTTCAGGGGTAAATGATGGCAAGAGTAAAAACTGCGCGTACCGCTGCACAAGTCACCGCTGACCGTTTGGCAACATCGGCACTGGCACAGAAGGCCGCTAAATCAACAGCGGCACTACAGAGTTTAACAGCAAAGGGTGGTACACTTGGTACACAACCAGTAGTACAGCCTGTAGCACCAGTAGTACAGCCTGTAGCACCTAGTGGTAAAAAGGTAGTCTCAACTTATACCGACCAAGCCACAGGTAATGTCTATAAGGTGTTTGATGA
>Ga0209702_10009608_pt1 | contig 10708 bp, 8 predicted proteins | sample FRY01_FD_187210 | JGI IMG/M metagenome (GOLD analysis project Ga0209702, IMG submission 187210) | Freshwater microbial communities from Lake Fryxell liftoff mats and glacier meltwater in Antarctica - FRY-01 (SPAdes) (version 2) | ecosystem: Environmental > Aquatic > Freshwater > Ice > Glacier...
TGAAACACTGGCTGCCCTCCATACGCCGCCAGCCATAGTTCTGACCACCCCCGGCGCCGGCCGGCTGAAAATTCACCTCCTCAACTGCGCTCTGACCCACATCCGCGATCAGCAGATCGCCGGTGAGTCGATCGAAGCTGAAGCGGTAGGGATTGCGCAGACCCAATGCCCAGATTTCATCTCGAAAGGACGGGTTGCCAATGAACGGATTCGCGACCGGTATTGTGTAGGGCTGACCCGGCACCACATTTATACGCAGGATCTTGCCGAGCAGCGACTGGCCATTTTGTGCATTGTTGTCAGGATCGCCCGAACCGCCGCCATCACCGGTGCCGATATACAGATGACCGTCGGGTCCAAACGCCAACTGGCCACCATTATGGTTCGCATAGGGCTGAGGGATAAGCAGCAGGATCGCTTCACTGTTGAAGTCGGCCTGATCTGGATTGGCGGAGACCTGATAGGCCGCGATGACGGTATCGAACCCCACATTCGTGTAGTTCAGGTAGAAGGTACCGTTACTCGCAAATTCAGGATGAAATGCGATGCCGAGCAGACCGCGCTCATTACAGCAACTGACGCGCGCCTGGATGTTCAAAAACACTTCAGGCTCCGCATTTCCTCTTTGTAGCAGGATGCGACCGCTGCGCTCGAGGATGAACAGACGCCCAGAGCTGTCGCCCGACGCGGCAATGGCAACCGGGCTGCTGATGCCGCTGACCAGTGGAGTGATAGCGAGGTCGACGGCCAGAACAAAGACCGAGGGCAGGGCTGTTAGAATAGAAATCAGGAAAAATCTTAATGTTCGCATGGTGGGAATCCTATCTTGGTGTCTGCGTCATCCTATTCAAAATCAGTGCTCTGGTAAGTGTGGTAGGGCATATAGCCAGCAATTGTTCCAGAGGCATCAGCCCCTCCTGTTATCGAGCCTTTGCCCGACGTTCTTACGATTCAGACGCGGCTCTCGTGCGACCTCTCTAACGACCGCCCCCGCCACCACCACCGCCGCCACCGCCAGAGGAACCACCTCCGCCCGATCCGGATGCACTGCCCGGCGCGCGCGATGCGGATGAAATGGCACTGGTGAAACTCCTGCTGACAGCGTTGGTGAAATCGCCGGCCTGTGCGGCATTGAAACTCCCGTAATACCACAAGGGCTGCCACGATTTTCCCTGCCGAGTTTCCATTTCGGCGAATACCCGGGTGAATCGGTTCGCCCAGGCCTTCTCCACATCTAAAGCAATGGCATACGGCAGATAGCGCTCAAACAGTTCTGGTGTCAGTTCTGGTGGATGCCGAAGTTGCAGGTCGTCCTTTTCCGCCACATCCAGATACATTCGGAATCCTTCAATTTTATCCAGCAGTTTGCGGCCGGCGGCGGTGGGTGCATGCAGTAACCAGGCAAACAAACCCAGCAAAGGAATATTGATCAGCAGCACGGCAATCGCCAAGGGAGTCAAGCCGCCGATCAAGGCCACAATCAAAAACATTAATGCGCTAGCCAGCACCGCAGGCAGCAGGTAGCGGCCATTGGTGACGAAGTACTTATCGCGATAGTCTGCTTTGAGTGCCTTTTTGTGCGCTGTGATTGCGACAGATAACTCACTGTGATTTTTCTGTTCAAGTTTGATGGTCGCACCTGCTTCCACAACTGATTCCACACCTGATCTGTCAGCTGATCTGGCAGCTGATCTGGCACCCCCAAACAGCTTGTCCAGCAAAGCCTTTTCTCCGGCTGCCAGCGCTTGAGTTGAATCCGTTTTCTCGAGCGTATATTGCTCACCGAACTGTCGTATACGCACATAGCCCTTCACTGCCAGATTCACTATCGCAGACGTCAGCGCGGTATTGTCATAACTCATGCGGCGGACATAACGCAGGGAAGCAGGAGAATATCCTGCAGGTGGTTCATACAATGGAAAGATGACCCCCGGCTCCGGGTCGCGCCCCACTCTTAGCCAGCTGGAAAACAAATACACAGCACTAAGCAGCAAGGTCAGCAGTGCGAGCAACAGCCCACGGTTGTCATACAACAGATACTGAAATTTCTGCCAGCCATCCAGCTCTGCGATGATGCCTTTGGGCCAGCTGAATACCAGCGTCAATCCCGCGCCTGGACTCAGCGGCGCAGTGGTTCGCACGCTGCCTCGACTGACGCCGACAGCCGCTGCATAATTCTGGCCCTGCTCTCCAGACAGCCCTGTGTACGCCTCCATGCTCAGATTGTCCGCGGATACCTGCTGCGGCAAAGTTACCGTCGCGCTGGTCTGTTCAATCACAAAACTCCAGCCATTCCCGGTGACGTTCCAATACAGCTCATCGTGTGTCTGGAAGAAGCCGATCTGTCGATTGCTGCGATAGCGAATTGTGTATTCATACACCGCGGGTACTGCCAGCAAATCCTCGCCACCAAAATCAACGCGCACACCATTGGCGCGCTCATTTGCCGTCCAGATCTCCGGCTCACCATTGCGGGTGACGTCCTGCACCTGAAAATCAACGCGGTAGTTGTTGCCAAAGCGATCGGTATAGCGGGTTGGGAACTCCCGGTATATGCCACGGCGAATATTTGATCCCTCCGCGCGGACACGGATGGTTTCGGTCACCGTCATGGATGCATCGGCTGCGATAGTAATATCGCTGTGGAAGGACAGGATTCGCTCCTGCGCGCTCAAGGAAATACTGAACAGAAGCCCACAAAAAAACAGGCAATATCGCAGCAGATTGGAATGCCGAGTCAGGTTCCTCATTCGTTAAGCCTCACGGGTACCGCTTCCCTGGCCTGCGCTTCATCCACCGCGAAGAATTCGGCCGGCATAAAACGCAGCGGTTTCGCGATCAGCAGATGCGGAAATGATTGAATACGCGTATTGAGAATGCGCACCGCGCCGTTATAAAAGCGGCGGGCATATTGGATATGATCTTCGATGGTGGTCAGTTCAGCTTGCAGCTGGCGAAAATTCTGGTCCGCTTTCAGATCCGGATAGTCTTCAGCGACAACTACCAACCGGTGCAGGGTCTCTTCAAGTTGCGCTTCCAACGCGGCTTTGGCCGGCAGATGCGTTGCCGCTTCACTGCGATTGCGTAATTCGGTGACAGCGGTGAGCGTTGCTTTCTCAAAAGCAGCATACGCTTTTACTGTTGCAACGAGTTGCGGCACCAGTTCATGACGGCGCATCAACTGCACGTCAATATCGCTCCAGGCGGCCTGCACCCAGTTCCGATCAGCGACCAGACGGTTATATATCCACACCGCCGGTACCAGCAGTATGACAACGGCAATCAGCATTTCGATCACTGCGTGACTCCTTCCTGGAGGATCCGAAGACTCACTTCGCAAGATACATGAGCCTGACCAGGCTCCCTAGTTAAAAATCTGCATTAGCTGCTGGAAAGACAACGCTTGCATTTATGTCATTCCTGTTGCTTACTGTGTCATACACAGTGTGCGTGACACAGTATAGTGCTGACAGCACCCTGAAGCCCTAACACGAACAGGAACAATCATGACCTCCTCACAACTGGACAAGATGCGACTGGAATTGCGCCGAGGCGTGCTGGTACTGGCCGTGCTGGCCTCCTTAAAGCAAGCCCATTATGGCTATTCCCTGCGCAGGCAATTGCAGGACAAAGGCATCGACATTGACGAAGGCACCCTGTATCCACTGGTGCGTCGTTTAGCTGAGCAGGGTTTACTGGACAGCGAGTGGCAGCAGGCTGAAGGCCGGGAACGGCGTTATTACCGGCTGTCGGAACATGGCCGGGAGCTGCTGGTACAGCTGACCGACGAATGGTTACAACTGAATTCAGCCATGGGGCCCCTGTTAGACGAAACCGAAAAACTGGCTCTGCAACAGAGCGGGGAGTACAAATAATGGAATTGGTAAAACGTTATGTCGCTGCCGTGCAGCGCGAGTTACCTGAAGACAAAAGACAGGAAATTGGCCGTGAACTAAACGCCAATATCATGGATCAGCTGGATGCTTTCGAACAGCAGCAAGGTCAGTTGTCCGATGAGGACATAGCTGCAGTGCTTAAGAAGATGGGGCATCCACAAGCTGTCGCCTATCAGTTTGTGCCACCTCAATCACTGGTGGCGGCTGAAGACATGCCCTTACTGAAGCACACCTTGTTCATGGTAACCGGGCTGTTGTTTGTGTTGCACGTGGTCGGTTCAAGCGTGGATTTAATGCGCAGCAGCAACGTCAATCTGATCCGCTTTGTATTGCAAATTACCGTCGGCTTCCTGGACACTGCCATTTTTACTTTTGCTGTTATCGTGCTGATTTTCGCGGCTGTGAATATTAACGGGGCCAGAATTTCAGGCTCTGATGCGAAGGACTGGCAACCGCGGGATCTACCCAGAGCCGATCTGGGCTGGCAACACATCAGCCTGACGGATATTTTTACTGATCTGGCCACCTATATATTTTTATTGATCGTAATCTGGCATCCGCTGTGGGTGAGCCCGGAGCAGATTGCTGAGCGCAGTGTCACGTTTACTGAACATGCCTTGCAGCTTTTGCAGTGGTTCAGCCCTGTCATTGTGCTGGCGGTGTTGCTTAGCCTGTGGCAATTGCACCGGCGCATCTGGAACCGCAATCTGTTGCTGAACTCTGTGCTGGTCAATGCGGCCTTTACGGTGTTTTTAGTCGCACTGGCCTTGAGCGGACCTCTCTTGCAAACCGGCCCTGCCGAATTGCAGAGCGTCTTCAGAGCGCTGCAGTTGGACAGAGGACTTACCTATGGCCTGCTGATCACTGCCTGTTTTCCCGCTTATGAATTGCTGCGGGATTTCCTGCGCTTGCGGAAGTTACTCGTCTGACATCGTTTTCCCTCGCGCACACTGTCAGTGCCTACCCTGCGACATCTGGTCGCATTGCCTCTTCCGCACAGGGCTTTACACTTGGCAATAGTGAAGCTCTTTAAGGGAAACGATTATGGCACGCAAAAAAACTCTCACGGTGCAGATTGCCGCGATCCTCGCCGCGATGGCGGCTGGCGCACTCAATGCGGCCGATGCTCCTGACTTAGAAGAGACAAGGGTGGAGGAAATAGTCGTCTGGGGGGCCGCAACGACACACAGGGCCAACACTTCCCATCCGAGCAGTCTGCTGACGCAACAGGATATCGTCAGCATCAACGTGACCACCACAGAGGATATCGTCAAATTCGAACCCAGCCTGGTGATCCGCCGACGCTTCATCGGAGATTCCAACGGCACCATGGGAATGCGTGGGTCCAATATGTTTCAGACCTCACGCTCGATGGTATTCGCCGACGGTGTTCCCTTGCACTATCTGTTGCAATCCCGCTGGAACGGAGCACCGCGCTGGACCATGGTATCCGCAAGTGAGATTGCTCAGGTGGAAGTGCTGTACGGCCCCTTCTCAGCTGAATTCAGTGGCAACTCCATGGGCGGAGTAGTGCTGATTGAATCTGCAATTCCGCAGCAGCGCGAATTTCATTTCGACAGTTCCTATTTTTCGCAGAATTTCGACGCCTATGGCTTCGACGATACGGTAACGGGGTACAAATCATTTTTTTCTTATGGCGATAAGTTCGGCGACACCAGCGTCTATCTGTCCTACAACCGTTTGGACAGCAAATCGCAGCCGCAGATTTTCTATTACGGCTCTGCTACTTCGGCCGCCAGTGTGACAGACGTCAGCGGCGGCATTGTGGGGAATGATGAACGTTCGATTTCTAGACTGTGGTTCGGCGACACTGGCGTGCAGGACACGCGCACCGACAACTTCAAGCTCAAGCTGGGTCACGATTTCGGTGATTGGCAGGCGCTGTTGAATGTGGCTTATGAAGATCGCTTCAATGGGGCCAATAAACCCAACAGCTATGTACGCAACGCCTCTGGAGAAAGTGTCTGGAGTGGCAACGTCGTTCAAAATGGACTGAAAATCAACGTCCCCACGGCTCGTCTGGGTGTCTCAGATCAGCAGCGCGACAGCCTTTCGCTGGGGCTGAGGCTGCGTGGACCCATTATTGATGGGGTCACTTTCGAAGCCAATCTCAACCAATTTGAAGTGTTGCGTGATGAGAGCAGAACATCGCTCGCCAATCCTGGCAGCCCGGCTTTCAATGGACAGGGGCAGGTCACCGCATTTGGCGATACTGGCTGGCGCAGTGCCGAGGCAAAGCTGATGTTCGACGATCTCTTGGTTGACGGAATGGCCTTGGCGGTCGGCGCCCGTCACGATGCCTATGAGCTGAATATGGATGTCTTTGATTCTGCAAATTATAAAGCGGGTAGCTTCAGTAAGTTCGCCAGTCGCAGCGGTGGTGACACGCAGATGAATGCCATTTTTGCGCAGTGGAACTGGACCATGAATGAGCGCTGGGATATGGGTGTTGGTGTGCGCTGGGAGGATTTTGAGAGTGCCAACGGTTATTTTTCTCGCGATGTCGCTGCTACTCCCGAATTCGATCTGGTTACAGTTCCGAAAACCTCTCAGCGACAGATCTCACCAAAGTTCTCGCTCGCTTACCAGCCAGCGGAGGACTGGCGCTTTGCCTATGCCCTGGGCAAGGCATACCGCTTTCCTATTGTTGAAGAACTGTTCAGTCAATTCTCTGCCTTCAATGCCATCAGCGTGGCGAATCCTGAACTGCAGCCCGAAGATGGTTTGCATCACAACCTGATGGTCGAGCGTCAGATTGTCGGTGGTGTACTGCGCATGAATCTCTTCCAGGAAAGCATAAAGGACGTAATCGAATCGCAGTCTGAGAATCTCCCCGGCGGACTGACCGTGCGTACCTTCATCCCGGTTGATGAGATAGAGACCCGGGGCGTCGAGTTCATCGCCAACGTCGACGACTTCCTGCTTGATAAGGTGGATTTGCGCTTCAATGCGGTGTACACCGATTCCATCATCATCAAAAATGCCGCGAACCCAGGCATCGAAGGCAATTTCTATCCGCGTATGCCGAAATGGCGCAGTAATCTGCTGATGACTTACCACCTCAACTCAAACTGGGATGCTGGAATGAACCTGCAATATGCCAGTGACAGCTTCGGGCGCAATGACAATACTGATCGTGAAGATCGGGTCTACGGTGCCCAGGATGGTTATACGCGGGTTGGGCTTAAAAGCACTTACAATTTCGTCAACGGACTGTCGCTGGGACTTGGTGTGGACAATCTGACTAATGAAATTTCCTATGTGGCGCATCCCTGGCCGGGCCGTACTTACTATATGAATGTTTCCTATGATTTCTAAAAATGCGTTAGGGCCTCTGTTCCTCTGCCTGATCATCTGGTTCTCCGGCAGTCGGAGCGCTGTTGCCGAAAACTGTCAGTCGCTGCAGGTGCGGCATGGCGAAGACTTCATCAGTGTCCACTGCGGCGGCGCACCAAGCGCTGCAATGGATGCTAAAGGTCGTTTGTGGGTGACCTTCGTGCAGGACAGGCACGTTTATGTGTCTTACTCCGACGACGAGGGTGACACGTACTTTACCCCGGTGCAGGTGAATGCCATTGCCGAAGACACCGAGTACAACGGTGAGAACCGGCCCAAAATCATCATCGCTGACAGTGGCGAAATATTGCTCTCGTGGACCACAAAAACCTCATCGAACTTCACCGGCGAGATTCGTTTCACTCGTTCCAGCGATGGCGGAAAAACCTTCGCGATCCCGCGCACCATGAACGACGATGACCTGATGACGGGCCATCGCTTCGATAGCCTGTTTCTGACCAGCAGTGGCCGCCTCTATCTGACGTGGATCGACAAGCGCGATCTTGATGCTGCCGCAGCACGCAAGGAGACTTACCCGGGCGCTGCTATCTATTACACCACCTCCGATAATCTGGGCGCGACGTTCACCCGAAACTTTCGCGTATCCCATAACAGTTGCGAGTGCTGTCGAATAGCAATAGCGCCCTATGGCGATGACGAAGTCGCCATCCTGTGGCGCCAGATTTATGACGAGCATGTGCGCGATCACGCTATTGCGGTGCTGGGTCCCTATGGTGATGTCGCCGGGCTGAACCGAGCAACCATTGACGATTGGTATATCGATGCCTGCCCTCACCACGGGCCCACTATGCTGGAGTCGACGCAGCCAGGGCAGTATCACATCAGCTGGTTCAGCGCTGGCACCATCCACAACGGCATTCATTACGGCCGTTACGACATCGCGAGCGGCACCACCGGCGCTATCATCAAGGTCGATGGCACTCCGGGGGCAGGGCATCCCGCGCTGGCACAATCCGATGATACTCTGTACCTGGTCTGGAAGGGCTTTAACGGCGTCGCCTCGCAATTGCAGCTGATGAAGTCCATCGATAATGGCGTAAGCTGGTCTCAGCCTGAGACCTTATTCGCTACGGAAAGCGCCAGTGATCATCCTTTGCTGCTGTCATCAGCCAACCGGGTATTCCTGAGCTGGTCCAGTAAAGAGTTCGGTTACATTTTCAGGGAGATAAACCAATGAGCACCAGAAATCTGATTCAGGTAACTGCCCTGACACTGTGCATGCTGACTCATGTCAATGTCATGGCTCAGGATAGCCCAGGCAATATAAGCGCGTTCGGCAACAGCAGCTTCGCAGAGTTAAAGACCGAGCTGTCTGGCCAGCCCTTCGTTGTCAGTCTGTGGTCGGTCGACTGCCTGCCCTGCAGGGTAGAATTGGAGATGCTCGGTGAGCTGAAGAAGCAGAATCCGTCCTTCCCGCTGGTACTTATTTCTACCGATTCGATCGAGCAACGCGAGGAAGCCATCTATATTCTTGAGGAACATGCCCTGGATGCGATCGATTCATGGATGTTTGCCGATGCCTTTGTTGAGCGCCTGCGCTTCAGCATCGACCCGAGCTGGCACGGTGAACTACCGCGCAGCTACTTTTATGCCAAAGATCACAGTTTTACTGCTCACAGCGGGATCCTGACGCGGGAAAAACTGCTGGAGTTGTCAGGATTTTTGTTAGTAGAAAACTGAATATCGCCAGCATGTGATCAGAGCAACAATCAACCAGCCTGCATCACTGGCGACTCCGTTACATAACTGGCCAGAAACTGCTTAGCCTCCACTGGCCTGCCAAACAGCCAGCCCTGGGCATAATGCACATTTTGCGCGCGCAGGTAGTCAGCCTGAGCGCGAGTCTCCACGCCCTCTGCAATCACTTCCAGGCGCAGGGTTCTGGCCATCTCGATGATATGCAGCACGACACGGCTGGTGGCCGCGCTGGTATCTATGGCTTCCACAAAGAGTTTGTCAACTTTCAGATAATCGAAGCGCATGGTTTCCAGATAGGAGAGGCTGCTAAAGCCAGTTCCAAAATCATCCACTCCCACGCGCAGACCACTGTCACGCATCGCCTTAATGCGTTTACCAGCAATTTCAGGCTCAAGCATCACTCTCTCCGTCACTTCCACGGTCACGCTGCCTTTGCTGCCAGTCGGAATTTCCTGCAGCTGGCGCAGGATATTGTCCGATTGCAGATCACTTGCAGAAAGATTGATGGCGAGATCGAAAGCGGGGTTCAGCTGCAGGAACGCGGGCATGTCCTTCTTCGCCAAGGCAATTACCCGCTCGGTAAGCAGCCCGACAACCCCGGCGGACTCAGCTGCTGGAATGAATTCATCGGGCAGGGACACGTTACCATTGCTGCGGCGCCAGCGAATAAGTGCCTCTGCGCCAATACATTGCCCCGTCTGCAGATCCACAATCGCCTGGTACTCCAGAAAGAATTCATTGCGTTTCAGACCCAGTTTAATCTGGCTGGACAGCGACATAAATTGTCGCGCCAATTGAATCACGAGTGCTGTCAGCACGAGCCCGGTAACCAGGCCGAGGGGCACCAGCAGCATCGCAAACTCCAGAGTACGTTGCTTCAACCATTGAGTAGGCACTGCCGCCACCGCACCGGTCAGGGTATTTTGGGCCGAGCGTGCTACCCCCACTATATAGTCGCCGTCGATAAAAGCCTTGGTCCTGTCCGCTCCCAGGGAGTCGACCCAGCGCTGGTCAATTCCGCCATTGGCAATCCTGATGACACCAGTGAGTGGCGTAAAGGTTGCGAACAGGACGCCTTCCTGCTCCACCGTCAGATCAATGGCCTGATCGCGGTTGGCAATGGCGATGATATTGCCGCGTCCGAGACCAAGAAATGGAACTGTTCTGGCCTGTGGCAGTTCGACATCCAGACGCAGCTGATTGCCCGACGAGGTGACAAGGTCCACAGGGCCAAGTTCGACAGGCTCGGCGTGCCAGCCAAGGGAGGAGCAAACCATACGCGTGCCGTCGAGATGGCCCACAATCTCGATATACTCGAGCCTGGTACTCAGGTGTTGCATCTTCTCAATCAATGCATCGGAGCAGGTCTCGGCCTCGCTGCTGTCGATCTCATCCAGCACCACGCCCATTTGATCCGCCGCGCGATCAGATCGGTAGATGATCTCATTAACATAGCCCGTGACGCGCTCGAATTCGAGATTCAAGCCCTGCTGCTGGGCAAGGTAGATCGCCACCAAAATAGGACCGATGGCGGTGACCAGTGTGGCCGCCATGGTTAACTGAAGAGCACGCAAGCGAAGCATTGGAAAGTGGTATTCCTTAAAAAAATAGGGAGCTGCGCGAGGATTTACCTGTTCCAGCAGCGTGCGACAGCATACACCTCTACAATTGCGAACAGGACAACCCTGTGCCTATTCGTCCCTATTTCGACCACAGATGACAGGGTGATACCGGCG
>Ga0209702_10009609_pt1 | contig 10707 bp, 8 predicted proteins | sample FRY01_FD_187210 | JGI IMG/M metagenome (GOLD analysis project Ga0209702, IMG submission 187210) | Freshwater microbial communities from Lake Fryxell liftoff mats and glacier meltwater in Antarctica - FRY-01 (SPAdes) (version 2) | ecosystem: Environmental > Aquatic > Freshwater > Ice > Glacier...
CCTTTGCCGGACTGCACCTCGAACACCGAATGGTCGGCGTCGATGTGCTCCGCCAGCTCAAACCTGTCCACCCGCGCCGGGCGCGCCTTCAGCACCGGGGCACGGCCCTCGCGCGCCATGTCGTAGGCGCGTTCGCCCGCCACCTTGATCGCCGAGAACACCGGCGGGACCTGCATGATGTCGCCGCGCAGGGCGGGCAGCGCGGCCTCGATCTGCGCGTCGGTCGGCCGCACCTCGGTGGTGCCGGTTACCGCGCCGTCGGCGTCGTCGCTGTCGCGCGACTCGCCCCAGCGCAGGGTGAATCGGTACAGCTTGGTGCCGTCCATCACATACGGCACGGTTTTGGTCGCCGCCCCGAAGGCGATCGGCAGCAGGCCCGTGGCCAGCGGATCGAGCGTGCCGCCATGGCCCGCCTTCTGCGCATCGAACCAGCGGCGCACGCGGTTCACGACGTCGGTGCTGGTCAGGCCGGGGGGCTTGTCCACGATGAGCCAGCCGTCGAGCGCACGGCCGCGCGGTTTGCGTTGTCGAGCCACGGGGATATGCCTTTTGGATTCAATCGCGCTTGTCGAGGTCACGGGCCACTTCCGGCGCGCGCAACAGCCCGTCGACATGCATCGCATAGTCGATGCTGGTGTCGGCCTGGAACGACAGGTCGGGTGCCACGCGCAGCCGAAGCTGCTTGGCCACCTGCACGCGCAGGAACGGCGCGGCACGGCGCAGCGCCAGCAGCTTGTCGGCGATGTCCGACCGCCCCAGCCGGGTCACGAACGCCGTCGCGCGCTTCAGGTCCGGCCCGATGCGGACCTCGGTGACGGTGATGGTCACGTCGACCAGCGCGGGATCGCGGATTTCGCCGCGGCCGAACACCCCGGCCAGCACGTGGCGGATTTCCTCCGCCACACGCAGCTGCCGTTGGGTCGGGGCCTTGGCTGACGGCGCGGTTAGCCTCAACCCGGCACCATCTCGATCTCGAAGCACTCCACCACATCGCCCTCGCGCAGGTCGTTGAAGTTGGCGAAGGACAGGCCGCACTCGTAGCCGCGTGCCACTTCGCGCACGTCGTCCTTGAAGCGCTTCAGCTGCGTCAGCTCGCCATTGTGGATCACCACGCCCTCGCGCAGCAGCCGCACGCCGGCGCCGCGCTTGACCACGCCCTCGGTGATCATGCAACCCGCGACCTTGCCGGTTTTGGTGATGTCAAACACGCGGCGGATCTCGGCATAGCCCAGGAAACGCTCGCGCGCCTTGGGAGCGACCTTGCCCTTGACCAGCTTCTCGATGTCGTCCGCCACGTCGTAGATGATCGAGTAGTAGCGGATATCCACGCCGTCGCGCTGCGCCATCTCGCGTGCCTGGGTGGTCGCGCGCACGTTGAACGCAACGATGACGGCGCGGGAGGCGCGGGCGAGGTGGATGTCGCTCTCGGTGATTTGGCCGACGCCGGCCAGCAGCACGCGCACCTTCACTTCTTCATGCGCGAGCTTGGTGACGGTGGCGGTGATGGCCTCGGCACTGCCCTGCATATCGGCCTTGATGACGATCGCCACCTCTTTCTGCGCGCCGGCCTGGATGCGGGCCAGCATTTCGTCCAGCGTGCCGCGCGCCGCCGTCATCATGCCGGAGGCCTTCTCGCGTAGCTTGCGCTGGCGGAACTCGCAGATCTCGCGGGCGCGGCTTTCGTTCTCGACCACGACGAAGGGCTCACCGGCCGCAGGCACGCCGGCCAGGCCGAGGATCTCGACCGGGGTAGAGGGCGGGGCGTACTTCATGGGTGCGCCCTTGTCGTCCAGCATAGCGCGCACGCGGCCCCACTCGGCGCCGGCCACCACGATGTCGCCCTGGAACAGCGTGCCCTTCTGCACCAGCAAGGTCGCCACCGGTCCGCGGCCGCGGTCCAGCCGGCTTTCCACCACCGAGCCTTCGGCGGCACGGTCGGGGTTCGCCTTCAGGTCCAGCAACTCGGCCTGCAGCAGGATCGCCTCCTCCAGCTTGTCGATGCCGGTGCGCTTGGTGGCGGAAACCTCTACGTCCTGCGTCTCGCCGCCCATCTCCTCGACGACGATCTCGTAGCTGAGCAGTTCCTGGCGCACGCGGTTCGGGTTGGCGTCGGCCTTGTCCATCTTGTTGATGGCCACGATGATCGGTGCGTTCGCCGCCTTGGCGTGGCGGATCGCCTCGATCGTCTGCGGCATCACGCCGTCATCGGCGGCCACCACCAGCACCACGATGTCGGTGACCGACGCGCCGCGCGAGCGCATGGCAGTGAAGGCCTCGTGGCCCGGTGTGTCGATGAAGGTGATGGAGTTGCCGCCCGGTAGGGCCACATTGTAGGCGCCAATGTGCTGGGTGATGCCGCCGGCCTCGCCGCCGGCCACGTCGGTGGCGCGCAGCGCATCCAGCAGGCTGGTCTTGCCGTGGTCGACATGGCCCATGACGGTGACGACGGGCGGGCGCGGGATCAGGTCGGTCTCGATGTCGACCTCGCCCTCCAGCCCGCTCTCCACGTCGTCCTCGCTGACGCGCTTCACCTTGTGGCCGAACTCCTGCACCACCAGCTCCGCGGTGTCGGCGTCCAGCGTCTGGGTGATGGTGGCCATCACACCCAGCTTCATCAAAGCCTTGATCACGTCCGGGACGCGCGTGGCCATGCGGTTGGCCAGTTCCTGCACGGTGATCGTATCCGGCAGAACGACATCGCGCACCACCTTCACCTGATCGGCGCGCAAGCGCTCCAGCTCGGCCTGGCGGCGCTCGCGCTCACGCTGGCGTCGCACGGAGGTCAGGCTGCGGACGCGGTCGTCCTCGCCCTCGATTGCGGCGAGCACGTCGATGCGACCGGCACGGCGACGGTCGTCGCTGACCTTCTTGGGGGCCACCACGGGCGGCTTGCGCGGCGCCATGGCGCCACCCGGGCCGGGGCGGCGGATCGGGCGGGCCTCCTCCTCCTCCTCGACGACGCGGGCGCGCAGGCGCAGCGTCTCGCCGGGCGGGGCGGCGGGGGCCGCGGGTGCCGAAGCCGGGCGAGTGGCGCGGCGCGGCTCCTCATCGGTGCGGGCGACCGGGGCCGCGGTCCGCGCGACGGCGGCTGCGGCCTCGGCGGCACGACGTGTCTCCTCCTCGGCGCGGACGCGGCCTTCCTCCTGGGCCTTGGCGCGCGCCTCGTCCTCGGCGGCCTTGCGGGCCTCCTCGTCGCGGCGACGTGCCTCCTCGGCGGCGGAGAGGATCGAGATCTTCTCCTGGTCGCGGCGCTCCTGCTCGCGGCGTTCCTGGTCACGGCGCGCGGAGTCGCGCTGCTGCTCCATCAACGCGCGCTGGCGAGTAGCCAGTTCGGCGGCGGTCAGCGCGCGACCACCCGGGCCGGGACGACCGCCGGAGGGGCCGCCGGCCGGCCGCGGGGCGGCCACCGGCACGTTGCTGCTGCCCGATGGCGCCGGGGGCGCGCTGGGGACAGCGCCCGGGCTTGGCACGCGCTTCTTGCGCACCTCGACCTGCACCACCTTGGAGCGGCCATGGCTGAAACTCTGCCGCACGGAACCGGCATCCACGGTCCGACCCAGTTCCATGCGTCCTGCCGGACGCAGTGAAAGCCTGCCCTTGCCCGCGTCCTGCTCGTTGCCTTCGCTCATCTACCCGCCTGTACCTGTGTCACCGCGCCGCCGGCCGCGCCGGGGGCATCATTCCTGCCCGCATCTGCCCCGGGCTTGCCGGGGGAGCGGGCCTTTACCGCGACCGGACGAGTGCACCGCACCCCCTCCAGCCGCTCCGAGTCGCTGTGCACCCGCTCGGCCAGCCGGCCGGGCAGAAGCACCGCATGCACGGCATGGTCGCGTCCAAACACGCCTCCCAGCCGCATCGCATCCAGGGGTACCACGACGGGCACCCGTTCCTTCCAACCGCCAAGGAATCGCTGCCGTTCCTCGGGGCTGCCGTCGCTCGCCTGAACCACCAGGCCGGCGCGACCGCCGTTCAACCATTCCCGCGCCTTGCCGAACCCTGCGACCGCCTGCCCAGCTCGTCGGGCAAGACCCATGGTCTCAACCAACCGGCGGGATAGCGCCGCTTCCAGCTCGGACGTGAGACCGGGGGATACCGTGACCGGACAACGGGCCGCCCTGGCGAAAGCGCCACGCGTGCGAGCTGTTTCTACCACATCCCCAAGCGCGCTCAACCAGATTCCCCGTCCGGGCAGCGTTGCGGCAAGGTCGGGCACGATCAGCGCCTGTTTGCGCCCCGCCCCCAAGTCGGCCGGCAAAAGCACGAAGCGGATCATCCGCTCCTTCGGCAGCCGCTCGCGCGTTACGATGCAACGCCGCAGTGGGCCGTGCTCGACCTCATCGGCTGCCGCCGCGCAGGCTTGCGTCTCCTCGGCCTGGGGGCCGGCGGGCGCGTCCGCGTCAGGGTGAGGCGCGTCAGTCGTGGCCGGCCTCCTTCTCCTCGGCGCCCACAGCAGATTTGGCCGCACCAGATTCGGCCGCGCCAGTTTCGGCCGCGCCTGTGTCATCCACGCCGGCGTCATCCGCGCCAGTGTCAGCCACGCCGGCTTCATCCGCGCCGGCGTCGTCAGCCGCCGTATCTTCGCCCTCGGCGGCGTCCGCCGGTCCTTCGCCGTCCTCGAACCAATGGGCGCGGGCGGCCATGATCACGGCGTTGGCGGTCTCCTCATCGATCGCCTCGCCGCCGACGATCTCGATCAGCTCGTCCGACGCCAGGTCCGCCAGGTCGTCCAGCGACTTCACGCCTTTCTCGCCGAGCGCCACCAGCATGGCAGGGGTGAAGGTGTCGATGGCGGCCACGTCCTCGGTCACACCCAGCTCGATCCGCTTCTCGTTCAGCTCGCCGTCGCGCTTCAAAAGGTGGTTCTCGGCGCGGCGGATCAGCTCCTCGGCGATGGCCTCGTCGAAGCCCTCGATGTCGGCCAGCTCATCCAGCGGCGTGAACGCCAGCTCCTCGATGGTGTTGAAGCCCTCGGTCACCAGCAGGCCGGCGATCACGTCGTCGACGTCCAGCGCCTCGACGAACAGGCCGGTGCGGCGGCGGAACTCCTCCTGGCGGCGCTCGCTCTCCTCCGCATCGGTCAGGATGTCGATGTCCCAGCGCGTCAGCTGGCTGGCCAGGCGGACGTTCTGGCCGCGGCGGCCGATGGCCAGCGATAGCTGGTCGTCAGGCACCACCACCTCGCAGCGGCCGGCTTCCTCGTCCAGCACGACCTTGCTCACCTCGGCAGGTGCCAGCGCGTTGACCACGAAGGTCGCGGTGTTGGGCGACCAGGGAATTATGTCGATCTTCTCGCCCTGAAGCTCCTGGACCACGGCCTGCACGCGGCTGCCACGCATGCCCACGCAGGCGCCCACGGGATCGATCGAGGTATCGCGGCTGATCACCGCCATCTTGGCGCGGCTGCCGGGGTCGCGCGCGACGGCCTTGATCTCGATGATGCCGTCGTAGATCTCCGGCACCTCCTGCGCGAACAGCTTCGCGAGGAACCCGGGATGGGTGCGCGACAGGAAGATCTGCGGCCCCCTCGCCTCCTCGCGTACGTCAAAGATATAGGCCCGCACCCGGTCGCCATTGCGGAAGCTTTCGCGCGGGATCAGTTCGTCGCGGCGCAGTAGCGCCTCGGCGCGACCGACCTCCACCATCAGGTTGCCGTACTCGGTGCGCTTGACCATGCCGTTGATGATCTCGCCCACGCGGTCCTTGAACTCGTCGAACTGCTTCTTGCGCTCGTATTCACGCACCCGCTGCACGATCACCTGCTTGGCGGTCTGGGCGGCGATGCGGCCGAAATCGATCGGCGGCAGCGGATCGATGATGAAATCGCCCACGCCCTTCTCGGGGAACAGACGCTTGGCGATGTTCGCCGCCATCTGCGTCTCCTCGTTCTCGACCGTCTCGACGATCTCGGTCCAGCGCGACAGGCGCACATCGCCGGTTTTCTTGTCGATGGTGGCCCGGATGTCCTTCTCGTGGCCGTACTTGGCGCGGCCGGCCTTCTGGATGGCCTGTTCCATCGCCTCCAGCACCTCGTCCCGCTCGATCGATTTCTCGCGGGCGACGGCATCGGCGACCAGCAGCAGTTCCGGGCGGGCGATCGCGGTGTCCATGAACGAACCTCTTGCTGGAACGGCGTTGGCGTTAATGGGAAGGGGTCGGGCGCGCTGTCGCGGCGATCAGCGCGTCGGTCAGCAAAAGCTTGGCACGCCGGATGTCGTCCAGCGGCAGGGCAAGTTCGGTGCCGTCGTCAAGGCGCATGCGGGCATGGTGCTCGTCGGCCCCAAGCACGACGCCGGAGATGCGGCGGCGGCCGTCGAGCGGAATTGCCATCTCGGCACGGGCAAGATGGCCGGCAAAGCGATTCCAGTCCTTCACGCGCGTCAGTGGCCGGTCGATCCCGGGGGAGGAGACCTCCAGCGTCCAGGCACCCGGAACGATGTTCGCCACGTCGAGGATGGCGCCGATCCCCTGGCTGATCGCCTCGCAGTCGCCCACGCCGATCGCCTCGCCATCGGCGCGGTCGACCATGATCTGCACCGTCGGCCGCTCGCGCCCCAGCACGGCCACGCGCACCAGCTCATACCCCATGCCGTCCAGCGCGGGCGCGATGGCCGCGATTATCCGCGCCTCCAGGCCCGTGGCGCGCGGCAGGTCATCAGGCTGTTCGTCGTGCTGTTCGTCGCTGGACATGTGATCGCTAAGCAGATCGGTCACCAAAACAAAAAAGGCGGCCGGTTAAGGCCACCCCCCGAGACAGTCCGGAAGATATCAAGGACCTTCTATAGGCCGCTGGGCTGCGGAAGGCAAGGTCGAAGGGCTCCCCACTTAGCGCGGCATCATCACCGACACGTCGACGCCGCTGTCGGCCCGCGACCCGCCACGCATCAAGCGGATTTCGCTGCGCGTGGCCGAAAGCCGCGCCACGGCCGCCTCGTGCAGGGCCGTGCTCCGCCGCGTCACGACCCACACCGCCCGGTCCGGCGCCACCGCCGGCACCCCTTCCGCCTGGGTCACGACGCGGCCGGGGAAGGTGCGGTACCAATCCCCATCCTTTGCGCCATGCAGCTCGTAGCGCGCAGCATCCCAGCCATGATGCCTCAGCATCAGTTCCGCCTCGAGCGGCAGGATGAAGATGGCATCGCCCGGCTGCATCCGCTCGCGCAGCAGGCCGGCCACCTGGGGCCAGCGCTCGGCGGACCCGACCGGGCGCCAGAACGGCGTTGCGTGCAACTGCGTGGCGGCCAGTACCGCGGCGAGCGACATGCCGGCCCAGCGCAACCGGCCCAGCGCGACGGCCACCAGCACGATGTAGACCGGCACCAGCCACAACAGCACCCGCCCATTCATCAGCGGCCGCCATTGGCTGATCACCCAGGTCACCACCGGCACGCCCGCCAGCACCGCCACCGCGAGCCCGACCGCGACCCACCGCTCGAACCCGCGCCGCCGCACCAGCAGCACCAGACCCATCGCGCCGAGGCCGATGAACAGCCCATCCGCCCAGGGCTGCGGCCAGGCAATCCACGGCAGGCCCACCGCCTTCTGCACGGCGTAGCGCAGTTCCAGGAGGGTCGGGACCGGGATCCAGAACCGCCCGAGCCTGTCGGTCAGCTGGGTCAGGACGGTCGGCAGCCAATAGCCCCAGGCGAGCAGGACGCCAGCCTGCACCACCAGCCAGCGCCCGGCGATCCCAGGACCCAACTGCCGCCCCACCAGGCAGATCAGCGCGAAGCCGTTCAGTGCGCCCACCATGATCGCCGCGACGTTGTGTGTGTACAACGCCAGCACCTCGACCAGCCCCAACGCGGCGAACCACCGCCACCGCCCGTCGCGCAGGGCGTTCATGGCCAGCAGGATCGCCAGCAGCGCCAGGAAGCCCAGCAACGAATAGGCCCGCGCCTCCAGGCTCAGCTCGATCAGGGTGGCCGAACAGGCCACCAGCCAGGCGGCGGCCACCCCTGCCAGCCCGCCGCCAAGCCGCCACGCCAACAGGCCGACCACGACAACGCTCGCCGCGTCCGGCAGGATGGAGACCACGCGCAGCCCCTCCGGCCACAGGCCCAGCCGCGTGCCAAGGCCGGCCAGGGCGTAGAACAGCGGCGGGTTCGTCTCCAGCCGCGCCGCCGCGCCCCACAGGTCGTCCCACGCCAAGGCGGCGAAATAGGCGGTGGCGGCTTCGTCGAAGGTCAGCTCGCGATGCGGCAGCATGAACAGCCGCATCGCAAGGCCAACGAGGCTCGCGGCGACGATCCCCCACGCGACGGCTTTGTTCGACCGGATCGGCATCGCGGCAACTTGACAGCGAGCGGAACGATGGCGCAAGGCAGCCAGCACGGGGGCCGCCGCATGTGCCATCATCAATGACGGATTTCGCCGTGGACCAGACGCTCGGCACGCTGGCGGAACTCTCTGTCGTCATTCCCGTGCTGAACGAGCGCGACAACATCGCGCCGATGGTCGCGCGGCTGGAGGCGGTGCTGGCGGGCATCGCCTGGGAAGTGATCTTCGTCGACGACGATTCGATCGACGGCACGCGCGAGACGGTGCGGGCCGTGGCCGCCACCCATCCGCGCGTGCGCCTGCTGCACCGCATCGGCCGCCGCGGCCTCTCCTCGGCCTTCATCGAGGGCGCGCAGGCGAGCCTGGCCACCCACATCGCGGCGATTGATGGCGACCTTCAGCACGACGAGACGCTGCTGCCGAAGATGCTGGCGGTGCTGCGGGAAGGCGGGGCCGACATCGTGATCGGCAGCCGCCATGTCGAGGGTGGCGGCATGGGGGACTTTAACGCGGCGCGCGTGGGAATGAGTAAATTCGCCACGATGCTGGCCCGCCCGGTGCTGCGGGTGCCGATCGGCGATCCGATGAGCGGGTTCTTCATGCTGCCCCGCGCCGTGTTCGACCGTGCCGCGCGGCGGCTGTCGGCGATGGGGTTCAAGATCCTGCTCGACATCGTCGCCTCCCTGCCCGAGCCGCCGCGGGTGGTGGAGTTGCCCTACGAATTCCGCAGCCGCCAGCACGGCGAGAGCAAGCTCGATGCCGGGGTGCTGCGCGACTACGTGCTGCTGATCGTCGACAAGATGATCGGCCACATCCTGCCGGTGCGCTTCGTGCTGTTCGCCGGTGTGGGAGCCGTCGGGATCGCGGCGCACCTGCTGGTGCTGCGGCTGTGCCTGTGGACGTTCGAGCTGGATTTCCCGACCGCCCAGACGGTGGCCACCGCTGTGGCGATCCTGGGCAACTTCCTGCTGAACAACATGTTCACCTTCCGAGACCGGCGGCTGAAGGGCTCCCGGTTTGTGGTCGGCCTGCTGACCTTCACGGCAATCTCGGCGGTTGGCGCGGTGCTCAACATCAACATATCGTCGGTGCTGTTCGGGCCCGCGCATTGGAGCTGGTATTTCGCAGGCTTCGCGGGGGCGGCGATGAGCTTGGTGTGGAACTACGCCGTCTCCTCCGCCGTCACCTGGCGGCGATAGGCCGACCAATAGAGCGGCGGCCGGCCGGCAGCGAGCGCCTTGGCTTCGTAGCGCGTGGGCGGCCAGCCTTCGGGGCGAGTGGTGGCGGGCGCCGCTACGTCGAACAGGGACTGGGCGGCAAGCACCTCGGCGGTCCAGGCCTGGTAGGTGGGATCGTCGCTGGCGATGCGCCAGTGGCCGCCGGGCTTCAGCACGCGGGCGACCAGCTTCAGCATCTCGGGGTGAACAAAGCGGCGCTTGGCGTGCCGCGCCTTCGGCCAGGGGTCGGGGAAGAGCAGGAACAGCAAGTCGAGGCAGGCATCCGGCAGGGCGCGCAGCAGCACGCGGGCATCGTCGTCCCACAGGCGGAGATTGCCAGGCAGGGGGGCGGTGGCTTCGCCGCCTTCTGGGACGAGGCGGGAGAGCAGCGAGCAGATGCCGTTCTCGAACACTTCGCAGGCGATCAGGCCGGCCTGCGGGTTGGCGGCGGCCTGGGCGAGGGCGTGTTCGCCGCCGCCGAAGCCGACTTCGAGCCAGAGTTCGGCGGGGCGGGGCGTGAAGGCGGCGCGGGGATCGTGGGGGTGGTCGAAACGCAAGCGGGGCAGGGTTTCGACCAGGAGCCTCTTCTGGCGTGGCCGCAGCGTCTGCCCCCGCTGGCGACCATAGAGCCGGTCGGGCGGGGGCTTGACGATGGGCAGGCTCAGCGGTTGAAGGCCGACTTCAGGGCGGAGACGAGGTCGGTCTTTTCCCAGGTGAAGGTGCCCAGTTCGAGGTCGGGCTCGCGGCCGAAATGGCCGTAGGCGCTGGTCACGGCATAGATCGGGCGGTTCATGTGCAGATGCTCGCGGATGCCGCGCGGGCGCAGGTCGACCAGCTCGCGCAGGGTCTTTTCCAGCTTCGTCTCGTCGACCTCGTACGGGTTGCCGTGGAGCTCCACATAGAGCGAGAGCGGGTGGGAGATTCCGATGGCATAGCTGAGCTGCAGAGTGCATCGTTCGGCCAGGCCCGCGGCGACGACGTTCTTGGCGAGGTAGCGGCAGACATAGGCGGCCGAGCGGTCGACCTTGGTGGGGTCCTTGCCGCTGAAGGCGCCACCGCCATGGGGTGCGGCGCCGCCATACGTGTCGACGATGATCTTGCGGCCCGTCAGGCCGCAATCGCCGTCGGGCCCGCCGATGACGAACTTGCCGGTCGGGTTGATGTAGATCTCGCGCTCGGTCGGCATCCAGCCCCTGGGCAGCGTGCCCTCGAT
>Ga0209702_10009613_pt1 | contig 10704 bp, 9 predicted proteins | sample FRY01_FD_187210 | JGI IMG/M metagenome (GOLD analysis project Ga0209702, IMG submission 187210) | Freshwater microbial communities from Lake Fryxell liftoff mats and glacier meltwater in Antarctica - FRY-01 (SPAdes) (version 2) | ecosystem: Environmental > Aquatic > Freshwater > Ice > Glacier...
CGACGGCATGACAATCACATTAGGCAGCCGTTCGTTAAGCCGTCTTGAAGGCGTCCACCCTGATTTGGTGCGCGTCGTCAAACGCGCGGCGCTTATATCCGACCTCGACTTTACCGTGTTGGAAGGTCTGCGCGCCGTCGAACGCCAAAAAGTCTTGATGGCGCAGGGCGCGACCAAGACCATGAACTCGCGTCATCTAACCGGACACGCGGTTGATCTGGCACCAATGATTGCCGGGAAAGTATCTTGGGATTGGCCTTTATATCATCGGCTAGCCAAGATTGTGAAGGCCGCTGCGGCGGATGAGAAAGTGCCGCTACAATGGGGCGGCGATTGGCGTTCGTTCAAGGATGGCCCGCATTGGGAACTTCCGTGGGCGTTTTATCCAAAGGGGAAATAACATGCTTAAAGGTTATCGCACATACGTTCTGGCCGCACTTGGCGTTCTGTCCGCCGCTGCCAGCTATCTGGTCGGCGACACAGACCTGATGACGGCGGCTAACGCTGCCTTTACCGCGGGCGCTCTTGCGTTCCTACGCGCAAGTGTTCCGCGCATTTAAGCGTCAAGTACGTCGGGCCATCATGCGCCCAAGCAGTATAACTGCTTCTCCTAAATCTTCCGGTGATTGCCCTGCTTTCAGTAGGGCAATCACCTTTTCCAGCGCCTCGACTGTAGCCGCTGCATGGTCTGTCATGCGTCAAGCCTTTCCATAATCTCCACGCGTTCGCGCGCCGTCCGCACCGCCGAATAGCGCTGATGCAGCCGCCGGGCGATGGCCGGGCGCTTGTGCGTCCGCAACTCTTCGTCCAGCGCTTTCTTCAATTCGGCTTCCGTCATGCCGCCCAGCAACACCGTCATCGACCGCCAGTTTAATCTAATCATTTTTTAATTCTTCCAATGCTAAGTCTGACACCGACTTCTTGTCGTGCAGCGCGGCCCAAATGCGTTCGTCAATAGTCTTGTCTGTCAGCATGACGTAAACCCACACATCGTGCGCCTGCCCGCTGCGGTGTAGCCGCCCTACGGTCTGTTCGTATAGTTCCAGCGACCACGGCAGCGACAGAAACACCATGTGGCATCCGCCGTGCTGAAGGTTTAGGCCGTGGCCGGCGGACTTGGGATGCGCCAGTAGCAACTCGACCTCGCCTGCGTTCCAGCGTTCGATCACGTTGTCGTCGTCCATCGTCTGCGCGTGCGGAAAGCGGCGCTTCAGTTCAGCCAACTCTTCCTGATATGTATACGCTACTAGCGTATTGGCGCGCTGGTTTTCCGACAGCAATTCTTCCAGCCGGTCAAACTTGTGGCCGCTAAACCAGATGGACGGCGTAGCCGCCTCGCGGTTGTAGACGAAGCCGCAGTTATGGACGATCAGCGGACGCCCGCCCGCGCTACGGACTACGAACCTATTTCGGGGACCGCAGTTAAGGATGTCGTACGTACGGGCGTGTTCAGCGCCTTTTCTAGTGGCCATACGTATCGGTACAGCCGCGCGCTTAACGTCTGGTGCTGCATCCCCCGCGCGCGCGCTGCCTGCGATATTGTAACGCGCCCCTCCGGTGCGTCTATCCACAGGTTCGAACGCTTGTTGTTGTGCTGCTGCAACTGCGTTGCCCAACGGCAATTCGTGGGCGAATAGGGACCATCGTTGTCTATACGGTCCAACGTCAAAATATCCGCGTAACCAATCTGCATATCCCGCCAAAACGCTTCGAATGACGCCGACCATTCGTCGCAGACCGCGATGCCGCGCCCGCCATACCGAAAATAATCTTTTGCTTTTGAGTTCTGGCACCTGTCTTTCATATTGCTCCATATCCGAAACGGTCTGCTGGCGGTCATTCCGTGCGCCGTGTTCCCGTGGAAGCAGCCGCAACTCCGCGGATGCTTTCGCTTCGTGTCCCGCAGATACTGGCTTAACCGCTTCACTTCTACCCCGCATACGCAACGGCACACCCACATGGCGCGGCCACATTTCGATGTAGTTGCTCTGCGGATAGCCGTCAGGTAGCCGAACGTCTGCCCTGTCAAATTTACTGCTGGCATTACCATTCAATATATCCTCGCATGTCTGCCAACCTGAAACAGTTAGCACCCGATGGTCATACGTCATAAACACGCCGTGGCAAAACCTAATTAGTTTTTCACCTTGAAAAATTACGCCGCCGTGTCGGACCCATTCGACGCCATCCCACACTAAGTCCTTAGCGCGTACAGCTTTAATAGGTATCCACCCGCGATTGGTAAGGACGGGCGTGCCTTCTTCGACACACGCCATCTGTTGCAGCTTGGTCGTGACCGCCGCCGCGTTCTGCGCGACGATCTGGTCGTCGGCAAAGCGCACGACATAGTCGCGCTTCATAGTTTCGTAAGGCTTACGGTCGGCCAGCGGCACACGCACTTCGACGACATGACATGGCGGTAGCTTGTCTTTATATTCGCCCGGCTCCAGCACAAAGGTGGCCGGTTTGATCTTAGCCATGACCTGTTCCAAACCGCCGGTTGCGGGCGTCCATTGGCCAAAGTCGCGGTTAGTGCAGATGAAGTATTGCTGCATGAACGCGCCCTTGGCGCGGCCCAACAGCGTCTGGTCAATGATTTTGCACTGCCCGAAGACATCCTCCAACCCGTTGGACGTAAACGATCCGGTCAAGCCCCAGCGGATTTTGATATGCGCCAACAACTTTTCCAGCGCTTTGAAACGCTTGCCGCTGGGGTTTTTCAATCTTGTCAACTCGTCAAACACAATTCCGTCAAAGTCTGATAAATTTTCTAGCTTATCTAAGTTATCGTAGTTAATGACGACAACTCTGGCATTACTCTTGAGAGCAGCCTCACGTTGCGACGGCGTGCCGACTGCGATAGCGGGAGTAATGCCAGACCATTTCGGCGCTTCGACAGGCCAGACGTCAGTACAGACGCGGCGCGGCGCTACCACCAGCCAGCGTTTGATGTAGCCATCTTGCAGCATCTCATCCATCGCCGTCAGTGTGATCGCTGTCTTGCCTGCGCCAACCGGCGCAAGGATCATCGCCCGGTCGCGCTCGTACAGGAACGTCGCGGCCTCTTGCTGATAGGCTCTTAGTTGAAGCGTTCTAGCCATACGTCCACATCTTCCGTTGACCATAGACAAGCGTAATGCTGCTTGGCGCGCTCCATCTCTTCTGCAAAGATACGTTGCAGCGCCGATAGCTTTCCGCCGGTGCGCTTCAATTCCACAAAATGCGTTTCGCCGTTAGGCATACAGGCGATACGATCCGCAACGCCTATCTGCGTGATGCTGCGGAACTTGTACGCAAAGCCGCCCTTGGCGCGGACGCGCTTGCAGAAATACCGTTCTATTTCTTTCTCTGTCATGCAAAAAAGCTACAACAAAATTTTTTGCATTTCAACCCTTGCGTAAACTTTTTTGTTGCGTATACTGGCCGCTCTAAACAGTAAAGTGAGGTACAGTATGCAACATAGTAAGATAGTCGGCGGCTCGACCGCCAAGCGCGTCATCAACTGCCCCGGCAGTGTGGCACTGGTGGACAAGATGCCGCCCCAACCCAGCAGCAGCTACGCCGACGAAGGTACATTGCTGCATGATACCATTGCGATATTGCTGGAATCTGACGCAGACCCGTACACGTTGGTCGGCAGCCAGTACGCTGGCGCTGTGTTGACGGAAGACCTTATCGAAGAAAAGCTGATACCCGCGCTGCGTGCGCTGGATGAGATAGACGCTGACGGGAGTATGGAATATGCTGTTGAAAGCAGGGTTGGTTTTGGTGATTTTCTGCCTGACGTTTTTGGTTCTACCGATCTTCTTGGTCGCATTGGTGATAGAGCGGTCGTTCTGGATTGGAAGTTTGGCAATGGCGTGGCTGTCGAAGTCGAAGATAACAGCCAACTACTCTTCTACGCTGCGGCGGCTATCCGAACGAAGGAAACGGCGTGGGCCTTTGAAGGTGCCAAAGAAGTTGAACTGATTATTGTTCAGCCGCCAAGCGTCAAGCGCTGGGTAACGACGATTGAGCGCGTCAAGCAGTTTGAGAAAGAACTTGCCGCTGCCGTTAAGATAGCAATGACACCAGACGCGCCGTTGAAGTCGGGCGACCATTGCAAATGGTGCGCGGCCAAGCCGGTATGCCCTATTATGACAGGCGCGGTTGACCGCGCGCTGAAGGTCAAGATGGAAGCGCTGCCGATTGACCAAATCGCGCACTATCTGGAACAAGTGCCGTTAGTCGAAGCCTTTATCAAAGATTTGCAGCAGTTGGCACATGGCTTACTAGAAGAGGGCCAGAAAGTCCCTGGCTGGAAGTTGGTCAACAAGCGCGCGATGCGCCAGTGGACAAACGAAGATAAGGCGGTTGCGTTCCTTGCCAGTGTCGGCGTAGAAGCATGGGCTGAACCCAAGCCGCTATCGCCAGCGCAAGCGGAAAAGGCTTTGAAGAAAGCCAAAATAGAATTGCCAGCGGACTTAATTGTCGCTGTCTCCAGTGGCTCTACCCTTGCGTCGTCGGATGATCCGCGGCCAGAGGTTTTGCAAATCGGCCAGATGCTTAAAAAAGCTATGGCTAAAATCCAGTAACAGAAAAGGTACATTATAATGTCTAATCTTACTACATTTGGCGGCGCTAACTTGCCGTCCGTTAAGGCCCTCTCAGGCGCGCTGCGCTCCATCCAATTCTCTAGCGGTGCGTCTGGTATATTGATCCTGAAGATGGACAAGACAGGCCACTGGGTGTTTGGCGCTGACCAAACCGAAGTAGAAGATGGTAGCATTTGGGCTGTCAATCCGTTCTCGTTTGTCCACGGCTATATTGCATGGGGCAAAGGCGAAGTGCTGGCTGAAAAGCTTGTGCCGGTGTCAGAGCCGCTGCCACAGCTTGAACCTGCGCCTGCTGCTGCCGAACGCGGTTGGGAAATGCAAGTCGGCATGATGCTGGTCTGCACCGAAGGTGAAGACAAGGACATGCAGGCACGGTTCACCGCTACGTCGGTGGGCGGTAAGCGCGCTGTGCAGACGCTGGCCGTTGCCATCGCTGATCAGGTCGAGAAGGACGAAACCAAGCCAGTGCCGTTGGTAACGTTCGCATCGGAGCATTATCAGCACAAGACATATGGTCGTATTTATACGCCTATATTTAATATTGAAAAGTTTGTGTCGCTAGACGCAAACACCGTAGATGAGGATGCAGAATTGGAAGTCGCTGCTGAACCTGAAGCTGAACCTGAAGCTGAAGCTGGGCGTCGTCGTCGTCGCGCAGCGTAATAGGTAATGCGGAAGCCGGAGCGCGTTGGGGCGCTCCGGCAATTAGCGGAAGATTGAGAACTTCTAATGGTCAAACTTTGGATTGATTTTGAAACGCGCAGCCGTTGTGACCTACGCAGCCGAGGCGTCTACAATTACGCGCAGGACGCCAGCACTGATGTGTTGTGTATGTCGTATGCCTTTGACGACGCAGATGTGCAGACATGGCTGCCCGGCCAGCCGTTTCCGGTGTCCGTGCGCGACCACAAGGGGCTGGTCTACGCACACAACGCCGCCTTTGAGCGGCTTATATTCTGGTATGTCCTTCAGATAGATTTCAAGCTGGAGCAGTTTTATTGCACCGCAGCCCAAGCCCGCGCCAACTGCGCGCCGGGCAGCCTTGAGGATGTGGGCCGCTTCGCTGGCGCGACCATGAAGAAAGACCATCGCGGCAGTCAGCTAATCCGTTTGCTGTCCATCCCGCAAGCTGACGATAACTTTCGCCAAGACGCAGACCTGATGCAAGAGATGGTCGATTATTGCGAACAGGATGTACGCGCGATGCGCGCTGTTGCAGGCGCGCAGCGCCCGCTGTCGGATGAAGAACTGGCCGACTATCATGTCAACGAGCGAATCAACGACCGTGGCATCCTGCTTGACCGGCCCTTGGCACAAGCTGCCGTGCGCTACGCAGAGGCAGAGATGGCAGAGATACAGACTATCGTTGCCGAAGTGACGCAGGGTGAGATATCATCCGTCCGCAGTCCCAAGATGCGTAAGTGGGTGCTTGACCGTGTCGGGCCGCAGGCGCTGGAACTTGCGACAATTATTAAGGACGGCGAAACAAAGCTGTCTATTGACAAGAGCGTGCGGGCAAATTTGCTGGCATTGGCAGAGGAGAATCCAGATGAAGTCCCGTCAGAAGTTGCAGAAGTCATCCAGTGCGCGGACGATCTGTGGGCATCGTCCGTCGCGAAATTTAACCGCGCCGCGGCGCTTGCTGATGCGGAGGATTTTCGCGTTAGAGGAGCGTTTGTATTTGCAGGAGGCAGCGCTACTGGCCGCGCTTGTGTATCTGCGGCCACTTTGGTCGCCACCGAGCGGGGAGAAAAAGCCATCTCTGCATTAGAGATAGGCGAGAAAGTTTTGACGCATACGGGAAAGTTTTGTAAAGTGTCCCGCATAATCTACAAAGGGCCGGAAACCATGTACCGTCTGCGTACATTGTCTGGTGGCTGGGTAGATTGCACCGCTGAACACAGACTTTTAAATTCCGAAGGGTGGCAAAATGTCAAAGAGCTTATCAGCCATAAACAATCCCGTAGTGCGGAAAGAAGTGACGCGCCTGTTTACGTCGCCGCCTTACCCTACAATGGCCGAAGTGGGGCGCATAACAAAACAGACGCACGCGACGGTGTCGGCAATCGTGCGGGAGACCGTTTCGCAGGATCAGCTACGCATCCTGAAAGTGGCGAACTATTCCAAATCCAAGATGGGCGAACGCAACCCTATGTTTGGCGTGCAAAAACAAGTCGAAGCCATATTGAGAAACGGCTATCGTTATCTGTGGCAAGGCGACAACACCTACGCGCCAGAACACCGGATTGTGGTGACGCGCGCGTTGGGATTGACGAAATGGCCGGAAGGCTGGGAGATACACCACATAGACAGCGACAAGACAAACAACTCGTTGGACAACTTGGCGATTGTGACGACGTTTGGGCATCGGCAGTTACACTCGCAAAAGTTACAGAAATTGTATGCTTGGGAACGCAGGGAGTTTGGGACATCTCAGTTGAAGGAGATGCTAGCTACGTTGCTCAAGGACTAATACATCACAATAGTTCTTTCGGTCTCCAAGTACACAACTTCCCAAGAAAGTGCGCCGCCGACCCTGCATTAGTACGGCAAGCTATGGTGCGCGGGCATCAGATTGTCCCGCTGCATGGCCGCCGCGTCACTGATGTTCTGAAAGGTATGCTGCGCCCCGCGCTGATGGCAGACAAAGGCAAGCGGCTGGTCGTCGCTGATTGGGCTGCTATTGAAGCGCGGGTGACGCCGTGGGCGTCTGACTGCCGCGCGGGCGAAGCCAAGCTGGACATATTTGCCAAGGGTGAAGACGTCTACAAGCACAACGCCGCTGCGACGTTCCGTGTCCCGTATGCCGCTGTCGATAAAGACCAGCGCCAGATCGGGAAGGTGCAAGAGTTGGCGTGTGGCTTTGCTGGCGGCGTCGGCGCGTTTGCGTCTATGGGCCGCATTTATGGGCTGGCAATGGCCGAAAGCGATGCGAAGCGCATGGTGGACGCATGGCGTCGCGCTAACGGCTGGGCTGTGCCTTACTGGTCTGCGCTGGAAGAAGCGTATCTGCGCGCCATGCGGAACAAGAACCGCGAGTTTACCGCAGGGCGCGTTACATATTTATTTGATGGTTTGCATCTTTGGTATGCCCTACCGTCAGGACGTGTGCTATGCTATCCTTTCGCCCGTTTTGATGACGAAGGCAACCTGACCTACGCTAAGGCGGCATGGAAGCCTGCCGCCGACGCAAAGGAATGGCCTAGGGCGCGTTTGTGGCGCGGTCTGGCGTGTGAGAATGTCACGCAGGCTGTCGCCCATGACTTGCTGCGCTACGCGCTGCGCGGGTTAAAGGATGTGGTTTTGCATGTGCATGATGAAATTGTATTGGAAGTGCCGACGCGCGACGCAGAAGCCGCCGCTGTGCATTTAGTCAAGACGATGTGTGAGCCGCCGCTTTGGGCTAAGGGTTTACCCCTGAACGCCGAAGTGGCAACAATGGAACGTTATGGAAAGTAAGGAGCAGATGATGATTGAGGATCGTCTAAAATTTATTGATTATGTAACTGGTTTGGCAACAGAGATGGGCGAGACTGCCCTGTTGCTGCGCCAGAAGCCTAAGCACGACGCCGACGGCAATATGGTTTACCATGCCGACGGCGTGCCAGCCGCAACCTTCCCGTCCTTCTTGCCTGAGCGGGCGAAGGTTAAGGAAGGCGAGGCTTGGTATATCAATACAGGCGCGTTTATCGTTGACCGCTTTGACAACGGCAAGCCAGCCGCCAAGAGCAGCAACGTCGATTACGTTCTGTTTATGATGCTGGACGACATCGGCACAAAGTCCAAAGAGCCGCCGCTGAAACCGACATGGGTGCTGGAGACAAGCGCCGGATCGTTCCAGTGGGGTTACGCTTTTACAGATCAGCCAACCAAGGGTGATTTTACCGCTGCGGTTAAGGCTATCGCAGAGGCTGGCTACACCGATCCTGGCGCGACCAATGCGGTTCGCAACTGCCGTATCCCCGGTTCAGTCAACCTGAAGCAAGGGCGCGGTAACTTTGCCGCACAGCTTGTCTCGTTCAATCCTGAGCGCGAATACACACTGCCTGACATCTGCAAGGCGCTTGGCGTCACGCCAGAGCAGGGCGATACTGCCGATTATAAGGCTATCCGCATACGCGACACTGGACTTGATAATGTTCTGACATGGCTTGACGAGCATGGGCTGGTTATCAGTCAGACCAACGCCGATGGCTGGTGCGCTATTGTCTGCCCTAACAGTGCTGAACACAGCGACGGCATGGTCGAGGCGCGCTACAAGCCTCTGGATCGTTCGTTCTGTTGCTATCACGGTCACTGTCAGCAGTTTGACAGTCGTGCGTTTTTGGATTGGGTCGCGCAGCAAGGCGGGCCGCGCGTCGCAGTCGGGCTGAGAGATGAGTTGCTGGCCGAACGGATGGCGACGATCTATGAAAAGATTGCGCCCAATGAGGCGTTTCCTGATGAAGCTGCCGCGCGGGTGCGTGAGGTCGAAAAAAAAGAGGCCGGTAGGTTAGAGCAATCCGAATGGTTTGAGCGGTTTGCCTATGTGCAGACCGACGATAGCTATTTTGACATGCTGACGCGCCAAGAGATAGCGCGCCATGTGTTTAACGCATTGTTCCGGCACGTTGATTGCCGGTCGATTCATAAGAAGACGCGCAGCGTGCAAGCGTCCATCTATTATGACGAGCGGCGGCAAGAGCGGGCGGCTCCTGCCCTGGCTGCCATTACCTTTGCTGCCGGAGACGAGGCATTGGTGACGCGCGACGGGCTGGTATACGGCAACCGCTGGACAAATGCTCGCCCCGACGTATCGGACAGCGACACAATCGCCGACCATGACGTTGAGATGTGGCTGGAGCATTGCCGCAAGCTAGTCAGCGACGACCGCGAGTTAGACCATATCTTGAACGCTATGGCGTTTAAGGTGCAGCACCCTAACGTCAAGATCAATCACGCTATCTTGTTTGGTGGTGATGAAGGCGCGGGCAAGGATAGTATGTTCCAGCCGTTCTTATGGGCGATTGGCGGTAGGCACTGGCGCAACAGGTCAGTCATTGAGTCCGGCGGGTTGGATAGCCAATGGGGTTATGCGTTAGAGGCCGAAGTCGTGATCCTGAACGAGTTGAAGGAACCGGAGGCCAAAGAACGCCGCGCGACGGCTAACAAGCTAAAGCCGATGATCGCTGCGCCTCCTGAAACGCTGACAGTGAACCGCAAGGGCATGCACCCTTACGAGTTGGTCAACCGGATCATGGTTATTGCTTATACAAACGATCCGCTGCCTATCACGCTGCCGACACAGGATCGCCGCTGGTTCTGCGTGTGGACACGATCCGGCCGTATGTGTCCTGACGCTGCAAAGCGTTTGTGGGGCTGGTATGAGGCTGGCGGGTACGAAAAGTGCGCCGCATGGCTGCATCAGCGCGATGTGTCGTCGTTCAACCCTGCCGCTGCGCCGCCTGTGACTGCGTGGAAGATGGATATGGTGGAAGACGGCATGAGCGTAGCCGAAAGCTATCTGGTGGACATGATGCGCCGTCGTGCGGGTGTGTTTGCCGAGGGTGTGATCGGTGGGCCTTTTCATTCGGTCTGCGACGCTGTCGTCAGCCAGATGCCGTCGGGTACTAAAGTTCCGATGGCTGCGCTGCTCCATGCGTTTAAGGAATCTGGTTGGCTTGACATGGGCCGTATCGGGTCTGTCGATTATCCGACAAAGAAGCGCATTTTTATATCGCCACACGCCGCGCGTTACAGCAAGTCTGACATGCGCCGGATGGCAGAGCATACGCCGCAAGGCTCCATCCTGCCCAAGATAGGCAAGAGTTGACAGCCGCGTCAATGCGATGCTATAAGTATAAGGTCGGTGTGCTCCGCTGGCCTTTCTAAGCCGCCGGTGTCTCAATCCACCGGCGGCTTTTTATTGATTGATAAGCGGCTCAGTTATCAATCAGGGCCGATGTAGTCCAATAACCGCCGCAACGCCTTGATGTCCTTTTTGTATATCTTAGCGTCGTCCGGGTGGACGTAGGCGTGTGCGGATGTAATTTCCATGCCATGCAAGGTATCTTTCAGCCACGCGCGGGTAATGCCGTCAAGTGCGGCGGGGTCTATATCAATCATCATG
>Ga0209702_10009615_pt1 | contig 10703 bp, 11 predicted proteins | sample FRY01_FD_187210 | JGI IMG/M metagenome (GOLD analysis project Ga0209702, IMG submission 187210) | Freshwater microbial communities from Lake Fryxell liftoff mats and glacier meltwater in Antarctica - FRY-01 (SPAdes) (version 2) | ecosystem: Environmental > Aquatic > Freshwater > Ice > Glacier...
GCCTGCTTCCATATGCGCATGGGCCTTGGCGGCATCGGCAAGCGGAAAACTCTCGTCCATCACCGGCTTCAGCTTGCCCGCTTCCACATCCGGCCAGACATAGCGATATAGCTCATCGGCGATCAGCGCCTTGCGCTCCGCCGACTGCGGCCGGAGAGTCGAGCCGGTGAGGATCAGCCGTTTCATCATCACATGCGCCATGTTGATCGTCGCCTGCAACCCGCCTTGCACCGCGATTGTCACATGACGACCATCTTCTTTCAAACATTGCAGATTGCGCGCGACATAGTCGCCGGCAACCATATCGAGGACGATTTCGACCCCTTGCCCATCGGTGATCTTGTTGATCTCCTCGACAAAGTCCTGGCTTTTGTAATTGATCGCATGATCGGCACCAACCTGCTTGGCAGCGGTGCATTTCTGATCGCTGCCACAGGTCACGATGACATTCAGGCCAAAAAGCTTGCCGAGCATGATCGACATTGTGCCGATTCCGCTGGTGCCGCCATGGACCAGTACCGTTTCGCCTTCGCGGGCAAAGCCGCGATTGAACAAATTGCCCCAGACGGTGAAAAGAGTCTCTGGCAGCGCCGCCGCTTCGACCATGGTCAGGCTTTCCGGAACCTCCAGACATTGTCCGACCGGCGCAACACAAAATTCGGCATAGCCACCGCCATTGGTCAGCGCACAAATCTTGCGACCGATCCATTCCGGCCCAACGCCCTCGCCCAGCGCCACGACGGTCCCGGACACTTCCAGACCAGGCAGCGGCGAGGCCCCCGCAGGCACCGGATAAAAGCCCATGCGCTGGATAACGTCCGGCCGGTTCACCCCGGCAGCGGCAACCCGGATCAGCACCTCGCCTTCATCCGGCTGTGGAATAGCCACGCTTACAGATTTCAAGACTTCGGGTCCGCCTGGTTCGCTGATCGCGATGGCGGTCATTTCTTTTTGCAACAATTCAGATACGGCCATTGGATAACCCCCAGGAGATTTGCGACGTCCCTTATTTTCGCCCCTTATTGACAGCAAAGCACAGCCGGTCAACATTAGGCTGCAGGAGGCACGTCGATTCATGGATGATGACGAAAATTTACCGCGCAACGCCAATGATCCCGTGGCCTTGCTGGTCAAACAGGATCTGGACCCGTTATCGGTGGACGAACTGGATCAACGGATTTCCTTGTTGAAATCGGAAATAAGTCGCTGTGAAGCGAAGAAAAGCTTTGCAGTGAGCCACCTGGCCAGTGCTGAAAATCTGTTCAAAAGGTGATATATGCTAGCTTTCGCTAAAGCATTTGTTAACCTTGTTTCATAATAATTGGATTCAGGCGTTCCATTTTGGACCGTATAGGAGAAGAGAGACGAAAAACTGGCAGCTTTGGCCGGTTGGTTGCAGATCAAAGACTCGGTGCCCTTGACGTTTAAGGCCCGGCTCACGATCTAGAGGGCAAGCAATTTGGTTAAAGCCCGAAACCGGATGCAACAGCATCTGCTTCGGCAACCGGGGCGTTAACAGCGTCCCAATTTTGGAGTAAAGTATATGCCATCATTCGCGGAATCGCTCGAGAAAACCCTTCATCAGGCGCTGAAAAATGCTGCTGACCGCAGCCATGAATATGCGACGCTGGAGCATCTTCTTCTCGCGTTGATTGACGATGGCGATGCCTCTCAAGTGATGAACGCCTGCGGAGTCGATCTCGGTGAACTGGAAGACGCCGTGATTCTCTATCTCGACAGCGAACTGGATTCGCTGAAGGTCGAGAAGGCGATCGACCCCTCCCCCACGTCCGGATTCCAGCGCGTTGTGCAGCGGGCAATCCTGCATGTTCAGTCGTCCGGCAAGGATGAAGTCACTGGCGCCAACGTGCTGGTTGCACTATTTTCCGAACGCGAAAGCTATGCGGTCTATTTCCTCCAGCAGCAGGACATGAGCCGTCTCGACGCGGTCAGCTTCATCAGCCACGGTGTCGGCAAGGGTGGTCAGACGGCCGAACCGGCCGAGCTGTCCGGCATGGAAGGCGAAGAAGACAAGAAAGAAAAGAACAAGAAAGAGACGGCACTCGACCAGTTTACCGTCAACCTGAACCTGAAAGCCGCAGATGGCCGCATCGATCCGCTGATCGGACGGCAGGCTGAAGTCGACCGGACGGTCCAGATATTGTGCCGGCGGTCAAAGAATAATCCGCTTTATGTCGGTGAACCCGGCGTCGGCAAAACGGCGATTGCCGAAGGTCTGGCGCTGCGTATCGTGCAAGGCAATGTGCCGGAGGTTCTGCTTCCCGCAGTCATCTACTCGCTCGACATGGGGTCGCTGCTGGCCGGAACCCGCTATCGCGGTGATTTTGAAGAGCGGCTGAAACAGGTTGTTTCCGAGCTTGAGAAAATGCCCGACGCGGTGCTGTTCATCGACGAAATTCACACGGTGATCGGTGCCGGCGCGACCAGTGGTGGTGCGATGGATGCATCGAATCTGTTGAAGCCGGCGCTTTCCGGCGGCATCATTCGTTGTATCGGATCAACCACTTACAAGGAATTCCGCAACCATTTCGAGAAGGATCGCGCGTTGCTGCGGCGGTTCCAGAAAATCGACATCAACGAGCCATCGGTCGAGGATACGATCAAGATTCTTGCCGGCCTGCGCGGCGCTTTCGAAGAACATCACAAGGTCCGCTATTCGCCGGATGCGCTGAAATCAGCGGTGGAATTGTCTACCCGCTATATCAACGACCGCAAGCTGCCGGACAAAGCGATTGACGTGATCGACGAAGTCGGCGCGATGCAGATGTTGTTGCCGCCTTCGCGCCGCAAGAAAATGATCACTTCCAAGGATATCGAGGCCGTAATCGCGACCATGGCGCGGATCCCGCCCAAATCGGTGTCCAAGGACGACAAGAAGACGCTCGAGAATCTGGAAAAAGATCTCAAGCGCGTAGTCTTTGGCCAGGATGAAGCGATCAAAAAGCTGTCCAGCGCGATCAAGCTGTCTCGTGCGGGGCTGCGCGAACCGGAGAAGCCGATTGGCAATTATCTGTTCAGCGGCCCGACCGGCGTCGGCAAGACCGAGGTGGCGAAGCAATTGTCATCGATCATGGGCATTCCGCTCAAACGCTTTGACATGTCGGAATATATGGAGCGCCACAGCGTCTCCCGCCTGATTGGCGCGCCTCCGGGCTATGTCGGCTATGATCAGGGCGGTCTGCTGACCGATGCCATTGATCAGAATCCGCATTGCGTGCTGCTGCTCGACGAAATCGAAAAAGCCCATCCTGACCTGTTCAACATATTGCTGCAGGTGATGGACAACGGCAAGCTGACCGATCACCACGGCAAGACTGTCGATTTCCGCAACGTAGTGCTGATCATGACGACCAATGCCGGCGCATCCGACATGGCGAGAGAAGGCATTGGCTTCGGCAATATGTCCAAGGAAGATGCGGGCGAAGAGGCGGTGAAGAAAATGTTCTCGCCGGAATTCCGCAACCGTCTGGATGCCATCGTGCCCTTCGCCTATCTGCCGCCGGAAGTGGTTGCCCGGGTGGTCGAGAAATTCATTCTCGAACTCGAAATGCAGCTGGCTGACCAGAATGTCCATATCACGCTCGACGAGGATGCTCAGGCATGGCTCACCGATCGCGGCTATGACAAGCTCTATGGTGCCCGTCCGATGGGTCGCCTGATCCAGGAGAAGATCAAGCAGCCGCTCGCCGAGGAACTGTTGTTCGGCAAGCTCAAGAATGGCGGCGAGGTCAAGGTCCATCTGAAGGACAATGCCCTGACTTTCGAAGTCACGGCAGCTGCGCCCAAGCCGAAGAAAAAGAAAGCTCCGGCCAAGAAAACGGCCGACACGAAGGCCAAGTAATTTACCCAATCGGGCTGACAATCCCGGAAGAACAGAAAACGGCGTGGCTCATCCCACGCCGTTTTTATTTGCGCCTTCGGCTGAGCAAGCCTGACTCTAGCTGCTGCTATCGATCCGCAGGGATCGCGTCGCACCGCTGATCAGGAAATTGGCCTCATCGGCGCGGATTTCGGTTAGCACGGACGGATCGGACAGGGTTTGCAGAAACGCATCATAGTCGGCCTGGGTGGCGAAATGGATTTCGGTGATCACATCAAAATCAGGATCCGGCTGGGCAGCATCCATGCGGCTTTCCGACCGGTCCAGATAATGGCGCTGATAATGCGCGAACATCGGCAGCAGCCGCTTGATCAGCGGTACATGATGCGCCTCATAATAGGCCCGAAATTCCTCTGCAGAGATTTCCGGTTTTTTCGAAATCAGAAAGAAATGCTTTATCATCTAGGCTCTCCCGGTTGGCGCGAACGTCTGTTATATATCCAAACCGAAGGAGAGAGACATGTCCACTATCAGCTTTTACACCAACCCGATGTCACGCGGCCAGGTTGCGCGCCGGGCCTTGCATGAAGCGGGAGCAGAATATGAGCAGATATTGCTGGAATATGGCACATCGATGAAGGCGGAAGATTATCTGAAAATCAATCCGATGGGCAAGGTTCCTGCGATCGTGCATGATGGCAAGGTGGTGACCGAAGGCGCCGCCATCTGCGCCTATCTGGCAGATGCTTTTCCGGATGCCAGCCTCGCACCCACAGCAGCGGAACGGGCAGATTATTACCGTTGGCTGTTCTATGCCGCCGGCCCGCTCGAGGCGGCGATCACCAATCGGTCGCTTGGATTTGAAGTGGCACCAGACAAAGAAATGATGGCCGGCTATGGTAATTATGACCGGGTGGTCGATGTGCTCGATGGCAAGTTTCAGACGGATGACTATGTCTGCGGCTCCCGCTTTACCATGGCCGACGTCTATGTCGGCGCGCAGCTGGTGTGGGGCACGCAATTTGGCACCCTGCCCAAGCGGGATGCCTTTGTCGCTTATGCCAAGCGGGTGACCGACCGTGGCGCCTATTTATCGGCAAAAGCGGTCGATGATGCGCTGATTGCCGAGAATGGCTGACCAATCGACTCAAAAAAAGGGCCAGACGGCCATCCCGTCCGGCCCTTTTTAACGATTGATAGGCAATTTATTCGCCGGTGGCTGGCTGTTCATAGTCCAGGCTGGGCTGTTCAGCGACAGCTTCTGGCTCGCCATATTGGACGCGCCAGGCTGCGAGGTCGCGTTCATATTCTTCATAAGCGAGATAGAAAGCGGTAAAAGGATGCTCCAAATCCGCCAGCGCCTGGGCAGCGAACGCGTCAAGATCAGCCGACTTGGTGACGATGGCCCGCTGGCTAACCTGAACGGCCTGATCACAAAAGGGCCGGCGCAGCGGCGAGAAGGACCAGTAGTTATAGAGCTGCGTCTGATGGCGGTCGTGCTCGGTCTTGTACCCGGCGCCGACATCGCGCTGGAATTTCCGGATGATCGCATTATTCGCGTTACGCAGGGTTGCGCTGTTATTGGTGATGAATGCATTATAGTCGCCAATCAGGCGCTCGTAGAGCGGTCCGGTGCAGCTGAGCGCGGCCACGTTCAATGCAGCCCTGACATGCCATAATGTCTCGAGCGGCCCAAGATCGCGGTTGATGGTTTCACGCAAGCCATCGGCGCGAAGCGCCGGCACGATCGACAAGTTACTCGCCCCGAATGGCGGTGTCGGCGCGCGCGGCGTATATTGCGGTTGAACAACCGGAGCAGGCGGCGGTGGTGGTGGCGGGGGCGTTTGGCAGGCGGCGAGCATGGCCAATCCGCCAGCTACCAATATAAGACGCAAATCTTTCAAACGCGGCATCGTTTCAATCTCCCAGAACACCAGCCGTTTCCTTATGATTCACGTCGACAATTGTCCAGCATTTGCGCTCAAATCTCGACGAACCGGCAAACAAAAAAGCCCGACAGTTTCCTGCCGGGCTTTTCCGATAATCTGGAGAGGGTCTGCTGACCCGTCGCCTATTCCTGATTGCCCATGAAAAAGAGCAGGAACTGGAACATGTTGATAAAGTCCAGATACAGGCTGAGCGCGCTCAGGACCACGGTCTTGCCGACCATATCGGTTCCCGCAACATAAGCATACATGCTCTTGATCCGCTGCGTGTCGTAGGCGGTGAGGCCCGCGAAGATCAGAACACCGACTGCGCTGATGACGAAGTTCATCATCGTAGACTGCAGGAAGATGTTGATCACCATCGCGACCAGCAAACCGATCACACCCATGATCAGGAAGCTGCCCATGCCGGACAGGTCTTTCTTGGTGGTGTAACCATAGAGACTGAGGCCGAGGAAGGCGGCTGCGGTGGCGAAGAATGTCTGCGCTATCGAAGCGCCGGTATAGACCAGGAAGATGGTCGACATCGACATGCCCATCAGAGCCGCAAAGCCCCAGAACATCGCCTGCAACGTGAAGGTCGAGAATTTATTCTGCCCGTAGCTCATCGCAAATACGATCGCGAGAGGCGACAGCATGATCAGCCATTTCAGCGGGCCGCCGCCGAACATGATGTCCTGCGCCAGGCCGGAACTGGCAAACAGCATCGCGACAACGCCGGTCAGCAATACACCGCTCGCCATGTAATTATAGACTTTGAGCATGTAAGTGCGCAGACCCGCATCAAACGCAACCTGCGTCTCTGCAGCGGCACCCAAAGAGGGCTGCCCGAAGATTGTTCTTGGATCTTGCCAAGCCATAATATGCGTACTCCTCAATTTCGTGAGCCGACAAACAGGCTCTACAAGTTTTAATATCGGGTAATAGCGCCTGTTTTTCAAGGGAAACCGGAATGGCTTTCCAAAATAACGCCGCAAGTTTTCATAGATAAAATCTATCGGGCAATCGGATTATTGAAAAAATTTTCCTGAAAGGGCGCTATGCCACAGAACAGGCTCTGCGAATATGGCTCTTCGCGGTCGGCGCGGTGCCGCTGGAGGTAGCGGGAAGCGCGGCTTTCGACCCCGCCAATATGGCGCATTGCGACCGGTTGGCGCGCTCTAGCCAGCTTCGAGCCATTTCCGGATGGTCCTGGCCGCCTCGGTCACCTCGGCCCAGGTCTGGTCAAATCCATCCTCTCCGCCATAATAGGGATCGGCGACATCCTCGCCCGCCCTGCCCGCGACATGGTCAAATAACAGCGACAGTTTCGCCGCCGCCTTCGCCGGACGCATGGCGGTCAAATCGCGCAAATTCTGATTATCCAGCGCGATGATATGATCGAAATCATGAAAATCCGATGTCGTCACCTGCCGCGCCCGCAAATGTCCGATCGCCACACCGTTCCGGGCGGCGACCGCCTGAGCGCGCTCGTCCGGGGGTTGCTCGACGTGCCAATCACCGGTGCCGGCAGAATCAATGATGACATTCAGCGCACTATGCGTGCATTCCTGCCGCAAGGCCGCTTCGGCGAGCGGAGAACGGCAGATATTGCCAAGACAGACAAACAGGACCGACGGACTCATAAATATGCCCTATAAATTGCAGAACCGATGATCCGATCAGCGACCGCGAACAAATATGCCGCAGGCAATCCGTCCGCCGCTTGCTCCGGACGGATCGGTCTTCAGATCATCCGGTCCGGCATGTACCACAAAAGCGGCGCCGTCAGCATCGAGCAGGGCATTGTCACCATCGCTGAGCGTCGCACCGGGAATCATCGCCTCCAGCGAACCCGTGCCGTCCGCGCCAATGTCCAGATTGAAGAAATCGCCGGCATGCGCGCCTTGCGGATTGTCAAAGCCATGTTGCCGGGCTGCCGGGTTCCAGTGGCCGCCAGCGGATTTGAAATCGGGACCTTCGCATTTGCCGGTCTCATGAATATGCACGCCATGCGGACCCGGCGACATGCCCTGCGCCTTGATATTGACGATCAGGCCATTTTCGCCCTGCGCGACAATCACTTCGCCAAATGGCGCCTGATCCGCACCGACCAGCGCCGCGCGCGCGACATTGCCGCTAACTTCGCCCGGGGAGATGCCTTCCGGGCTGCATCCGGCAGCCATGAGGGACAAAAGAACCGCGCCCGATAGAGTGATGTAATGCTGACCCACGAAGCTTCTCCTTGATTTCCTTAACATTGATTACATGATAGCAGCCGATCCACCCGCTTGGAACCATTTGTTCCATTCCCGTCCTTCCCGCATCGCACAGGAGCCCGATTGCCGCATATGTTCTACCTGATCGCCCTGGGCTCGAACCAGCGCCACCAGCGCTTTGGTGCGCCGCGCGACATCCTTGCCGCAGCATGGCAACGGCTGGCCGGGCAAGGCCTGACCATCGTCGAGACCTCCGGCATCATCGCCTCGCGCCCGGTCGGACCATCCCAGCGCAGCTATGCCAATGCCGTTGCGATCATCGAAACGCCATTGCCGCCGCCTGCCCTGCTGGCGCTGCTCAAGCGCATCGAATCGGAATTCGGGCGCCGCCGCGGCCAGGCCTGGTCGCGCCGGGTGCTCGATCTGGATATCATATTGTGGAGCGGCGGTGCCTTTGCCAGCAGCGCGCCCGCCCTCACCATCCCCCATCCGATGATGCGCGAACGCAGCTTTGTCCTCGGCCCGGCGGCAGAGATTGCGGGTGATTGGCGCGATCCCCTGACCGGCTGGACGATCGCACAATTGGACGCCCGCAACCGGCGCCCCAAGAAACGTCCGGAAAAAGCGCCAAAGCTGCTTGACCATGAAACAAAGCGCCCCTAGGGAGGCGCTTCCCGGAGGCTTTGTGCACTGCACCAGCCGGTTGAGGGGCCCTTAGCTCAGTCGGTAGAGCAACTGACTTTTAATCAGTAGGTCGCTGGTTCGAACCCAGCAGGGCTCACCACCTTTTCCTTGTATATCAAGGGTTTATGGGTAGGGAATTCAATTCCCTGACCCCACCGAAAAGGTGTAAACAGGTATAAACTGTTTTTCGGGGATTTGACGTTAGGATCAGGGCATCCCTTTAACGTTCTGAAATTTATACCATAATAAGATTAGTGACGTTTCGATCGCTTGGTATAAAGTCGATGGATGGCACACCCTATCGTCAAATCCCGGAAGCAGCACATTCGGCTATGGTTCGAGTTCTATAAGCTGGTTCTCGATAACCCCGAATTACAAGCTAATCTCTTGACCACGGGTAATTTTTACAAGCCTTGGGGCGATTGTCGTCAACTGAAATTTCAGGATTGGTGGAAGGATCACTCCTACTTATTTGGCGGCACTGAGGTGGAGCCCATATCAAGAGTCAAAAAGCATCCAAACCTGCTCAATTTGGCAATACCGCTCAACCTCCCAATTGCTCAGATACTACCCCAAATTAAAGCAATCATCGAGGAGCACCAAAGGCTGCGCTTCTTCGAATTGGGGATGGACCCAAAGGGCGCAAAGTCGCTTAAGTCCGGCTTCGGGAAATACGAGATAAACGCAAAAGAGCTCCGTGGGCGTCCGCTCCACGAAGCTCATGTGATCTATTGTATTTGGCTTGATCAGGGTAAGCCGCCAATCAATTCGGCATTTCTTCAATTGGTCAGGGATAAGCTACTGAACCGTCCAAAAGCCAAGTGGCTGCCGAGCTTCCTCCAACGAGAGGCAGACGCAGACCGAAGAGGAAACCTCCGCTTTGCCGAAGAGCAAATTCGGCAAATGCGGAGGTCTATCAAGAAGGCTCAAGATGTGTGCCTAGCAGTTTCTAGGGGGCGGTTTCCAGAATGATCAAGTTGTCCCAGAACTCGTTCGATGGCGTAATGGAACAATGTGATTGTCATTATCATTGACACCTAAGTCCTCATATGAACCTGTTTTCGTAATAACCCCATTTGAAAGAGCTGCTCGGTAATCATCTTCCGACTTAAAGAGTTTATGAATCTTAGATCCTTCTTGATTCCACGGGCTACAAAGCATAAATTCCTTTACTTGATAATCTGTAAATGCCTCGGTGTCATTTATAGTAATAGTATTGTTTACCCTTATGTTGTCTAATGAAAGCATCATATAGCAACATAGAAATCTTTCAACTAATTCTCTATTACGGCTTTTGCTTAAAAGCTTTAGAATATACTTATAGTTGGATTGATTCGAAATAGATTTAATTACCTTAGGTCCTTTCCCCCGAATTTTGAGGGTGGAGTGAATGATACAAATTTCTTTGGTAAAGTGACGTAAACGAAAAACTATCTCTCTTTCAGGACCTTCATAGAATTCCCGGAAGAACTGAAGTGAGTGTGAGAAACCAGCTTGAAGCTCCCATCCAGATCGAACCATTTCAACGTTCTTTTTGTATAGACCGTTCGGACCTTCAATCTGATACACCATTTTATAGTTGTTACCGAACACCAAGCCTTCTGAGGTAACGCAGGACATAAGGTCTAATGACCCATCTTCTGGTTCTTTTCCAGCAACTACTACGTTAACAACAGCGCCTGTTTCATCAAATAACATAGAAAATCTCCTATTTAAATACGGTCTAAAAACTATTTCTCATCCCGTATTCTTGTTATAGGAAATTTTGTTTATTATATTTAGGACAACTGATTGCCCCAAGATTTGCCCGGGGTTTGATTATATCTACCCACGGCAGTGGCTGAGCATCAACTGGAAGAGCGAACCCCCTCCTGGACGCCCTCAACTGACAGCCACGAACGACGTTCGACGAACGCCGATGGATCATTCGGTGGCATCCGCCAGGTTGGTCCGGCCGCCAGTAGAACCCTAATAGTTTGTATATAAAGAGTAATTTTATAAATACGGATCTATTAGCAGTTTTTATTTTGACAA
>Ga0209702_10009616_pt1 | contig 10703 bp, 13 predicted proteins | sample FRY01_FD_187210 | JGI IMG/M metagenome (GOLD analysis project Ga0209702, IMG submission 187210) | Freshwater microbial communities from Lake Fryxell liftoff mats and glacier meltwater in Antarctica - FRY-01 (SPAdes) (version 2) | ecosystem: Environmental > Aquatic > Freshwater > Ice > Glacier...
CGCGCCCGCCGCTGACGTGCCCGGAGGTCACGTCCCACCCGGGGCGAGGAGCAGTAAGGTGGGGCGCGACCTCCGGGCGCGCAGACAGTGAAGACCCACTGCCGCCAAATCGCCCGCGCCTTCTCAAGCGGTGTGCCCCCAGGCGGTGGGTGTGGCAGGCCGTTTGGGAGCACCGAACGCGGCGGGCATGGGCCGGAAAGTGGACGCGCCCGCCGCTGACGTGCCCGGAGGTCACGTCCCACCCGGCATGGGATAAATGTACCCCAAACCCATCAGCAGGAATCGCCGACACCCATCGCCGACACCCAGCAAGGGATTGGACCAGCCGCCCTGCCCCGCTTCAGCTGACCCCAACACGTGGATGTCCCACGCCTCCAGAATGACCACGGCCTTGCTCCGCCCAACGCGCCTGCACCACAGAAAAGGGAGTCGCAGCAGAGCGTCTCCCCCACACAAAACAAGCCGGACGTCGCCCCGCGTACAGGACGATTCCCTCCCCGCTCAGCGCTTGCCCGCCCGACGCGCAGCCACGCCCAGTCCCAGCATGCCGAGCCCAAGCAGGATGGCGGAACTGCCGCCTTCGGGAACGGTGTTGGTCAGGGGAATGCTGGTTTGAATCTTGAAGTTCGACTGCGAGGTATGTCGCTCCGCGAAAAACAGATCGAAATCGTAGGTCTGCCCCGCCGTCAATCCAAGGGTATCAAGATCCACCGATCCGCTCAACGCACCGTGCACGCCGCCTAGGTCGATAACCAGTTCGTCATCAATGAACACCCAGAGATCGTCATCGCCCGTGAAGGAGAAATCCTGACCAGTTTGATACGTAAAATTGGTATGAATCTCATACGTGAAGTGGTAGTTGTGACCACGGCCTTCGTTTCCAAACAAAGTTCCATCAATCGGGAAAAAGGAACTGCTGCTGTACTCGTAAATCCCACCCCCGATGTCGGTGAGGGTAATGGCATGCGTCGAAGCCAAATTCACCCCCGGCGTATCGTTGTACCATTGGTTGAAAGCGGCCGCGCCGTGGAAACCCGGCTTATCTGGAGCCACATACACGGGATTTTTGTCGCCGCCCAGGGTACTGGAAATTTGGCCAGTCTGCAGGCCGCCAATTTCCGATTCCATATCTGGATGACTATCTTTCTGATCGGAATTTGCTTCCAGGGGCCGGCTTTGGGAAGGGGTGCGTGGGTCATGGGAGGGGGGGTGGGAAGGGGGGTGGGAAGGGGTCTGTCGAACACGGCGGACGGCCATGATGGCCCCCGTCCGCAAAAAAAAGAGCGGTCGAACGAATCGACCGCTCTTGTCCGGACGCATCCGGCGGAGGAAGTTACCGACAAAGGATCAGGCCAGGGAAGCGGCGGACGCCGCGGAAACCGAGCAGGCCAAGCCCGAGCAGCAAAGCGGTCGCTTTGCTTCGGGCTCCAGATCGTGGTCCAGTGCCTGCTGCGGCCTACGACTTTTTCCGCCCCGGCTCAGATTTCCAATCGGTACAACTGTCTTGGTATCAATCGATACACGCACGCTCCCCGAGTCGGCGTCAGCTTCCTTGTTGATCCGGTGGACAGCCTCGAAAATGGCGTCCGTCTGGGGCACTTTGCGCAGCGGTTTGCTTTTGGCCACGCGCCGCGGCTTAAACCCCAACACCGTTAGCTTGCGGCGTAGACTGCGCTCAGAGGGTACTTCTTCCGCCTTGTAGCCTAGTTCTTCAATGAGCCGCCGCCGGGCTTCCTTGGCGGTCAGTCGCCGGTAAAGCTGCGTGGTGCGGAACGTCGGGTCCGTCTGCGAACTGGCTTCAGCCATGGCACGCAAATCCCGTTCCAGATTCTTCAACCGATCTTCGGCGGATTTGCGCCCGCGCAGATGAAAGGCATCCTCGCACACGATACCAGACCGCAATTCGTGTAACCCCTTTCGCACGGTGCTGCGGTCCCAGCCCAACTTCTCCTGTGCCTGCAGCGCGCCTCCTCGTCCTTGCGCGAGCACTATCGAAGCCATGAACAGTCGACGGTCGGTTCCAGAGAGATGGGCCAGAACCTCGTTCAAAATGTCAGCATATTCGCCCTTGAGTTTGAGTTCCATCCCAATACTTCTGATAGGAATTTGCTTCCGGGGGCGGCACTGGGAAAGGGTGGGCGGGTCATGTGAGGGGGGGGTGGGAACAGGGTTTTCCTCTTTCTGGGCATAGTGGCTTGGGGTCAAGGGAATAGCGACATTGTGCTGGATATTTTGCCGGTCTGAATAAGGGTGAGAGTGGACTCTGCGGACCTTGATTTTGCCGGGGCCGAGTCGTGCGGGCGTGATGAAGTAAAAGCGCCGCTTCGGGCGTTTGAACGCTTTGATTGTGTTGTTGTTGAGGGGGAGCATGGGCATCGCGAAGTGCGAGCGTGGATGAAGGCGGAGCATTGGTTGAAGAGTTTCCGTCCTGTTGGACACAGTCTTGTGCAGGTGATCAAGGAGAAGGGTGAGGCGGTGGCGGTGGTGCAGTGGTCATCGTGCGCGTATCATCTGAAGGATCGGGAGCAATGGATTGGCTGGAATGCGATGCAGTGCGCGCAGCGCCGCCAGCTGGTGGTCAACAACGTGCGTTTTCTGGTGCGTGACTGCAGTCCGAATCTGGCGAGCAAGGCGCTGGCGCAGGCGGTGGAGGCGCTGCTGGGTCAGTGGCGGGAGAAGTACGGATACGAACCGTTGTTGGCGGAGACCTTTACGGATCCGGAGACCCACCAGGGGACGTGCTACAAAGCGGCCGGTTGGACGCCGCTTGGTCTGACCAAGGGATCGCGGCGGCCCCGAGCGGAATGTTGCGTGCCTGGGCAGAGTCGAAAGTCAGGCCCAGCGCCGCGAAATTGGGCTGAGGGCGGGCCGAGGCGGCAAGCGCCGTCCAGTCCAGCCAGGCACTGGGGTAGGCAAGGCAAAGCGTTTTATCACCATTCCCAGTTATGAAACTTTCCGCCGCGTCCTGGCCTCGATCGATCTGGAGGCCCTGGCCGCCGTCCTCAGCCAATGGCTGAGCGCTCATCGCAGTGCCCTGCCTGCTCACTACGCATTGGATGGCAAAGTCATCCGTAAAACCCTGGGCCACATTGTCACACTCTGCGATGCCGCAAACGGCGTCCCGGTGGCACTGGCCGCCACCACTCAGATCGGCGGCGAACAAGAAGCCTCCCGCCGCCTCCTGCGCCGTGAAAGTACGGTTTTGCTCAATGCCACCGTCACGGCCGACGAACCGCAGATGCCCCGAGCCCGCGTGACCCTGGGCGCGGGACGAAGAATGGGGTCGGGGCGACGGGCCGGGGCGACGACCGGGGTCACCGACCCCGGCAACAGTTTGTACGGAGTTCGAGGGGCAGGCCTTGCTCAGGCTTGTGCCGCACGACTGCCACTGGCGCGGGACACGCTGTGGGTGTCTGCGTTTTCCTGCTTGGATTGCCGGGTCACTTTGTCTTCCCCGCCACCTTGGCCCACGAATCCTTGAGGGCGACGATGCGGTTGAAGACGGGGGCTCCGGGCTGCGAGTCATTGGTATCGGCGATGAAATACCCGAGCCGCTCGAACTGGCAGCGGTCGCCCGGCTGCATGGCGGCAACGGACGGTTCAACCTGAGCTTCGGGCAGCACTTCCAGACTGCGTGGATTCAGCTCGTTCTCCACGTTGCCGGTCGGTTCTTCCACGGTCCAGAGGCGGTCGTAAAGTCGCACCGGCACGGCTTTCGCATGGGTCGCGCTGACCCAGTGGATGATGCCTTTGACCTTTTTGCCGCCGTGCCGCGACTCGGGGTCGTGGGTGCATTTCAACTCGACGACCCGCCCTTCCGCATTCTTCACGACCTCGGTGCAGGTGATGTTGAAGGCGTAGCGCAGGCGCACTTCGCGGCCGGGGCCGAGGCGGAAGAACTCCTTGGGCGGGACCTCCATAAAATCGTCGTGATCGATCCACAACGCGCCACCGATCGGGACCTGGCGGCTGCCCAGCTCGGGGTGCTCCGGATTGTTGACCGCCTCAATCAGCTCGACCTCCCCGACGGGCCAGTTGGTGAGGGTGACCTTGAGCGGGCGCAGCACGCCGAAGTAGCGCGGCACGGTTTTGTTGAGCTCGTTGCGCACGCACTTTTCCAGCAGGCCAACGTCGGTGCGGGAGTTGAACTTGGTGATCCCGATCTGATGGCAGAACGCGCGGATGGCGGCGGGCGGAAAACCGCGCCGCCGCAGCGCGGCCAGCGTCGGCATGCGCGGGTCGTCCCAGCCGTCGACCACACCTTCCTCGACGAGCCGCCGCAGGTTGCGCTTGCTCATCAGGGTGTAGGTGAGCTGGAGCTTGGCGAACTCGATCTGGCGCGGCCGGGCCGGCACCGGACAGTGCTCGATGACCCAGTCGTAGAGCGGCCGGTGGGCTTCGAATTCCAGGGTGCACAGGCTGTGGGTGACCAGCTCTTTCGCGTCCTCGAGCGGATGCGCATAGTCGTACATCGGGTAGATGCACCACGCTGACCCGGTGTGGTGGTGCTCCGCGTGCACGATGCGGTAGAGCGCCGGATCGCGCAGATTCAGGTTGGTCGATGCCAGATCGATCTTTGCCCGGAGCACGCAGTGGCCGTCCGGGTAGGTGCCAGCGCGCATCTTCGCAAACTCCGCGAGGTTTTCCTCCGGCGTCGTGTCGCGCCACCGGCTCGGGGTGCCCGCTTCGGTGGGCGTGCCGCGGTTCGCCTTCATCTCGTCCGGCGTCTGGAAATCGACATACGCCTGGCCCGTTCTGATCAGGTGGACCGCGCAGTCGTGGAAGAATTCGAAGTAGTCGCTGGCGTTGTAAAAGTGTTCGCCGTAGTCGAATCCCAGCCAGCGGACGTCCTCCTTGATTGAGTCGACGTATTCGACCTCCTCCTTCGCCGGATTGGTGTCGTCCATGCGCAGATGGCACCGGCTCTGACCGCCCTCGCCGGGGAATTCCAGGGGCAGGCTGAAATCCAGGCAGATCGCCTTGGCGTGCCCGATGTGCAGGTACCCGTTCGGCTCCGGCGGAAACCGCGTGATCACGCACGGGTGTTTTCCGCCCGCCAGATCATCGGCCACGATCTGGCGGATGAAATCAAGCGACGGTTTTTCCGGCGACGACGGGGCGGGGGATGGGGACGGATGCGACATGGATGGGAAACCAGCAGCGTGGCCCCTCCACGTCAGCGAGGCAAGCGGTGGTCCGCCGGACCGGGCGACCCCGTCGCATTTAAGGAGGCAACGTCATGATTCAGGTCCTGATGCACCGAATGGGGACATTTGTCCCTGGCGACCCGATGCTTCTTTACACCGCATGCCACACCCTCGCCCCGCGCCGTCGCGACGGTGCACCCCAAAAATGCGTCCTCGTGCGGCCGCACTCCAGAGTCTCCCGCTCAGCGTCCACCCCCGGTGCCATTTTCCGCTGGTCTTGGTTCCGGCAGGTCGAGGGCGCGGGCAAGGGCGCGAGGGCGTTCCGTGTCCTCGGATTGTTTGGAGATTTCGCTGAAGGCCTCGGTGGCGGCCGATTGGTATTCCGGGGGCAACTGCCGCCACTAGGCGGACGCCTGGGAGAGGTCGGGTGACGGGCTTTCCAGAAAGAGGACACGCCGTCGGCCGTGAGGTCGCGCGAGGCGGGTCCCGGGGGAAGCTGCTCGAGGAACTGCATTGAGGGGACGATGCTCGGAGCGAGCCCGCGGGGCATGAGAAGAGGAAGATACGGATATTGCTTGCCCCCTTAGGCACCATGGGCATTCGGTGCTTGATCGATCGTGAAAAAATGGGAATATGCTTTTGTGCGAACGACCATTGAACTGCCCGACCCCTTGTTTCGCGAGGTCAAAGCCACGGCCGCGCGGCAGGGCATGCGGCTCAAGGACTACATCACCGAGGCTCTACAGGACAAGTTGACCAAGCGTCCGAATCCTGCGGAAAAGCCGTGGATGAAATTTGCGGGAATCGCCGCCAATGACTCGGAGATGGTGGCGGAACTCAAGCGCCTCGAGCACATTGTGGATGAGAACTTCGAGCAGATCGAAGAGGAGGAGTGGAAATGATCCTCGATACCGACGGCCTTTCCGCCTGGTGGCTCAACGAAGCGTCTTTCATCCGTCACATCGAGCATGCGGATCGCGTATGCGTTCCGGTTCCGGCGCTGGCGGAATTCCGTTTCGGTATCCTGAAATCCCGTTTCAGGGAAAAGATGACAACATGGTTGGAGGACTCCCTCGCCACCACGACGGTCCTTGTGGCTGACGACGCCACCACCTTCCGGTATGCTGAAATCCGTCTCCAACTCACGTCCGCAGGCACCCCCATTCCAATGAATGATCTTTGGATCGCCGCCATCGCCCGCCAACACAAAATGCCGCTGCTCAGCCGCGATGTCCATTTCGACCACGTTGCCGGACTTACCCGGATTGGATGGTGATTTTGTTCGGGATTTTCTTTGAGGGGCCGGCGGTGGGAGCGCGTGCAAGGAAGAAGATCGGAGACACTCATGGCTTGATCGGGAGCGCCCTGGGCGCGGGGTGGCGGTGGCCCCATGGCTGCGGCGCATGGCGGCCGGCGCGACATTCCACCCTCGAGGGCATCCAGTCACCTACCGCACCCGGCCCTTCAGGATCATCGTGATGGCGAGCAGCATCAGGGTGCCCGACGTCGGCTCGGGAATAACCGCGGCCAGACTGAGCGAGGTGGGGCTGAAGCCGAGCGCCGTGGTGGCGGAGGGACCCGGTGAGTCCGGCAACACGACGGCGTACGGGTCCGAAATGTCGTTCAGGGAGTAAAAAAACGGTTCATCCGGGCCGACCAGACAAAGGGCGCGCGAAATTATCATCGACCTGTTTGGATTGGCCCTTCATGATCGGCAGCGTGATTGAATGGTGGACCACTTTGACCCCCGCGAGCCAGTTTTTCTGGACGGTGGCGATCTGTGCGACGGTCCTGCAGGCCTTCATGCTGCTGGGGGTGATGTTCGGCGGGGCGCCGGATCTCGATCATGGCGCGGATTTTTCTGACTCGCCGACGGATGTGGCGTCGGGGATCAAACTGGTGTCGATGCGGGTGATTGTGGCCTTTGCGATCGGATTTGGCTGGGCCGGGGTGCTGGCGTTGCGCGAAGGCTGGCCGCTGGCGCAGGCGACGCTGGCGGCATTTGGCAGCGGCTTGGTCTTCATGGCGCTGGTCTATGGCGCGATGCGCATGCTTTTTTCGATGCGGGACGACGGCACGCTCGATTATGGCAATGCGGTCGGGCTCACCGGCAAAGTCTATGTGACCATTCCTCCGCGCCGGGGCGGCGTCGGCCAGATCGAGCTCATGCTCCAGGGCCGTCTTATCACCGCCCAGGCGGTCAGCGACGGTGAAATGGCGCTGCATCAGAACGATTTCGTCAAGGTGACCGGGGTCGAGGGGCAGACGACGCTGGTCGTGGCCCCGGCTCATTGATTCATCCTGCTCCTCAGACTGTTCCCCCTTTGCCCTATGACCGCCGCGATTCCCCTACTTGCCGATTTCAGCCTGATCTGGCCGATCCTCGCCGTCATTGCCGCCGCCACCGTGTTTGGCACGCTGGTCTTCATTGCCTCGCGCTACCGCCGGTGTCCGTCCGACCGCATCCTCGTTGTCTATGGCAAGGTGGGCGGTCAGAAATCCGCGAGGTGTTACCACGGCGGCGCGGCCTTTGTCTGGCCGGTCATCCAGGATTACGCCTACCTGAGTCTGACGCCGATCCCGATCGACATCCAGCTCCGGGGCGCGCTCTCGCAGCAGAACATCCGGGTCAACACGCCCTCGACCTTCACCGTCGGCATCAGCACCGAGCCGGGCGTGATGGAGAATGCCGCCGAACGGCTTCTCGGCCAGTCGCAGCCGCAGATCCAGGAACTCGCCAAAGACATCATCTTTGGCCAGATGCGCGTGGTCATCGCGACGATGCCGATCGAGGAGATCAATGCCGACCGCGACAAGCTGATCTCGAACATCGCGAACGGCGTCGAGGTCGAGCTACGGAAAGTCGGCCTGCGGCTGATCAACGTGAACGTCCAGGACATCACGGACGAATCCGGTTACATTGATGCGCTGGGTCGCGAAGCCGCCGCCCGCGCCATCAACGAGGCCAAGATCAAGGTCAGCCTGCAGGAACGGGACGGCGACATCGGGGCGGCCGAAGCCGACCGGGAAAAACGCATCAAGGTGGCGCAGGCCCATTCCATCGCCGTGCAGGGGGAAAACCTGGCGGCGGTCGAGATTGCGAACTCCACGGCCAGCCGCCGCGAGCGCGAGGCCGAGGCCATGCGGATGGCGACGGCGGCGGAGCAGGTTGCTGAAGCGAAATCGCTGGAGGAGTCCTACGTCGCCCAGCAGCTGGCCGAGGTGCAGCGGGCGAAGAAGGAGGAGGCGACCCAGATGGCCAGCATCATCGTCCAGGCGGAGATTGAGAAGAAGCGGATCCAGGTGATGGCCGAGGCGGAGAAGGCGCGCATCCAGCTCCAGGCCGAGGCCGAAAAGCTGCGCATCGAACTGACCGCCAAGGCCGAGGGTGAAAAAATCAAACTGCTCAAGCAGGGCGAGGCCGACGGCCTGCGCGCGTACATGGAAGCGCAGGCGCAGGGCACCCTGGCCCAACTCGCCGCCCGCGCCGACGGCTTTAAACAAATCATTGCCGCCGCCGGTGGCGCGGAGCATGCCGCCCGCCTCATGGTCACCGAACAATTGCCCAAACTCGTCGAGGAGCAGGTCAAGGCCGTCGCCAACCTCAAGATCGACAAGGTTACGGTCTGGGACAGCGGCAAGGGTGCGGATGGCAAAACCAAAACCGCCGATTTCCTCAGCGGCTTGGTCGGCTCGGTTCCGCCGCTGCACGAACTGGCGAAAAACGCCGGGGTCGAACTGCCCAGTTACCTCGGCTCGATGATCGCGCCGGCTGCCCCGAAGCCGCCGGCGCCGCCGGCCCCGAAGCCGCCGGCAGGGGATGTCGGGTCGTCGGTGTAGGCCGGACGCGGGGGCACCCTGAGAATCATTGAACCAACGCATCCCCGGCCTGCTGCGCCAATCGAGTGGGAATTTTCAGGATGCGGGCGTTGTCCATGTGTCTGGCGGCAAAGACTCACATCGAAAATGCAGGCAGTTTTCCCTTCGGAGCCGTCGGCCACGCCGACACCGCTGAGGGAGCGTTTCGTCAGCTCAGAGCGGTGGCGGAGGAAGCGGAGCATTTGCAGCTCGCGAGCCAACCCCTTCCGGAGCCGTCGGTCAGGATCATGGGTGGCGTGGTGGCGGTCTGGGGAAGCACCCCCCAAGGGGCGTGGTGAAGTGGGACTCCCGGCGCAATGAAAGCCGATCGTTGAAACATACTCCCTTCGCCCGCCGTAGCCTTCCGATGCACCGACGACATTTTTTATGGCTGGGGACCGGGGTGTTTGCGCCCGTGCCGGGGCGGGCGGAACCCGCCGCGGGCCTTGGAGCGAAGCTGGTGGTGTCGGCGCGGCGGCAGGTCGGGGTGACCACGGTGTACGACCCGGCTTATGTGACTCTGGGCTACCCGGGCGGGGACGTGCCGGCCGACCGCGGCGTCTGTACCGATGTCGTGATCCGCGCGTTTCGGGCTCTCGGCCTCGACCTCCAGCAGCTCGTGCACGAGGACATGGCCGCCCACTTTTCCGCCTATCCGAAGCTGTGGGGATTGAAGCGGACCGACCGGAACATCGACCACCGCCGGGTGCCGAACCTGGCCACCTTCTTCACGCGGCGCGGGAAGAAGGTGCCGGCGGCGAAGGACCCCGCCGAGTACCGGCCGGGCGATCTGGTCACGTGCCTCGTGCCGCCGCGGCTGCCGCACATCATGATCGTGAGCGATCGCCACGCCGCGAGCGGAAGGCCGCTCGTGCTGCACAACATCGGGCGCGGCACGCAGGAGGAGGACCGGCTGTTGGACTTCAATCGGACCGGTCATTTCCGCTGGGAGTGACCGGCCAGGGCTTCCCGCACCCCCGCCACGCTGGACCCCCGGCGAGTGTGCTGGCCGGTGGCGGAGACCGCACGCAGGGGGGCGTCGGGCGGTTTCCCGCCGCCTCCGTCTCTCCGGCGGACGCCGGCTTTACACACGCTTAACAATTCCCAGCTCCCGACTTCATCGGCGTTTTACAATCGGGCGTTTGACTCGGCGGATGCTTCGAACCCTGTATCCCATTCTCTTCAGTCTGCTGGCTGCGGCCCGGCTGCAGGCGGACCCTCAGCTCACGTCCTGATGGGTGGACGACTCCGGGCGCTCTGCCCGAATTTCCCCTCCAATACGGCCACGCTCTACCGCATTCCGCGGACGCCGGTCGTTCCCGCGGTCAAAGCCAGCACCGGGTTGGGGGCCACCGGATCCGTGGTCAACGGCGTGTCCATCTTCGATTCCCTCGACGCCTTCACATACGTCAAGGCGAGCGCCACCGACGCCACCCCCGTCAATCGTCTCCAGGGAGATGGCATCTGAAACCTTGTGGCGAACCAGGCAGGTCCTGCGGTTGGCCCGAACCACCTGCTCGGCCATTACATTGAGGACTTCGATTACCTCGGAGACCTTGGCTCCACCCTAGTTCTGCTTTGTTGAATATTTGATTGACTGAAATACATTATCTGGTAAGAATGAGAGACTGGCAAGAAAAAACGGTCTAAAAGCCGGCTGCCAAATTCTAAACCGCAAAAAGCGGCTTCAAAAAAAGC
>Ga0209702_10009617_pt1 | contig 10702 bp, 11 predicted proteins | sample FRY01_FD_187210 | JGI IMG/M metagenome (GOLD analysis project Ga0209702, IMG submission 187210) | Freshwater microbial communities from Lake Fryxell liftoff mats and glacier meltwater in Antarctica - FRY-01 (SPAdes) (version 2) | ecosystem: Environmental > Aquatic > Freshwater > Ice > Glacier...
GCCTCCCCCCGTGGAATCCGCCGTCCGAGCCTGGGATCAACAAGGCCACATCCGCCCAATTGACCCAAACCGCCAGCCCGGCCAAGGCGAGGGCCAGCAGTAAATACACAATGTCATGGCGCGCGTCCCACACCTTGTGCCGACAAGCGAGGCGCGCGATGAACGGCATATAGATCAGCATCGCAATCCCCTGCCCCAGCATCGCCCCGGCCAAGCCATAATACTGCGCGCCGATCAAGAACCCGCTGGTTTGCAGGCCTGCCTTGGCGGCACTGACCGCGAAAAAGCCCCTGCTGTCCCCATTTGCCAGTGCCGCCTGATCATAGGTGAGAAACACCACCACAATCATCTGCACCGCACAGATCGCCACCATCACGCCGCCCGCCGAAAGGTAACGGTCATCATAAAGCAGACGCACGATTAAAGGCCCCGCAAGCGACAGGCAAGACAGGCACAAGATCAGCCCGCCCGTCAGATAAAACCGCAACCGCGCCAATCTTGCGCGCGCCGCCGGATCCGCACCCACCGCATGTTCGCGGTAAATCGGGATCAATACCCGCGCGGTGACGGTAGAGCCGAGCATGATTGGAAACATCGCCAGAAAAGCACCAATATTATAAATGCCAAGACCTTCGATCGACAGATATTTTCCCAAAATCGCCCGGTCGCCCTGCGACACCAGAAACCCGCACACTGAAGACAGGAATATCCAAAAGCCGAAATGCAACAGCTCCCGTCCGGCCGCCGGTTCCCAGCGCAGGCGGTTGCGTTTTCCGGGCATGAACCAGGACAAAAGCGCCAACCGAATGGCCGCCGCAATCACTCCGCCGATTGCCAAGGCCCAGACCGACCGCATCGCATAGGCCAGCGCCAGCATTACCGCGATGCCTATGAGGGTGGACATCAAATCCAGCACTGTCAAGCGGCCCAGCAGCAAATGCCGGTTTGCGGTGTCCACGCGCGTCGGCTCGAACCCCGCAAACAGCAGGGACAGGCTGGCCACCGGCAGCAGCATCGCAATCAAGGGTTGGTCGTAAAACAATGCTGCCGGATAGGCCAAACCGCAGGCGGCAAGCCACAGCACCCCGCCGCGCAAAATCTGGATGGTCCAGGCCGTATCCAGAAAATCGGGATCATCGCCACGCTTGCTTTGCATGATCGCAGGGCCAACGCCCATATCGGAAAACAACGTCAGGCCCACAAGCAAAACCGTCACAAGCGCCATGATCCCGAAGGCTTCAGGGAACAAAAGTCGCGTCAGGATCAGGTTTGACCCCAAGCGAAAGCCCTGTGCGGCCACAAAAGACAGCGCGGTCCACGCCGATCCCCGCGCCGCACGCGACCAGATGCCCCGGCCTTGTCCCGGATCTGCAAAGGGCTCGCTGCTCATATTTCCCTCGTCCCAAACAAAACAAAGCACTGCGCGCGCGCCGAACCTGCCACCGCGATATTTACCTTAGAACCGGACCTTTGGTGCCAATCAGGTATGGCGATATCAAGGCATCCCTGCTGAAAGGTACAAAAAGACGGGGCGCGGGGCGTTTGCCCCAGCCCCGCCTTTGCAAAAGCCAGTAAAGTTGCGCTTAAAACTCAACCACCGCACGAATGGACTCGCCGCGGTGCATCAATTCAAACCCCTCATTGATCTGATCTAAAGTCAATTTATGCGTGATCATCGGGTCAATCTCGATCTTGCCGCTCATGTACCAATCAACAAATTTCGGCACATCGGTGCGGCCCTTGGCCCCGCCAAAAGCCGTACCGCGCCACACCCGGCCCGTAACCAGCTGGAAGGGCCGGGTTGAGATTTCCGCCCCCGCAGGCGCCACACCAATGATGATGCTCTCGCCCCAGCCCTTGTGTGCTGCCTCCAGCGCCGTGCGCATTACCTTGGTGTTGCCCGTGGCGTCAAAGGTGTAATCCGCGCCACCCTTGGTCAACTCCACCAAATGCGCCACCAGATCGCCCTCAACCTTGCTGGGGTTCACAAAATCCGTCAGCCCGAAATAGCGCGCAATTTCTTCCTTACTGTCGTTCAGGTCCACCCCAACCACTTGGTCCGCCCCCGCCATGCGCAGGCCCTGGATCACGTTCAACCCAATCCCACCAAGGCCAAACACAATACAACGCGCACCAATCTCCACCTTGGCGGTGTTGATCACAGCCCCAATCCCAGTCGTAACCCCGCAACCGATATAGCAAATCTTGTCAAATGGCGCATCCTTACGCACCTTGGCCAGCGCAATCTCGGGGATCACCGTGTGGTTGGCAAAGGTAGAACAGCCCATGTAATGATGGATCGGCGTGCCATCCAGCATCGAAAACCGTGTGGTCCCATCCGGCATCTGCCCCCGCCCTTGGGTCAGGCGGATTTTCTGGCACAGGTTGGTTTTGCCCGACAGGCAATACTCGCACTCCCGGCACTCCGGCGTATAAAGCGGGATCACATGGTCGCCCACCTCCAGCGTGGTCACGCCTTCACCAATCGCCAGCACAATGCCCGCACCTTCATGTCCCAGAATCGCAGGAAACAACCCTTCGGGGTCATCGCCCGACCGCGTAAACTCATCCGTGTGGCACAGGCCTGTGGCCTTGATCTCTACCAACACCTCACCCGCTTTTGGGCCTTCAAGATTGACCTCCATAATCTCCAGCGGTTTTCCGGGGGCAACAGCAACAGCGGCACGGGTGCGCATCATGGGATCGTTCCTTCCATCAAGATTTGCCGCATCTTGCCCCGCTGGCCGCGTCCCCGCAAGCCCAAGCTCGGGCCAACGCCACGCCATGCGCCCGATGCTTTGCGACAGACGCCTGATTTCATCTTGGCTTAAATACCTAACGCCGCCCGCAGCCCCGTAAACCCCTGCAAAACGGCATGAAATAAAGGCCAAAAAGGCCGCTGGATCGCTCCAACGGCCTTTTGCGGTCATCACCCTTGCGGAAGATGGTGGGCGATCCTGGAATCGAACCAGGCGTGAGTCGCCTCGAGGGAGTTACAGTCCCCTGCCACACCTTGCGGCCTATCGCCCACTAAGCGGGGTGAATAATGCGGGGTCTTGGGGGCGTCAAGCGCAAACGTCTGGTTTATCGAACCGGGCGCGCAAACAAGGCTCTACCCCGGTTTTCCCCTTGCACCCCCCCGCCCCAATGCCCATTCTTGGCCGCAACCCCGCGCGCAAAGGTGAAAGCATATGACAGGCCAAAAACCCACCTGGGTCATCGACAAGGAACGCGCCAAACGGCAGGCCGCAACCGAGACTGTCTGGCTGTTCGGTCTGCATGCGGTGCGCGATGCACTGATGAACCCCGCCCGCGAAAAGCTGCGTCTGGTGCTGACCAAGAACGCGGCGGACAAGCTGGAGGAGGCGATTGCGGTAAGCGGCATGACGCCCGAAATCGTTGATCCGCGCAAGTTTGACGTGCCTATCGACGATGGATCGGTGCATCAAGGGGCCGCACTGGAAGCACGGCCGCTGAATTGGGGCAAGCTGGCAGATGTGGCGATTTCTGGCACGGGGGCGGCTTTGGTTGTGCTGCTGGACCGGGTGACGGACCCGCATAATGTCGGCGCGGTCCTGCGCTCGGCCGAAGTGTTTGGTGCGCGCGCGGTCATCGCCCCGCACCGCCATTCCGCACCCGAAACCGGCGCGCTGGCCAAAACCGCCAGCGGTGCCTTAGAACGCCAGCCTTATCTGCGCGTGGGCAACCTGTCGGACGCCATGACGGAGCTGCGCGATATGGGGTATTTCCTGATCGGGCTGGACGGCGAGACGACGGTTGATCTGGCCACCGGCCTTGCGCAGGCAGGCAGCCGCCCCGTGGCGCTGGTGCTTGGGGCCGAAGGGCCGGGCCTGCGCGAAAAGACGCGCGAGACCTGTGATGTTCTGGCGCGGATTCCAGCAGCGGGTGGCTTTGGGTCGCTGAACGTGTCCAATGCCGCCGCCGTGGCGCTTTACGCTGCCGTCACGCGCAAGGTTTGACGCGCGCCCTTCAAATCACGAAGCTGCGATTGGGCTTTAATATGCATAAAACCACCCCATATGTTGATGATGACCTTGGGGCCGGAACCCCCTCTGGTCCCTTTACTGTCCCTCGTTCCGCGACTTGCGCCCGGCCTATTGGCCCGGGCGCTTTTTTTGGGAAAGGCCTGCTGTGATGCCAAAAAATGATATCGCCCAGATTTTACGGGATACAAAGGTGATCGCCATGGTCGGCGCGTCGATGAACCCCGACAGGCCCAGCCACGGGGTCATGCAATTTCTGCAAAGCAAGGGAAAGCGGGTGATCCCGGTAAATCCCGGCCATGCAGGCGAGGTTTTGCTTGGCGAAACAATCTATGCCAGCCCGGCTGACATCCCCAAGGATTTCGCGGTGGATATGGTCGATGTGTTCCGCAAATCAGACGCTGTTGCCGCCATCGCCGCCCAAGCGCTCGCAGATCTTCCGCATCTGCGCACGATCTGGCTGCAATTGGGTGTGCAAAGTGCGCAAGCGGCGGATTTGGCGCAATCGCATGATGTGGCCTTCGTGCAAAACCGCTGCCCGGCAATCGAATGGCGCAAGCTGGGGCTTTAGCGGCCCGCCTAAGACCGGCCTGCCTTTTCCGCAATGCCCGACTGGCCTTCGCGGCGGGCCAGTTCCGCCTCTACATCCGCCAGTGTGACGTTGCGGGCGGCGAGCATCACCAGCAGGTGGTAAACCACATCCGCGGCTTCCGCCGTCAAGCCCTCCCGGTCGCCCTTGACGGCGGCGATGATGGCTTCCACCGCCTCCTCGCCGAACTTCTCGGCGCATTTCTCGGGGCCTTTGGCCAGAAGTTTCGCGGTCCAAGAGGTGTCGGGATCCGCATCTTTGCGGGCGTTTATTGTGGCAGCAAGGCGAGTTAAAGCGGTCATGTCATCCTTACCCGAATGCCTGCGGCGGCCATATGGGCCTTGGCTTGCCCGATGGTATAATCGCCGAAATGAAAGATAGAGGCGGCCAGAACCGCACTTGCCCCGCCCAATGTCACACCTTCGACCAGATGGTCCAGCGTACCGACCCCGCCGCTGGCAATCACAGGCACGGGCACCGCGTCCGATATCGCGCGGGTCAGCGCAAGGTTGAACCCCGCCCGCGTGCCGTCCCGGTCCATCGAGGTGAGAAGGATCTCCCCCGCGCCCTTCTTGGCCATAAGCTGCGCAAATTCCACAGCGTCGATCCCCGTGGCACGACGTCCGCCATGGGTGAAAATCTGCCATTGCCCCGGGGCCACGGTTTTGGCGTCAATCGCCACGACGATGCACTGCGACCCGAAGCGGTCGGCGGCCTGCGCCACCACATCCGGATCCGCCACAGCGGCAGAGTTGAAGCTGACCTTGTCTGCCCCCGCCAGCAGCAAGGCGCGCACATCGGCATGCGTGCGCACCCCGCCGCCAACTGTCAAAGGCATAAAACAATGTTCAGCCGTGCGGGTGACCAGATCAAACATGGTGCCCCGGTTTTCATGGGTCGCGTGGATATCCAGAAAGCAAAGCTCATCCGCGCCGGCCGCATCATAAGCGCGGGCGGCTTCTACCGGATCACCGGCATCCCGCAGGCCCACAAAGTTCACGCCTTTGACCACCCGGCCATCGGCGACATCAAGGCAGGGAATGATCCTGGTTTTAAGCATGGCTCCCTTTACGCCGGGAGGAGTTGAAAAGAAAGCGGCTTCAAGATTTCAAGGCTTTCAGCGCCGTTGCAAGATCGATGGCCCCATCGTAAAGCGCACGGCCCGAGATGGCGCCCGAGATGACATTGGTATCGCGCAGCGCTATAAGATCGGCCATGGAGGAAACCCCGCCAGAGGCGATGACGGGGATGGTGACGGCGCGGGCCAGCGCTTCGGTCGCGGCCAAATTGGGGCCTTGCATGGCACCATCCCGGTCAATGTCGGTATAGATGATCGCAGCCACGCCGGCATCTTCAAAGCTGCGGGCAAGGTCTGTGACCATCACATCGGTTTCATGCGCCCAGCCTTTGGTTGCGACCCGGCCGCCGCGCGCATCAATCCCCACGGCCACCTTGCCGGGGAAGGCCAGCGCCGCCTCTCGCACCAAAGCGGGGTTTTCCACGGCCACCGTGCCCAGGATCACACGGGCAAGGCCTTTGGCCAGCCACCCCTCAATCGTGGCCATATCGCGGATGCCGCCGCCAAGCTGGCAGGGCACTTTGACACGGGCCAAAATCGCCTCGACCGCCTGTGCGTTGATCGGTTGGCCTGCGAAAGCGCCGTTCAGATCCACCAGATGGATCCATTCGCAACCTGCCCCTTCAAAGGCGGCAGCTTGGGCTGCGGGATCATCGCCAAACACGGTTGCCGCCGACATTTCGCCGCGCAACAGGCGCACACATTGGCCATCTTTCAGGTCGATGGCGGGGTACAGGATCATCACGGCCTCCGGTTTGGTATGGATCGGGTCTTTCGCACAGAGGCGGGCGTTTGCCAAGGTGCGGATAGACGGGTGTCTAAACCCAACGTCATGCTTGATTGATGGCGCAAACCCCGCGCAACTGATTCGAACTTTGGGAGGAGTAAGACATGAAGCAGAAGATTTTGGCTGCCGCGTTGATGTTCGGGGCCAATATGGCGCAGGCCGCCGATCCGGTGATGGGCAACTGAAAAACCAGAGCCGATGACAACGGGCATTTTGGGCGGGCATTTTGGGCGGGCATTTTGGGCGTGTTCAGATCAAGGCTTGCGGGGCTGCGTTTTGCGGAACGCTTGTGAAGGCCTTTGACAGGGCCGGAAAAGCACTGCAATCGCCCAATATCGGCAAGAGCATCATCTGGGATATGGCCGACAAAGGGGGCGGGGCACATGCGGTTGGCAAGGTTTGGGCGCCGGACCGGAACAAGACCTATACTTCAAAGATGCAACTGAGCGGCAACAGCTTGGCGATCAAAGGCTGCGTTTTCGGCATCTGCCGGGACGGCGGCACATGGAGTCGGGTGAAGTAAGCGCACAGGCTCCGGGTGGCCTTTTGCTGCCCTGGGCGTTGTGGGAGACTGTATGAAAGCGCGCCTGAGCCAACAGATGCGCGGTATGGGCAGACTGCTGCTGGTGATCCTGTCCCTTTTGCGGGGCGAGGCCGCTTTGCCCGCTACGGCGCCCAGCGCAGGAAATTGCCGATTAACGCCAAACCATTGGCCTGGCTTTTCTCGGGGTGAAACTGCATGCCAACGATCGTATCACGCGCCACAATGGCGGTGATTTCGTCGCCGTAATCCACATGGGCCAGGCGGTGCGCGGGGTTGTCCACGCGGAAATGATAAGAATGGACGAAATAGGCGTGATCGCCGGTTGCCAAGCCTTCCAGCACGGGGTGGGCCGCGTCCAGAATAAGGTCATTCCAGCCCATATGCGGCACTTTCAGCGCCTTGTCGCGGGGTTGGATTGGAACCACCTCGCCCCCAATCCAATCAAACCCCTTTGTGTCGCCGTATTCCCGCCCCCATGTCGCCAGCATCTGCATGCCGACACAAATGCCAAGAAACGGCACGGCGCGGCGGGTCACGCTGTCTTCAATCGCCTCGAACAGCCCGCCGTAAGCCCCCAAAGCGCGGCGGCAGGCGGGAAACGCCCCATCGCCCGGCAGCACGATTCGGTCGGCGCGCGAGACATCCTCCGCGCGCGACGAAACCAGCACCTGCCCCGCACCCACCTCTTGCGCCATGCGCTGAAAGGCTTTTTCGGCGGAATGCAGGTTGCCTGAATCGTAATCAACCAGAACGGTCAGCATTCACAGGCTGCCCTTGGTGGAGGGAATGACGCCTGCGCGCCGGGGATCAGGTTCCACCGCATCGCGCAGGGCCCGCGCCACCGCCTTGAACGCGGCTTCGGCAATATGGTGGCTGTTGATCCCGTGGATCATATCGACATGCAAGGTGATGCCTCCATGGGTGGCGAGTGCCTGAAAGAACTCGCGCACCAATTCGGTATCAAAGGTGCCGATCTGCGCCGTGGGAAAGGGCATGTTCCACACGAGATAGGGGCGCGCCGACAAATCCAGCGCGCAGCGGATCTGGGCGTCATCCATCGCCAGCGCGAAATGGCCATAGCGGCGGATGCCGCGCTTGTCGCCAAGGGCCGCGACCAGCGCCTGCCCCAGTGCTATCCCGCAATCCTCCACGGTGTGGTGATCGTCGATGTGCAGATCACCCTTGGCCATAACCTCGATATCAATCATCGAATGGCGGGCAAGCTGGTCCAGCATATGGTCGAAAAACCCGATGCCTGTCTGAATATTGGATTGCCCGGTACCATCGAGATTGATCGACACGGTGATTTTCGTCTCATTCGTGTCACGGGACAGGCTGGCTTTGCGCATGGTACTCTCCGGTACGGCGAGGGGTTGGCGCGGTTATAGGGCTGCGCGCTGGGCTTGGAAAGGGCCAAGCCGTTCCCCTATATGCGCTTATCGGCCATTTTTGCTTAGCTGCGCAGTCCCGTTTCCACCAACATGCCGCGCCGCTTTGCCTCATAGTAATACCCGCTCGCATACCATTTGACGGCCCTGTCCTGGCTGCCATCAGACAAAAGCCAAGCACCGCGCAGGTATTTCACCGCATAGCGCAGGTTGGTTTCGGCATCGAGCAACCCTTGCGCGCTGCCCTTATAGCCCATGCCGCGCGCGGTGGCGGGCAGGATCTGCATCAACCCGAAATAGGGGCCATTGCGCGCGCCGGGGCGGTGGTGGCTTTCGCGGATGATGACGCGGTGAACAAGGCTGCGCGGCACTTGGTACGCATCTGCATATTGGTTGATCAGGGCGCGCAACTGGGGCGTTTCATTTCGGTGCAACAGCGGGTCGGACGGGGAGGCGTTGCTGCGACTGATGGCTTGGCTTTTGGGCGCACCACAGGCTGACAGAAACGCGACAAGGCCCAAAATGGCGGCGCGGCGGGGCAAGGCGGACATCAACTTCTCCAAAAAACCAATGCGTCTGCATAACTTCGTGAAGGAAGTCTGGCAAACATTGCTTTTGCGGGCAGGCTTTTTCCCGCCGATGGCGCGGGCAGGAACGCTGTTCTTGCTGCAGCTTGGCAGGCGGAACAATCGCCACACGGGCAGCGGGCGCGGCCCCAAAGCGGCAATTGTGCTGGCAAGCTCTTTGCCCTAACGTCCCCCGCAACCAACCGATTTGACACAAAACAGGGGGATACTCATGTCTGACGCAGCACCACTCGGCTTTGATACTTTGCAAATTCATGCCGGCGCGCGGCCCGATCCGGCCACCGGCGCGCGGCAAATTCCGATCTATCAAACCACGGCCTATGTGTTTCGCGATGCGGACCACGCGGCGGCGTTGTTCAATCTGCAAGAAGTTGGCTATATCTATTCCCGCCTGACCAACCCAACCGTATCGGCACTTGCCGAACGGATTGCGGCACTGGAAGGGGGGGTGGGGGCTGTGTGCTGCTCCTCAGGGCATGCGGCGCAGTTGATGGCGCTGTTTCCGTTGATGCAGCCCGGCTGCAACGTGGTGGCATCCAGTCGTTTGTACGGCGGCACGATCCAGCAATTCACCAACACGATCCGCAAATTCGGCTGGTCCGCAAAGTTTGTCGATTTCGACGATCTGGCAGCGGTGGAAGCGGCGGTGGATGACAACACACGCGCGATTTTCTGCGAAAGCATTGCGAACCCCGGTGGCTATATCACCGATATTCCGGCGGTGGCAAAAGTGGCCAACAAGGTCGGGCTGCCCTTGATCGTGGACAACACCACAGGCACGCCGTATCTGTGCCAGCCTTTGAAACTGGGCGCGACCTTGGTCGTACATTCCACCACCAAATACCTGACCGGGAACGGCACCGTCACGGGCGGTTGCGTGGTCGATGGCGGCACGTTCGACTGGTCCGCATCGGGCAAATTCCCCAGCCTGTCCGAGCCAGAGCCTGCCTATCACGGGTTGAAATTCCATGAGGCTTTGGGTGGCATGGCCTTCACCTTCCACTCCATCGCCATCGGTTTGCGCGATCTGGGAATGACGATGAACCCGCAAGGCGCGCATTACACGCTGATGGGGATTGAAACCCTGTCCCTGCGCATGGCGCGGCATGTCGAGAACGCGCAAAAGGTGGCGGAATGGCTGGAAAAGCACCCGAAGGTGGAAAAAGTGACCTACGCAGGCTTGGACAGTTCGCCCTATAAGCACCGCGTGGCAAGCGTGTGCCCGAAAGGCGCTGGCGGTTTGTTCACCCTATCGCTGAAAGGCGGGTATGAGGCTTGCGTCAAGATGGTGTCGGACCTTGGGCTGTTCAGCCATGTAGCCAATCTGGGCGATACGCGCAGCCTGGTGATCCACCCGGCATCCACCACCCACCGCCAATTGTCGCAAGCGCAGCAGGTGGCAGCAGGGGCAGCTCCGAACACCCTGCGCCTGTCCATCGGGATTGAAGATGTAGCCGATATCATCGCCGATCTGGAACAGGCCTTGGCCAAGGCCTGATTTTTGGGCTGGCGGGGGGCGTTAGGGGGGGCACAGGGGGCGGCCCGGTGCGTTGCACCCACCTTACCTGTGTTGCGTAGGGTGGGTGTCAACCCACCGCACCCCCGCCTCCCGCACCAAAACCCCCAACCTTGAAATCCCTTCCGCAATGACCGCCTCATCCGTTCGGGAAAAGCTTAACCGGATGGTGTTGCGCCCCGACCCATCGGCAAAAAACGCGGCACCCG
>Ga0209702_10009618_pt1 | contig 10702 bp, 8 predicted proteins | sample FRY01_FD_187210 | JGI IMG/M metagenome (GOLD analysis project Ga0209702, IMG submission 187210) | Freshwater microbial communities from Lake Fryxell liftoff mats and glacier meltwater in Antarctica - FRY-01 (SPAdes) (version 2) | ecosystem: Environmental > Aquatic > Freshwater > Ice > Glacier...
CCAAAACGGGACTTATCAAAACCAATTACAAGGAACGATTTACAAGGCAGTAAGATGCTTATCAACTTTTGCGATAGTTCATTTGCGATAGGCGAAAGCCAAGCAGATAAAAGCTTTCGTTACCTGAAACAGATAAAGCAACGGAACACCGAACAGGTTTATGATGCTGAAAATGTTTGCGTTTGTCAAATTGATAAGCCTTTAAATTTCTTACTGTTTGAGTTTGTGAATTTCGGTAAGGAATGGGAACACTTGAAACAGCACACCGAAAAGGACAAAGAAAACCTAAATGATAAGGTAAACGAACTAAATCAGCAAGGGCGAAGCCTTCGGGACATAGGTACTGAACTGGGTATTTCACACATGAAAGTAAGTAGAATTTTAAAGGAATGTCTGTAACAACTGTAACAACTGTAACGCCCTGTTACAACTGTTACACCTGTTACACTTAAAGCAGCAAAACAATGACTGAACACAAATACATACTTGAACCATACAAGGGAATGAATACCCGTTACCGTTGCCCCGATTGCCAGCAAAGGAATAAAACCTTTTCGCTTTACATTGATACGGAAACAGGCGAACACATCCACCCGACCGTTGGCAGGTGCAACCGTGAAAGTAAATGCGGTTATCACTACACCCCGAAACAATACTTTCAGGATAACGGTATTTCAATTGATACAACCCAGCCCAAAGCATACAGACCGAAAGCCGTTGCACCTCCGCGAAAGCCCGTTTCATTCATTCCCGTTGATGCGTTCAAAGCCAGCCTGAAAGGACACGAAACGAACCACTTTGTAAAGTTCCTTATTGACCTGTTCGGGGTTGAGGTTTCAAGCGAAGTGATAGGTCGTTATTTCATTGCCCGTTCAAAGCATTGGGACGGCGCAACCGTGTTTTGGCAGATTGACCAACACGGCAAAGTTAGGACGGGTAAAATCATGCTTTACAGCCCCACCACGGGCAAAAGAGTTAAAGAACCGTTCGACCATATCAACTGGGTACATAAAGCCATTAAGCAGCCTGAATTTGAGTTAAGGCAATGTTTGTTTGGTGAACACTTACTAATTGACAAAACGAAACCCGTTGCGATAGTTGAAAGCGAAAAGACGGCTATCATTGCCAGCGTTTATTTGCCCCAATTCATTTGGTTAGCGTTTGGAGGTTTAAGCAATTTCAATGCTGAAAAATGTAGCATACTAAAAGGGCAAAGCGTTACCCTGTTTCCCGACCTTAACGGGTTTGACAAATGGAGCAATAAGGCAAAAGAACTTTCACATCTTGCCACGTTCACGGTTTCCGATTTACTGGAGCGAAAAGCCAGCGAAGCCGAAAGGAAACAGGGCTTTGACCTTGCCGACTACCTTATTCAGTTTGATTACAAAGCGTTTGCCGTTCCTGAACCACCACAGCCAGCCCTGAGCTTTCTACACAGTACGCGCGTGCGCGCGAGGCTAGGGCTGTATGATATTAGTAAGCCCGAACAACCAAAGCCTGAAAGCTGGGAGCAGGATATTACCGAACTTGAAAACTACTTTACAGGAATAACAATACCAACCCAGCCCGTAAAGCCGAACGGGTGCAGCACAATAACAAACTGTTCTTTATTCATTGAAAGCCATTTTGCGACCGTGAAAGCGAACAACGGAAACAGAACCTTTTTACCATACCTCAACCAATTACAGGAGCTTAAACAAGTGCTGCATTTTGGTAAATGAATCAAAACAATCATGGGCTTTGATAAGCTGAACACCAAAACCCCAAAAGCAAATTTACAGTAGGTATTTGTACCCTATTTGTACCCTGTAAACTGAATTTTATCATAAGTCATTGATATCTAAAAGCTTATTCCATCATGTTACTTTCTGTATCGGAAAGTAACCACTACAAAACAAACAAACACCAAACCAACACGAAACCACATAAAGCCCTCTAATACAGGGCTTTTTTAATGCTTACCAATATAGGTTTGTTTTGTGTTAGTACTTGTTTGTTTCGTATTTATTTGTACCTTTGATGTACCTTGAATGGTTGAGGTACATACTTTAGGGGTTAAGCCCTTTTTGTTTTGCGCCTAATTGCACTTAAATATACTTAACAGCACTTAAAGACACAAAATGAGTTCAAATATTAAGGTACAAAGGATTTGCCAGCATTGTAATAATGAGTTCACAGCCCGAACCACCACCACGCTGTACTGTTCACCCCGTTGTAATAGTGCAGCGTACAAAGCCAAAATAAGAACTGGAAAGGTTGAGGTAAGTAATAAGGAAACCCAGCGAATAAAAACCCAGCCTATTGAGGAACTTAAAGCAAAAGAATTTTTAACTGTTCGGGATATTGCAACCCTTTTGAATTGTTCCGTTCGGTCTGTTTACTATTATATTGAAAGCGGTACAATTAGAGCCACCAATTTAGGGCAAAGGATTACAAGGGTTAAGCGTTCGGAACTTGACAAACTATTTGAGCAACCCCGAACTATTAAACATCAACCCGAAAGCAAACCTGAACCCGTGCAGTTTAATGTTTCAGAATGTTACACCCTTACCGAAGTACAAAACAAATACAGTATTTCAGAAACAGCCGTTCAAAACCTTATCAAGCGAAACAGCATACCCAAAATAAAAAAGGGCTGGTTCGCATACGTTCCGAAAACGGTCATTGATAAACTATTGCGATAATGAAACGGTTAAAATTTTATGCAATGGTTTTGGTAATGGTATTATTTACCCGACCTCAACGACTAAAATGGGAATACAGAAAACTGAAACAGGAATTTGAAAACAAGTAACACCAAAGCATCAAGGACAATGGCAACAAAAGTAAAATTAAGGCAAAAGGCAATTTCAGGGAACAGGCAAAGCTTGTATTTAGATTTTTACCCAGCCATACCACACCCCGAAACAGGGAAACCAACCCGAAGGGGATTTTTAGGAATGTACCTATACGATAAGACAAAGAACCCCATTGATAAACAGCATAACAAAGAAACTTTACAACTTGCTGAACAGATAAGGCAGAAAAAAGAAAATCACTTAAACAAGCCCGAAATCTACACAGGTTACGAAAAGGAGCAACTAAAAATAAAAAAGCAGGGCGCAAAGAATTTTGTTACGTATTTCAAACAGTTAGCAGACAAACGCAAAGCAAGTAACCACGATAACTGGGTTGCTGCTTATGCTTACCTTGAAACATTCACAAAAGGAAATTTGAAGTTTGCCGACCTCAACGAAAAGTTTTGTAATGAGTTCAAAGAATACCTACTCACTACCAAAAGCAATAAGAGCAGCAAGGTAACACTTGCGCAAAATTCAGCCGTTTCCTATTTCAATAAACTGAAAGCAACTTTAAAGCAAGCCTATAAAGACGGGTATTTGCAAACCGATTTAAACGGCAAAATTCAACCTATAAAACAAGCCGAAACACAAAGAAATTTTTTAACCATTGAGGAGCTGAACACCCTTGTAAAGACCGTATGTAATAACCATCTACTGAAACGTGCAGCCCTGTTTTCAGTCCTCACAGGATTAAGATTTTCAGATATTAAAAAGCTTATTTGGGGCGAACTTGAATACATTGAGGGCAACGGGTATTTCATAAAGTTTCAACAACAAAAAACAAAAGGGGTTGAAATGATGCCTATTTCTAGACAGGCTTACAGCTTACTGGGTGAACGTAACGAACCAACCGACAAAGTATTTATGGGACTTACCTATTCAGCATACAACAACAAACATTTATACCAATGGATTGGCGCAGCAGGAATAACAAAGGATATAACCTTTCATTGTTTCAGACATACGTTTGCCACCTTGCAGTTATCAAAGGGAACAGATATTTACACAGTTAGTAAAATGCTTGGACACCGTGAATTGAAAACCACACAGATTTACGCAAAGATTATTGACCAAACCAAACGGGAAGCAGCCGACAAAATAAAACTGGATATGTAATGAAACAGAAAAAAGATACACAGTTTTGGCTTAACTCTTTTGTTGAGGAACAGGCGCAAACCACACACGAATACAAAAGTTTTCAAATGGAAATTGAAAACAACGGTTGCTTTAGTATCGTTTCAGATAACGATAAAGTAAAGGTTTACACTCCTCTACTTGCTTTTATTTTTATTTCAAAAGAATTGCCAGCCAGAAATATGGACACGCAAAAAGAAACAACCTTAAACGGCTGGGAATACCTTAAAACCTACATTGAAGCGTACAAAGAGGGTGAACAGTATTTTGAAAATGAACTTAAGGTTTCAGAAGACACTATGCACGGTGCAAACGCTGAACAATACGTTCAGGACATACATCATAACTACTTTCATACAATTCATGAAGTAACGCACGAAGGATGGCAGTTTGTAAAAGATGAATATAGTATGATATTGACCCATAAGGTTGTTAAGACGCATGGATACTATTCAGGGATAGTAAGCAAGGTTGAGGAGCAAGTAAAAAAACACCCAAAACTGTTTGCCAAGTTTGACAAATGCGAACATGATTTACCACCTCAACAAAAGAAAACGAAAACGGATAAACTTAAAGCCCCTGTATTGGGTTTGTTTTGTGGTACTATAAATAAGATTGAAATTGATAAAAGAGAGGAAACAGAAAGTGCAGATATTTATTGTAAACGTATTTGCGCTAAATACAAACTACCTTATACTGATAGAGTAAGACAAAATTACAATGTTAATGAAACAAAAAAACTAATACAGGAACTTACTGAAAAGGTTTTACCATTGATTGATACGGAAACAAAAAAATTAATTCAAGAATATTTAGAGCGCAAACAACTACCAAAGCAAAATTTGTACGCTTAATTGAACGTACAGCGAAATGTACTTGCCCTGTTTGTGATTGAACCTTTGTGAAATTTAAAAACACAAAGTGATATGCAAGCAGTAACAATAACACAAATTTCAGCACACGAACTTGAAGCACTTATTGAAAATTCAATCAAGAAAGTTTTAAGCACTCAACAAGCTGAACAACCAACCCAAACCGACCGTTGGCTTGACCTCAACGAACTTTGTATTTACCACCCCGACAAACCCAGTAAGCCCACAGTTTACGGCTGGGTGCATAGTGGTTTAATTCCCGTACACAAAGGCGGTAAAAAGTTGAGGTTTCTAAAATCGGAAATTGATAGCTTTTTGAAGCAAGGTAGAAAAAAAACGTTGGCAGAAACAGCCAGCGAAGCCGACCAGTATGTTCAATCAAAAAAGGGGTAAGCCATGAACGAACATAACATTACCCCAAGTTCTTTGGACGGAACGAACGAAGATAAGCATTATGAAGGGCAAATGAAACGGGTATTCGCAGCGTTTTACAACCAGCCCAAAACCATGTTAATGGTGGAGGTTGAAACGGGAATAATGCGACCTAACATTTGCCGTTATGTATCAAAGTGGAAAAAGCAAGACCGTGTTAAAATAGTCAGCTTAAGTACTTGCCCTATTTCCAAATACGAAGGGGTGCAACAGCTTACCACTAACCCCGAAATATTCCCGAAGTCAAACCAACTAAACTTGTTTTGATATGGAACTGAACACAAATTTTGAGTTTGATAAATACGGTATTGGGGTTGATGACATAAAGAACGAAGCCGACCAGTTAATAAGGCAAAGCAACGAAGCCAAAGAAAGCAAAGGGCTGTTTACCGTTAAGACAGCAAACCAATGGATTGAGCAAGCTAAAACGCGACCTATTCCAAAGATGTTGTTCGGGGAATTTTGGTTTGAAAGTGAACTGTGTATTCTGTTTGCAGATACCAATTTGGGCAAGTCAATATTAGCCGTTCAGATAGGGAACAGTATAAGTAAAGGCGAACAGATACGGGGCTTCAAATTGGAAGCAGCAAAGCAGCCAATCTTATACTTTGATTTTGAGTTAGGGGAAAAGCAGTTTCAGAACCGTTACTCAATAGACTATGAAAATGATTACGAATGGAACGCTAATTTTTTTCGGGTTGAGACTAACCCCGATGCTGAAATTCCCGAAACACAATCATTTGAAAATTACCTCAATCAATCTTTGGAACTAAGCATTATCGAAACAGGCGCAAAAGTTCTAATCATTGACAACCTCACGTACCTGAAAAACGCAACCGAAACGGCAAAAGATGCTTTACCCTTAATGAAGCACCTGAAAGCGTTAAAGAGCAAATACGGGCTTTCAATATTAGCCCTTGCACACACTCCAAAACGGGACTTATCAAAACCAATTACAAGGAACGATTTACAAGGCAGTAAGATGCTTATCAACTTTTGCGATAGTTCATTTGCGATAGGCGAAAGCCAAGCAGATAAAAGCTTTCGTTACCTGAAACAGATAAAGCAACGGAACACCGAACAGGTTTATGATGCTGAAAATGTTTGCGTTTGTCAAATTGATAAGCCTTTAAATTTCTTACTGTTTGAGTTTGTGAATTTCGGTAAGGAATGGGAACACTTGAAACAGCACACCGAAAAGGACAAAGAAAACCTAAATGATAAGGTAAACGAACTAAATCAGCAAGGGCGAAGCCTTCGGGACATAGGTACTGAACTGGGTATTTCACACATGAAAGTAAGTAGAATTTTAAAGGAATGTCTGTAACAACTGTAACAACTGTAACGCCCTGTTACAACTGTTACACCTGTTACACTTAAAGCAGCAAAACAATGACTGAACACAAATACATACTTGAACCATACAAGGGAATGAATACCCGTTACCGTTGCCCCGATTGCCAGCAAAGGAATAAAACCTTTTCGCTTTACATTGATACGGAAACAGGCGAACACATCCACCCGACCGTTGGCAGGTGCAACCGTGAAAGTAAATGCGGTTATCACTACACCCCGAAACAATACTTTCAGGATAACGGTATTTCAATTGATACAACCCAGCCCAAAGCATACAGACCGAAAGCCGTTGCACCTCCGCGAAAGCCCGTTTCATTCATTCCCGTTGATGCGTTCAAAGCCAGCCTGAAAGGACACGAAACGAACCACTTTGTAAAGTTCCTTATTGACCTGTTCGGGGTTGAGGTTTCAAGCGAAGTGATAGGTCGTTATTTCATTGCCCGTTCAAAGCATTGGGACGGCGCAACCGTGTTTTGGCAGATTGACCAACACGGCAAAGTTAGGACGGGTAAAATCATGCTTTACAGCCCCACCACGGGCAAAAGAGTTAAAGAACCGTTCGACCATATCAACTGGGTACATAAAGCCATTAAGCAGCCTGAATTTGAGTTAAGGCAATGTTTGTTTGGTGAACACTTACTAATTGACAAAACGAAACCCGTTGCGATAGTTGAAAGCGAAAAGACGGCTATCATTGCCAGCGTTTATTTGCCCCAATTCATTTGGTTAGCGTTTGGAGGTTTAAGCAATTTCAATGCTGAAAAATGTAGCATACTAAAAGGGCAAAGCGTTACCCTGTTTCCCGACCTTAACGGGTTTGACAAATGGAGCAATAAGGCAAAAGAACTTTCACATCTTGCCACGTTCACGGTTTCCGATTTACTGGAGCGAAAAGCCAGCGAAGCCGAAAGGAAACAGGGCTTTGACCTTGCCGACTACCTTATTCAGTTTGATTACAAAGCGTTTGCCGTTCCTGAACCACCACAGCCAGCCCTGAGCTTTCTACACAGTACGCGCGTGCGCGCGAGGCTAGGGCTGTATGATATTAGTAAGCCCGAACAACCAAAGCCTGAAAGCTGGGAGCAGGATATTACCGAACTTGAAAACTACTTTACAGGAATAACAATACCAACCCAGCCCGTAAAGCCGAACGGGTGCAGCACAATAACAAACTGTTCTTTATTCATTGAAAGCCATTTTGCGACCGTGAAAGCGAACAACGGAAACAGAACCTTTTTACCATACCTCAACCAATTACAGGAGCTTAAACAAGTGCTGCATTTTGGTAAATGAATCAAAACAATCATGGGCTTTGATAAGCTGAACACCAAAACCCCAAAAGCAAATTTACAGTAGGTATTTGTACCCTATTTGTACCCTGTAAACTGAATTTTATCATAAGTCATTGATATCTAAAAGCTTATTCCATCATGTTACTTTCTGTATCGGAAAGTAACCACTACAAAACAAACAAACACCAAACCAACACGAAACCACATAAAGCCCTCTAATACAGGGCTTTTTTAATGCTTACCAATATAGGTTTGTTTTGTGTTAGTACTTGTTTGTTTCGTATTTATTTGTACCTTTGATGTACCTTGAATGGTTGAGGTACATACTTTAGGGGTTAAGCCCTTTTTGTTTTGCGCCTAATTGCACTTAAATATACTTAACAGCACTTAAAGACACAAAATGAGTTCAAATATTAAGGTACAAAGGATTTGCCAGCATTGTAATAATGAGTTCACAGCCCGAACCACCACCACGCTGTACTGTTCACCCCGTTGTAATAGTGCAGCGTACAAAGCCAAAATAAGAACTGGAAAGGTTGAGGTAAGTAATAAGGAAACCCAGCGAATAAAAACCCAGCCTATTGAGGAACTTAAAGCAAAAGAATTTTTAACTGTTCGGGATATTGCAACCCTTTTGAATTGTTCCGTTCGGTCTGTTTACTATTATATTGAAAGCGGTACAATTAGAGCCACCAATTTAGGGCAAAGGATTACAAGGGTTAAGCGTTCGGAACTTGACAAACTATTTGAGCAACCCCGAACTATTAAACATCAACCCGAAAGCAAACCTGAACCCGTGCAGTTTAATGTTTCAGAATGTTACACCCTTACCGAAGTACAAAACAAATACAGTATTTCAGAAACAGCCGTTCAAAACCTTATCAAGCGAAACAGCATACCCAAAATAAAAAAGGGCTGGTTCGCATACGTTCCGAAAACGGTCATTGATAAACTATTGCGATAATGAAACGGTTAAAATTTTATGCAATGGTTTTGGTAATGGTATTATTTACCCGACCTCAACGACTAAAATGGGAATACAGAAAACTGAAACAGGAATTTGAAAACAAGTAACACCAAAGCATCAAGGACAATGGCAACAAAAGTAAAATTAAGGCAAAAGGCAATTTCAGGGAACAGGCAAAGCTTGTATTTAGATTTTTACCCAGCCATACCACACCCCGAAACAGGGAAACCAACCCGAAGGGGATTTTTAGGAATGTACCTATACGATAAGACAAAGAACCCCATTGATAAACAGCATAACAAAGAAACTTTACAACTTGCTGAACAGATAAGGCAGAAAAAAGAAAATCACTTAAACAAGCCCGAAATCTACACAGGTTACGAAAAGGAGCAACTAAAAATAAAAAAGCAGGGCGCAAAGAATTTTGTTACGTATTTCAAACAGTTAGCAGACAAACGCAAAGCAAGTAACCACGATAACTGGGTTGCTGCTTATGCTTACCTTGAAACATTCACAAAAGGAAATTTGAAGTTTGCCGACCTCAACGAAAAGTTTTGTAATGAGTTCAAAGAATACCTACTCACTACCAAAAGCAATAAGAGCAGCAAGGTAACACTTGCGCAAAATTCAGCCGTTTCCTATTTCAATAAACTGAAAGCAACTTTAAAGCAAGCCTATAAAGACGGGTATTTGCAAACCGATTTAAACGGCAAAATTCAACCTATAAAACAAGCCGAAACACAAAGAAATTTTTTAACCATTGAGGAGCTGAACACCCTTGTAAAGACCGTATGTAATAACCATCTACTGAAACGTGCAGCCCTGTTTTCAGTCCTCACAGGATTAAGATTTTCAGATATTAAAAAGCTTATTTGGGGCGAACTTGAATACATTGAGGGCAACGGGTATTTCATAAAGTTTCAACAACAAAAAACAAAAGGGGTTGAAATGATGCCTATTTCTAGACAGGCTTACAGCTTACTGGGTGAACGTAACGAACCAACCGACAAAGTATTTATGGGACTTACCTATTCAGCATACAACAACAAACATTTATACCAATGGATTGGCGCAGCAGGAATAACAAAGGATATAACCTTTCATTGTTTCAGACATACGTTTGCCACCTTGCAGTTATCAAAGGGAACAGATATTTACACAGTTAGTAAAATGCTTGGACACCGTGAATTGAAAACCACACAGATTTACGCAAAGATTATTGACCAAACCAAACGGGAAGCAGCCGACAAAATAAAACTGGATATGTAATGAAACAGAAAAAAGATACACAGTTTTGGCTTAACTCTTTTGTTGAGGAACAGGCGCAAACCACACACGAATACAAAAGTTTTCAAATGGAAATTGAAAACAACGGTTGCTTTAGTATCGTTTCAGATAACGATAAAGTAAAGGTTTACACTCCTCTACTTGCTTTTATTTTTATTTCAAAAGAATTGCCAGCCAGAAATATGGACACGCAAAAAGAAACAACCTTAAACGGCTGGGAATACCTTAAAACCTACATTGAAGCGTACAAAGAGGGTGAACAGTATTTTGAAAATGAACTTAAGGTTTCAGAAGACACTATGCACGGTGCAAACGCTGAACAATACGTTCAGGACATACATCATAACTACTTTCATACAATTCATGAAGTAACGCACGAAGGATGGCAGTTTGTAAAAGATGAATATAGTATGATATTGACCCATAAGGTTGTTAAGACGCATGGATACTATTCAGGGATAGTAAGCAAGGTTGAGGAGCAAGTAAAAAAACACCCAAAACTGTTTGCCAAGTTTGACAAAT
>Ga0209702_10009623_pt1 | contig 10691 bp, 13 predicted proteins | sample FRY01_FD_187210 | JGI IMG/M metagenome (GOLD analysis project Ga0209702, IMG submission 187210) | Freshwater microbial communities from Lake Fryxell liftoff mats and glacier meltwater in Antarctica - FRY-01 (SPAdes) (version 2) | ecosystem: Environmental > Aquatic > Freshwater > Ice > Glacier...
GCTCCCAGAATTACTGCTTTTTACAATACTAAAAAGAGTCGGTGGCGAAGTAGTCCCTATTCCTACGTTGCCTGAACTTGTAGCCATGTTAACGCCTGTTGTAAACGTAGCACTCGTTCCTGTTAAGGCGCCTGCGAAAGTTGCTGCAAATGTAGAATTATTGATGAGCAGCATATTATCCGTATTTTCAGCATTATTAATGGCAAAATTCGTTGTTCCGCTACGAATACGCCCTGCTGCTACACCTTCAAATGTCAATAGCGGAGTTGCTACACTCCCACTAAAATTAGCACTCGTTCCTGTTAATGCGCCTGATAGCCCTAATGTACCCCCCGTTGCGTTGCCTAATACGGGAGTTACTAAAGTTGGTGAAGTGTTCATTGCGAAGGTAGAACCTGTTCCCGTCTGTGAGGCGATGGAAGTGGCGTTGCCAACTGATGTGATTACGCCCGTAAGGTTAGCGTTTGTTGTTACCGTTGAAGCGTTGCCTGTTAATGCTCCTATAAATGTCGGCGATGTAACCGTTCCCAACACTGTAGTATTCCCAGTTGCGTTGGCGACCGCCACCAATGTAGTTGCACCCGTGTTATTGGTTATTATTGCATTTGCTGTGCCTGAATACAGATAGTTAACACCAGCCGAGTAGCTGGCATAGGCGCCACCACCGACCATACTAATACTGCTAAGAGTGACCCCCTCGAAAGTTTTACTACCTGCAAGCGTCTGTGTTCCAGTAGTTACATACCCCTCATTCACAGCACTTGCGGCGGTCATACTTATAACAGGCGTAGTCGTACCTGTTGCAACCGAAATAGGCGCTGTACCGGTTACGCCTGTAACCGTTCCCGAGGCTGCCGCTGTAAAAACTACCCATGCCGTACCGCTGTCTCGATAAATAATATTTGTATCTGTTGCCCAGTAGATACGCCCAGTCTGTCCGGCTGCTGGCTGTGCGCCGTCTATCCCCTGTAACTGTGCAGGTGCGCCGCCTTGATTTTTGATATCGTTACTGATCTTTATACTCATAACTACGAGATATAATATTTCCTAATAACAGTAGCCGAACTCGTTCCTGCACCCAAAAAATAAATATAGTATTTTGTCGTATCCATTTCTCCAACATTGGCAGTAAAGGCTAGAGATTGATTTGGAAGCAATATTATTCCATTTACATTAATGTTGCTAGCGCCAGAATTTAAAAATGTAATATCTGCGCAATCTGATAGAATGTACTGTGCTGTCTGAAAAATAGCAATGTCATTATAATATCTTGTCCTGCAATGTGCCATGTTATTTATATTTAGGTTTTTTATTAACCAATTCTTTTATTATATTAATTTCCGCGTTATTTAATCCACCCCAATAGGTATTTCCCCAACCCTGCCGCCCATTTTTCAAATATTCTAACAGGTCGGTTTTATAGGTTTCAAAAAATATTTTAGCCAAAAAAGCTACTTGCGACTGTGTGCGAAGTTGCCGAAATACGCCCATTATTTTTGCTTCGTCATCTCCCAATAAACCAAACGAGTTGTATATTATTTTTGAAAAATTAACCGCTCCTGCTCGTGTAATCAATAACGTATCTTTCGGCGCAAATGCTAAAAAAGCATTTCCAGAAAAAGGATCTCTTTCGGGGCTAGTGCTTTTTGATGCCGTTATTCCTAATTTTTTTAATATTGGAGCAACAACCAAAAAATAAGTACCTAGCATGATTAGTCCAGTTCTGATTAATTTTTCGGTCGACGTATTCATGCCGGCTTGACTAACATAGCAATAAACATTTTAAATTGTGAAGGGTTATGATCTGCAAGATCTGCCAATGCCGTTAAATTTCCGGCTAGATCGTTGGTGTGCTTGTGCAGCCTATGCAACGCTTCCTCTATTTCATTTGCGCGATCTAGTTGTACTTCCATTTCTTTTTCTTGTGCTTCCTCGAAATTGTCCTCAAATAGTACCGGATCAACCCTTATTCCTGCTACCTGTGGTTTTATTGTATTATTAAGCGCCGGCATTATGGCAGGCATTATGGACGAAATAAATGTAGCAACCATCGGGTTGTTAAGGATCGCGCCAATTTTACCCAAAAAATCATCATCTTCTTCTTCTTCTTCTTCCTGCTGCTCCTCTAGGAGCGAAAGTCGATTTGAAATTCCGCTTAAAATTTCGATTTGCTTTTCAATTAAATTCTGCATCGCAAAATTAGGCTGCTGCTGCTGCTGTTGGTATGGTTGAATACCTGTTGTGTTCCTAAAATAGTTTGGATCGCATACGCGAACAAAGAGCGTAGCAATCGCCGGTGTCTTGTCTGTGATGAATAGCTTTTCTTTTTTAGGGTGAAACTTTATCTTTAAAATATCGCTGTGTTCGTTCTGTTCGCTGGCGATTAGGTTTTCCATCAGATAAACTCTCCCCTGCTCATTATCATCTTCATTGTGCGAAAAGATCATATCTTTCCCTGCCCATACTGAAAAATAAGGAGTTAAGGCGTTGCGATCAAAAGCATCCATGATCGCATTTACCCCTGTATACATCGCTTTATTTATTGACATTTCATTTTATTAAGGTGTAATAACCTATTTCTCAAAATATACGTTAAAAATAAAGGATAGATCTGTCGTGTTCGCCAGCGCTGTGCTTAGCGTAATATAGGACTTATCCCAAATTACTGTTTGACCGGCTAACAAAAACGGCTGCCGAACAAAAGGGGCAATTACAGAGGAAGTTTGGTCTTGTGTTCTTTTTAGCAACGTCAAAGGCACGTTTTGTATCCATTCTCCCACGCTAGAGGGATCATCAACATCATTAATATATAAGGTTAGATAACCCAAAACTAGCTGTGCTGCTGATACTATTGCTGTTCCTGTTGGGCTGGTCGGTGCATCTACCACGTTAAGTGTTTCCAAGCCAGTAATACTCTTAAATCTTAGATACGGCTGATCTTGAAATTGAAATCTAGTACCTGTATTTCCTGTTGTAGCTACGCCGAATATCTTTAATTCGATGAGCTGTGATTTTTTTACTCTAAACATTTTTTTTCTGTTAAAGGGTTTATTGTTGCCCTGCTGTGATCTTAATACTGCTTGTTGAAAATCTTTGATCGGCAACCTTGCAGGTATAAAAGGTCTATTTATAGAGCCAAAAGATTTTTCATAATCTGCCTTTACTTGATCTTCGCCTTTATTGCAATCTGCCATGTTGTTTTGTTTTAAAAAGAGATAGCCTTTACGCTATCCCTTTTATTTACGATTACGATACTACGGTTACATTCTGCGCCAATACGCCGCGGCATAAAATTATTACTCGGGTAACTGTTTCAACGGCTGCAAAAGCCGAAGGAATAGTAATATTAAATAGCGAATTTTTAGAGCCTATCAAAACTAAATTAGGCTCCACCACATTTGCCCAGCTACCGTCAAATTGATCTGTTGGACTATTTGCTGCGCCGGTCGCTTGTGTTTGTGGCACCTGCAAAAACTTAGTTAGATCGGATGCCGGCACGATCTGCCTGTTATTTACGGTTAGTGATAAAACACCGTTGTACAACGTGAACAATGCCGCCGCCACTCCTGCTCCCGAAAATACAACCGTATTCGGATAGGTATTTAGTTTATAACTGCTATCTGTCGCAGAGCTGGGTTTAGCAATATAAATCATCAGCTCCGATACATAAAAAGCATCTTGCAAGTTCAATCGCTGTTCGGTGGCTAGCTGTGAAGATCCTGCAACCGTTTGATTATTTAAAACGCCAAAATCATACGATGTTTTAGTCGTTGTTAGTGTGCTTTCAAACCTTAAAAAAGATTGTGATAGCACCGCATTCATGGGGTTTACTCCTGCCCTTACTAGAGCGTCCTGCGCATTTTTGTAAACCAATCTCGCGCCTCCTTGTGTTGCCATTTTTTGTACCTGTTAGGATTTTAAGTGATAAAATTAATTTTAATGTGTGAAAGGTGGTTAATAGTCATAATCATCGAGTCCTGCGATAACCTGTAATTCATCTGTGCCGGACATACTATCCGAGAAACCGAAATCTTCTCCATACCCATTAATAGGACTTAAAAGGTCTGTGCCTGACAAAGTTACCTCCATTTCGTCCTCCATTTGACCGATTCCGGATATTATCCCAAATGATTGCGCTAAAGACATTCCGCCGATCGCAATCATGCCATGACCGATATTTTGTCCCATTGCTCCCTTAATTAATTTGGGAAATAAAAAGCCAAGTGCTACCTGACCGGCTGCAATAATTTTAGGGTTTGTTCCGGATGCCATTTTACCTGCATAGTTGGCGATAATTCTAGCTGCTATTGCACCCCCTGCGATCCCTGCAACTGTTGCCGCGATGTTTCCTGCGTTTCCTCCGATTGCACCTACAGAGCGTCTGCGTCTGCGTTTCGGTGCCGCCATTTTTTTTCTGCGTCTTGCCATTTTGTTAGTTGTTTGATTGTTTGTAATTATTAAATAGGTCTTTTATTAAGTGCGGATTTTAATTTCAATAACGATAACTTTAATTTTGTTTTATTGATTTTTTTTGATCCCGATAATTTTGCGCTAGGTTTAAGATCAAATTTTGTAACTCCATACTTATTTTTTATATCTTCCATGCTTGTTTGTCCTCTCGATGTGCTTTCCACGCCCTTATATACCCAGTACGGTACACCTGCCTTTTTTATAAATGTTAACCCTGCCGATTTTAAAACATCTTTTACCGGATAAGTATTACCCGAAATCCATAACCATTTGCCAATGACCTCTATATTTATGTTTTCAAGGTTTATTAATTGATCTATTATAGACCTTATAGCCTCATCTATTACGATCTCATTAGCTTTTTGCTCATTATTTAAGTTCGAGCCGCTTAATAGTTTATTCAGTAATTTATTATATTCTACTTGCAGCATTTGAAACTGTATCGTAGTACCTCCGGCGTCAGGATGATATTTTTTAGCTAATTTAAAATATTGCTTTTTAAGCTGGTCGATATCCGAAATAACAGATATGTCAAACATATCGCCAATGCCCAGTAGTTTACCCCTGTCTGATCTATTCATGCGATATTCATAATATACGTTGCCGGAAGGACTTAATCTCTTACCTAGTGGCTTTGCTTGTAACTTGCGATCTAGCTCTAAATTACTGCGCCCTGTTTGTTTTTTTTCTGTTGTTGGTGCGGCTGATCTTCTTGCTGCTATTTTTTTAACTACTGGTAAATTCGCTAGCTTGACTGGAATAAACGCTTTTGCAGGTTCTGCTGTTTTCTTTTTTCCAATATTATAAGCCGCTGCTTCTTTAGATAGCTGTTGTACGAATTTTTTAATGTCTTTTTCGTTAATCTCTATTTCATTATTGGCATTTTGTTTAATGTATTTGTTTAATTTCGATGTCGCGACTGCTATATTTTTGGGGTTTCCGTCTATGCTGAAAATTTCCTTACCATTATCCCCATCAACGATGTACGATAATTTTCCGTTTATATCAAATTGGCGGCTGTCTGAAAATTGCACCCCTGCAAATTTAAAAATTCCGGATATGCTTGATTTTTTAGCTTTACCGTAAACCTGCGCAAAGGCATCTTTTAAACTGCATCCGGTTTTTTTACGAATAGAAATCGCTTTTTTAAATCTAATTGCGTTTTGGCTTTGTGCTGCTGTCATTTTTTTAAAGTTTGAAAGGTGGTTAATCCTTACGAGTAAAGGCATATAATAATAACATGGCTAAAAAAAACTTACCATACGTTCTTGTTGCTGTGATTATTACTTCCGGTATCATTGTTTTTTAAATAAAAAGTACAATGCTGCAACTGCTGCGGCTGGCAGTATATATTTACTATATTCTGTACTCGATTTTGTTCCTACGTTTACCGTTGCCGTACTTCCCGATGTATCTACGCTTGTTTGTACGGCTTCTGTGGTGCTTTGTGCCTCTCGCTGCGCCAATGGCTCTATTATCGGCTGTACGCTTTCCTCTGGCGCCTTATTAATATCTACGATGCGATTAGTGCTATTGACTGCAACCGTTCTTGCAACCGTTTTAAGCGCTTCATCTGCTCCTCTCTCCATTAATGAATATACATTAATGCCTATTGATAATAATAACGCCTCTAACTTCTTTAATATAGGGAGTGCCGTTGTGTATAGCTTGGATCCGTTAATCGCTCCAATGTTAGAATGTTTCATTTCACTACATACGCCCGATATCGCCGTTTTAGAACCCTTTAAAATGGTGCTTTGTAGGTTGTTGTAATTTCCTCCCAACCCCTCCCATACCTGTTTTAGCTCCTTGTTTATTTGGCTCATTCTGCTACCCATTTTGGTCGCTAGTGCGCCTTTATTGTTCAATACCAAAGATAAAAATGCGTTTCTCGCCGATGAGGTAGGAACCTTAACTACTACTTTTTTTAATGCTTGCGGAGCGACTTTTTTAAGCAAGGCGGTAGGACCAACTTTTTTAAGCAAGGCGGTAGGACCAACTTTTTTAAGCAAGGCGGTAGGACCAACTTTTTTAAGCAAGGCGGTAGGACCAACTTTTTTAAGCAAGGCGGCAGGAACAACTTTTTTAGAAATGCCTTTTTTTAATAATTTTAAAGGGGGTTTTTTAATTACACCCTTTGCAACTGTTTTAATAACTTTCTTAGCTACTACCGAAGCCGCTCCGGCAGGTGTTGCAAATTTAACAACCTTAACAGCTTGGCTAACAGGTCTAGCCACCTTTATTATTTTTTTAGCAATAGGCTTGACCGCTATTGCTATTTTTTTTAAGGGTAATTTTTTTAAAGAAATCTTACCAAACGATCCCTCATCTATGCCGGAAATTTTGTATAGAGCCATATTATTAGGTCTTTTATCAATTTTATATTTATAACTTTTCTTTTCATTAAAAGTAGGTAAAACTGGATCAATCCAAATTTCCCTGCCCGATTTATCAAATGCTACCACAAATACGTGCTGAATATTTTTTTTATCATTATAAGACGAGAAACGATACGCCCAGTCCGCACCTCCCTTATTTCTATTAATGGCATCTAATATTCCCCCTGCGAATTGAGAATACTGTTTGCAATCGCCATATCCCTGCACTAATAAGGCGGAGGGGCTTTTTAATGTTTGTTTTGCCCCACTTTCAATTACGTAACGAACATTCTGTTTTAAAAATTTAAATATATTTCTGGCGGTCGATGCTAAATCTCCAGTATAAAAAAATTGATAAATTTTATCATATTCTGCCGCTTCCTGACCATGTACGTATAATAATTCTTTTATAATATCCTGAGTGCCTTGATCGTATTTTAATATTCTCAAAGTACCCACATAGGGTTTTAATTTAGATAAAATAAACTTTTTATCTATATTCATTATCTGATCTGCCTATCTACTTTAAACGGATATAATATATTATCTATGTTAACATTCATTTCAGCCGTTACACGTATATTTTTATTGTCCTTAATGAGCGCGGAAATATTAGTAATGGCGTCCATGATATTAGTCCTGACCTCGACTGGATATATTGTTTCGCTTCGTGCCGCTATCGTTACTTTATTAAGATTTACAACCGAAGATAAAAACGATCCATTTAAATAAACATCTCCCACGATCCCTAAAGCATTTATGGGAAAATTTGTTGGGTTCTGTATAGAAAAGTCCATGACAATAGTGGGCAATGATATACCCGATGACTTTTTAAGCTTTAAATTGACTAGATTAATTTTAGCAGAAGTACTGGCTTTGTTTAATCTGAAAAAATACCATAACGCCGCTACCGCGCCAATGATATAATAAGTTGTTTTATTCATTATAAGCCTAGTTTGGTTAAATAGTTAAAATATAAAGTTATTCCCCTGCTGTAATTAAATACTGTGTCTGTATAGTATCCGTTTTTTTTCAATCTGATTGAAAAATCTGACGGACTGGCGGACTGTATCGGCTTTGATCCTCTCGATAATATTCTAATATAATCCTTTGCCCAATTTAAAGGCGTTGGATAACTAGCATAAAATACCCCCCTCGCCTCGGGCAATTCAATAACTGATTTTTTAGCTCCAGTAGCTAATTGTGCCGGACTGCCCGAAAAAGTTATTCCGCTAAAATTATTAGCCTTACTTGCTCTCTGTTTGCCCGAAAATACGCCTGTTTCAAACAACACCTGCGCCAACGACAATTTTAATGCTGTGTTCGGCAATCCTGCTCGTAGGAGTGCCGCATGAACTGTCTCAAGCAATTTAGCCTTAGTCCTGCCATATTTTAATACTATGCTTTCAAAGATCATTTTGCGCTTTACATCTAAATTGTGCGGCTCTTTTTTCGGATTTCCCAATAAAAATAAGACAAAAAGTCCAATAATTATATTTTTTTTCATGCAAACAAATATAACACTTGTTTATGTCAGAAAAAAACATTAACTTTGTTTGCATGCGCGTCTATAAACGCGCCGGCAAACAAAACTGAATTTAACAAGGTTAATTACCTTTCAAACCTTAAAATATATACATAAAAAAAACTAGCCGATTTCGACTAGTTTTTTTTGTAAAGAAAACAATTCCGGCATTTCAATAGCGCTTTGCCGACAATATTTTTTGTCGTTGCACGTAAATTGTAAGTATTAGTTGTTTAAGTTCTAGCTGCAACTCTAATATATTTTCCTTTATTTCCAAAAAGCCTATATCAGAAATGAAATAATAATTCGTGTAGATATACCGCTGATATTGGTCTATGATCTGTTCAACGGTGTATCTCCGGTTCGATAATAGAACATAATCATTGTTTAATTTTTCAAGATCATCCGGCTGATCCTTGAATTCATTAATCGTACTTGATAATTTTTTTAAGTGGTTCATGGTTTTATACTTTAAATTGTTTAAAAAAAATTTTTGTATCTCTACTATATAAATTTACAATACTTCCATTAATACTTACAATAAATGCCTTGAATTTAGGATTGTAAAAATCTGCCGGATCAAATGAAAAGTTTTTTATATTTCGGTATTTTTTAAAAATACCCTCTTTTGTATATACAATAGCGGTATAATATTTTTCCATTATTTTTTGGTTTTTAATTTCTTTCTGTTTATTTTTGGCATGTGAAAGGTAGTTATTTTCATAACTATTCCAGATAATTGGCGTTCCATTAGCTTGGGGTGCCTTTTATCGTTTATTCCCCTTCGCTTTTTGTTCTTCTTCATAATATTCAACTTGAAATAATTTACCGTATGTATCTCTCATAAGTGAGATTGGCGTAAAGTTTGCCGCTGATCGTAACAATTTGGGCTTTAAATTAAGGGTGGTGTCTGCCCGATCTTTAAATATTTCTAAATTGGACTGGCAGTAACGATCTGCAAATGATCCTATATGTCCAACGGTGGTTCCTGTGGTTTTACCGGTGTGCAGCACCGCCAAAATGCCGATATTATAAGTCGCTGTAATTCTCTTTAAGAAGTCAATTAACATTTTACACTCTCGTTCTTCATTAAAATTAAAAACCAAGTCCAAAAGTCCGTCAAGAATAATAATCTCGCATCCGGGCGTAGAATTTATATAATATTCTAAGATTTTTAAAACGGTTGCCGGATCATCTTTTCGAAGTGCAAAAATATCTAGATTATCGGGAAAATGTATCGCTTGTGATAGTTCCATACATCTAAATATTGCCTTGTGTAGATCGTAGTTGGCTTGCTCGGTGTCAAATAAAGCGACACGCTTGTTTGGTCCGGTATGGTGAAGTTGTATGTCAAAAATTGGTTTTCGTGCGATATAAGAGGCTAGAATCGCCGTAATGAAACTAGATTTACCAACCTTTGGTGCGCCGGTTAATAATGTAAAGTTTGATGCTGATAATATTAAGTGATCCCGAATGGTCAAAAGTTTTATTTCCGGATCGGGTGTTAAGTTGTAATCAAAGCGCCGTAGTTCAAGCGATTGTTTATCTATTTTCATATTAAAAATATACTATTCCAGTTTAAACCTAAATAATTATATTTTAATATCAAAATTTAATCAAAAAAAAAGCAACCGCTCGGGGTTGCCTAAAAATGTGCGCTGAAAGTTTATTTATAACGCCTTTTTATATTTTTATTATAAGACAGTATAGGAAAAAGACATTATAATACTGGTTACCGATGCCGTTGCACTATATGTTAGTGCTGCTCTATCGTTAGCTGTATTCCCCTGTAAAACGGCGCCTGTGTACGAACCGTTTTCCGCGCCACTAATTACGCCTATTAGGTCGCTAACAAAGGCTAAATTAGACCCTATTGGTAGACTAAACTGAATTTCTGTCGATGTGCTTGCATATAATGTAGGCGTAACGGATACAACCCCGAAAACCCGAACTTGGTCGCCAATTCTAGTATAGCTCCAGTCTGTGCCTGTTGAACTTGTTACGTTGGTTATGCCTGTTTTGGTCGGTGTGTATCTTCCCGATGCTAAATTTGCCGCTGAAACTGCTCCGCTAAACGTAGCACTCGTTCCTGCAACTGAACCGTTGACGTGTAAAGTGTAGCTAGGCGAAGTAGTTCCTATTCCTACGTTGCCGTTTGCTGCGATTATTAATCTATCTATTAAAGTAATTGTTGTACCTGCTGACCCAGAAACAGCGCTTTGAAACAAGTGTTCTCCTAAATACTGTCTATATTGTGCTGCCGTACCATCTATTTTACGAACAAAATTGTCTGATGTATTATATAAATTATTTGTTCC
>Ga0209702_10009624_pt1 | contig 10691 bp, 14 predicted proteins | sample FRY01_FD_187210 | JGI IMG/M metagenome (GOLD analysis project Ga0209702, IMG submission 187210) | Freshwater microbial communities from Lake Fryxell liftoff mats and glacier meltwater in Antarctica - FRY-01 (SPAdes) (version 2) | ecosystem: Environmental > Aquatic > Freshwater > Ice > Glacier...
TTGATGGGGAGATGAGATGTCGGACATGACACCAACCCAGATCACCAGTTGCCAGACGAGGGCTGTTTCAACTACACATGTGGCCGCTCTCGCTATTGCGAGGCGATGGCCCACGAGCTTTACCGTCGATGGCGCGCTCTTGTTCCATCCGAAAGACTACCAGGGTTTGCTCTGGTGTAACAGGGCCAGTTCTCTCCGGGGTTAGAGTGAGGTGTGCCTCGCTCCCTCTACTACACCCGTCGCTGGGTGCAACTACTGGGAGGACTCTTCGTCTTCGGGTTTTCTGCTGCCATGATGTTGAAAGCCAGTCTGGGGGTCGATCCCTGGACCGTCCTCGCGGAGGGCCTAAACCTCACGTGGGGTTTTGGTTTCGGTTGGATTGTCGTGGTGACCAGCGGTGTGGTGCTTCTGTTCTGGATCCCCCTTCGGCAGCGGCCCGGGATTGGGACCATCCTTAACGCTCTGCTCGTCGGGCCCAGTATGGAGGTTGGTTTGGCGCTGGTCGGCACCCCTGACCTGCTGCCCCAGAGGATTTTCCTCTTCGCCGCGGGCCTGCTGATGATGGGCATAGCGAGCGGGCTCTATATTGGCGCAAGCTTTGGTCCGGGGCCACGAGATGGCCTCATGGTCGGACTTAACGCGCGCTTGGGTTGGCCCCTGTGGGTAGCCAGAACGCTTGTAGAAGTCATTGTGCTGGCGATTGGCTGGTCTCTGGGAGGTGGCGTAGGAGTCGGCACAGTGGTATTTGCCATCATGATTGGCCCGCTCGCCCAACGAGCTATCAAGGTATTCAGAGTCCGCCCCTACTTGCCAAAGGCGATTGGTATATAGAGATCTTGCACGCGGTCCTCGAGTGCGGTGTGATCATTTCGAGTGTAAAGTCCGCAGCGCACTTCGGCGCAATCAACATTCTCATCTGATGCTGCAGGGACCTCTATGTAGGCGCTAAAGGTTCCCTCGTTGGTGTCGTCGAAGCTGCGGGCCCCGAAGAGACGCCACGCCCAGTCGTCATTAATCCAGTTCGACGCGCCGTATTCAATGACCCCAGCGATGGCTTCTCGGCCTTCCTCGGTTTGCCCGACCCCGCCAAGGCAGGGGCCGGGTTTCTCTTCTGGCGAATTGGGAACTTTACACAACGCCACATATATCCCCGATGCTGCGTCATATCCTTTCCCCGAAACGATGATGCGATCGCGTGTCTCCAGCTCATCGAAGCTCCGGAGCTCATCATCCAGGCTCGCACTCAAAAAGCGTTCGCGGCCATCATCCCCGAGAGCGCTTACCGCGTTCGGGTAGCCCTCAACGTCTAACACCTGACCGGATTGCCCCTGGGGGGAACCCACCACGATAGGGACAACGAGCCAGGCAACGAAGGCCGCGAGAACGAGCACCGTGACGCTCCCGCTCCATGCCACCACGCGCCAAACCGATCTCTTCGAAGAAGCCATTACTCCAGTTTAGGAGCCAGGCAGGTAGCCTCACAGGTGTGAAAATTCGTGAACTCCTCGCGGTCGCGCTCGGCGGAGCATTGGGGACTCTCGCACGGGTGGGCATCGACATTGGATTCCAGAATTTCCTCCACGGTTCCGCTTTGGCCACCCTCATGGTCAATGTGCTCGGAGCTTTCGCGCTGGGGTGGGCGCTAAGCCATGGGCTCGCTCAGCTCGCGTCCTGGATTCGTCAAGGAGTCACGGTGGGATTCTTAGGCTCGTTCACCACCTTCTCAGCGCTCGCCTTGCTCAGTGTTACCGAGCCTCTTGCTATCGCGGTGGGTGCCCTCCTGGCGAATTTCAGCCTGGGCGTCTTTGCCGCGTGGGCGGGGATTCACTTGGGTCAAGTGCCCGTCGCCTCGAAAGGCGACGCGCCATGAGCGCCACAATCCTGCTAGCCAGCGTCGTGTTAGGAGCACTCGGAGCGGTGCTGCGATGGCTCATGAGCGAAGCACTGGGTGCAGGACGCTCGTGGCAGGCCATCCTTTTTGTCAACATTGTGGGTTCCGCTATCGCCGGTGGGGTAAGTGCGTTCCCCGCCGCCGAGGGGGCTTTGCCCCTGGTGGCAGGGTTGTGCGGAGGGCTCACCACCTTTTCCACACTTGCCGTGCAGTTACTGCCTGGTGATCACACCCGAAGGATCTTTCGGCTGATCGCGCTGGGCCTTGCCCATGCCCTGGGCGGAGTCGGAGCGTGCCTCGGGGCTTTCGCGCTTGTTTCCACACTTCTTGTGTGACCGGTTCTTTGCCAAGCCTGCGTGATAAAGTGTCGTTTATTCTGTAACGGGCTCGACCCGGAGACAGGCGCACTCGCAGTGGTCAATGTGAACGAAGGAGTGACCCATGGGTCGTGGCCGGCAAAAAGCTAAAAATACCAAAGTGGCGCGCGAGCTGAAGTATTACAGTCCCAACACGGACCTCAGCCAGCTTCAGCGGGAGCTTTCGAGTTCAGACAATTCGAGTGATGTCGACTCAACGCAAGACTCTGAAGAGGACACCGCGAGGGACTAGTCCCGGTAGTTTCCCACCAGAGCGACCGCTCCGCCACTCACGCCTTTAGCGCTCGTAGTCGGAGAATGCTGTGCCACATCCGCGGCGTTTTCAATCACCCCCACCGGCCAGACGGTGTGGCCGTGGAGAGTCAACTTGGACGCAACCGCATCAGCATGAGTCGCATCCACAACTGCAAGCATGCCAATGCCCATGTTCCATGTTTCCTCGACAGCTGTAAGCCCATACCCCCCCGCACCAGCGAGCACACGCATGACGGCAGGAGGTGACCAGCTGTGGCGCTCAAGGGTGACACCTACCGCGGTAGGTAAGACCCGAGAGAGGTTTTGCGCAATGCCTCCCCCGGTCACATGACTGAGCGTGTGAATGGCACCGGGAAAAGCAGCGAGAGTGTCGACCAAAGCCGAGGTGTAGAGCCGGGTGGGCTCAAGGAGCTCCACCCCCAATTCTCGGGTAAATTCTGGCCGCAACTCGCTATAAGACCAGGCGTTATCCGCCACAATCTTGCGGACCAAAGAGTATCCATTGCTATGAAGCCCGCTCGAACCCAGAGCGAGAACAATGTCGCCGTGCGTCACTCCCTGAGCGCTGAGCAGGGAGCCCGCCTCCACAACACCGGTGGCGGCACCGGCAAGGTCGTACTCGTTTTCGCCAAGCAACCCTGGGTGCTCGGCCGTTTCTCCACCGACTAAGGACACCCCACACTCGGTGCATGCTCGAGCGATACCTTCAACAATGGCCGCAATTCTCTCGGGAACTACGCGACCGCAGGCGATGTAGTCGGTCATAAAAAGTGGTGTGGCGCCCACCACGACAATGTCATCAACCACCATGCCGACCAGGTCGAAACCGATGGTGTCGTGCTTATCAATGGCCGTCGCAATCGCCACTTTCGTCCCCACGCCATCGGTGGAGGTCGCCAAAACGGGGTGGCGGTAGGAGAGTAAAAAAGACGCGTCATACAGCCCGGCGAACCCCCCAATGCCGCCGATAACGCGGGAAGAGTGACTGGCTGTGACCGCGTGTTTCATTAAGTCAACGGCTCGATCACCGGCATTAGTGTCCACGCCACTGTCTGCATAAGGAGAGCTGGAGGTCACCTTCCCAGTGTAGGTGGAGGGTGTGAATAACTTTGGCGCAGGCCTTTGCGGGCTCCTTAGCCTTCGTGAATGAAGTCCTCTCCGTCCTCCCCCTACGTGTTCTCCTGCTGGGTGTCATGGCTGGGCATCATCATTCTCGGTGCCGGTGTCTCCAGTGCGTCGCTAGCGGGGGCTCACGCCTCCGCGCCGGCCGTGCATAGCGCTTCGCTGAAATGGTCAGGAATCGATATCTCCGGGGGTGTTCTTCAGGGCGGCACCCCGGTTACCTTCACCAGTGGAAATCATGGTTGGACAGACGGTGCCTTCAGTTCGGCGGGGACTTTCGGCTTGGAGTGGGCATACGGTGGCGACCCCGCGCGGCGCATGGAGTACCACGGAAACACGGAAAAATCTGAGTTCGCAGCAGGGGGAGCCTCCGAATGGACGACCGCAGGAAATGTCTCCTCCGACCCGCGCAACGCCATTTTCGTCCGTGAAACCGTGAGCGTTGCCGGCAACACTGCGTCGTTCTTGATTCAACTCGAACCCATCGACGGCGACGTTATGGCCGGCAAGCGCATCTATTGGGCCGCCACTCTTCCCGCGGGTTTTGACAGCGAGTTCTCCGTGGCCGGAGAGGCAACGCTCATCGCTACCGACGCTTCGCACACTTACCCCACCCTGGTGATTCACGCCACCAGCGGTGCCGGGAGCGTGAACTGGGGTGGCCCCGATATTTATACTGACCCTCTGTCCAATGGGGATCTCACTCCCACGGCCTACATTCATTCGACCAGCGAAGAAAACTATGCGATCACCATCACGATCGGCGTGGTGGATCGCGACCCCTGTTCAGCAGGTGCCGCAAGCACCTTCGCCTCCTCCCACGCGGGCGTCTGGGGCGAAACATGGAGCGCCCTCACCTCCTGCCTGCAAGCTCCCACCTGGACAGTGCTCGCAGACGGGAAATCCACCAATGTTGTCCTCGAAACCGGTCTGCCCACGGAGAACCTGCCCGCAGACGAGACAACCACCGTCAGCATTTCTGACCTCCCCTCGGGTGCCAGCTTTAGCGTCGGCCGCAGCACCGGAACAACAAAGACTTTGTCGATGACCGCGAGCCGCGAGGTGGCGCCGGGAACATACTTCCCCTCCATCACTCGAACGACCGAAACCACAACAGGAGGCGTCGTGGTCGTCTCACGCAGCGATACCGTCGTCGGAACTCTGGTTGTGGGGGAAGGCGAGGCGCTCGCCGCACCCATCCAACCCAGCTCTGCTTCTCGGGCAGAAAACCCCACCCCTGAAGTGATTGCCCCGCAGCCCCCACCCACCGCCGACCCCACCCCCGCGGCTGCTTCCCCAGGGATCCCTCCAGGAGTGATCGAAGATGTTGCCCCGACCATTGACGGTTCTCCCGAGCCCACCCCGCCCCTCGCGGAGCGGGAGCCTGCTTTCTTGACGCCACATCAGCCAGCCGTTCCTGACCCCAGCACTGCCTCTGCATGGTTGGGCTTCAGTGTGATCGGCGTCATACTCACTGGTGGCTTCATTGCGTACCGGCGCAGGCGCCGAGCGTCCTCGGGGGTAACGGACAACTCTCGGGAATAAGGAGGGGGTCTCCTGCTGGACGCTAAGCTTGAGCTAGACGCCATCCAACGCGAGGAGAAAAGCCCCAGAAATGTGTGGCATTGTCGGCATCGTCTCATCGTCTCCCGTCAACCAACAGGTGTATGACGCCTTGGCGTTACTGCAGCACCGCGGGCAGGATTCCACAGGAATCGCCACCTCGGATGACCAGACTCTGCACGTCCATAAAACAAAGGGTCAAGTCCGGGAGGGCTATCGCACCAGAGATATGCGCGGCCTGCCCGGAACGGTAGGCCTGGGCCATGTTCGCTATGCGACCAGGGGTAACGCGAAAAAAGAGCAGGAAGCTCAGCCCTTTTATGTGAACTCTCCTTGGGGCATTGTCTTGGTCCATAACGGGAACCTCACCAACACCAGGGAGCTCACCGCGGAGCTTCACCACTCGGATCGCCGACACCTCAACACCACCTCCGATACCGAGCTTCTCGTCAATGTGTTGGCCAGTGAATTGCAGAGATCAGGCGCCACCGACTCGTTCAGCCCCGAGATTGTTTTTACCGCAGTGTCGCGCCTCCACGAGCGCGTCGAAGGTTCCTATGCTGCCCTTGCGGTGATCGCGGGTCAGGGCCTCTTGGCTTTTAGGGATCCCTTCGGCATTCGGCCCCTGATTCTTGGCAAGCGTAAAACAGGCTTAGTTGGGGATGAGTGGATTGTTGCCAGTGAATCATTGGTCCTGGAGGCCAGTGGATATGAAACTGTCCGAGATGTGGACCCAGGCGAGGCAATTTTTATTGCCCGCGATGGAACGATGACAGCCAGACAGTGCGCAAAGAACCCTCGCCTCGCCCCGTGTTCCTTCGAATATGTCTATCTCGCGAGACCAGACTCCATCATGAATGGCATCTCGGTCTACGAGGCACGGCTTCGCCTGGGAGAGAAACTGGCAGACACTATTGCTCGATATGCCCCGACCGACGAAATTGACGTCGTCATGCCAATACCCGACTCTGCCCGGCCAGCTGCAATGCAGGTGGCTCGGAAACTGGGAATCGAATATCGGGAAGGTTTCTACAAAAACAAATATGTGGGACGAACCTTCATCATGCCGGGGCAAGCCCACCGAACGAAGAGCGTGAGGCAAAAGCTGAACGCCATGTCCAGTGAGTTTGCGGGCAAGAACGTCTTGATTGTGGATGACTCCATCGTTCGCGGAACGACTTCGAGAGAAATCGTCGACATGGCCAGGGAAGCAGGTGCCCTGTCGGTGACGTTCACGTCAGCGGCCCCGCCTGTGCGCTTCCCCCACGTGTACGGGATTAACATGCCCAGCAAAAAGGAATTAGTGGCCGCGGGACGCACAATTCCTGAAATCGCGCGCGAAATCGGCGCCGACCACCTGATATACCAGGAAATCGAAGACATGCGCGACGCAATCATTGAAGGCTCCAACGTCACCGAACTGGACATGTCGTGCTTCACAGGCGAGTACGTAACCGGCACCGTGAGTGCGGAATATCTCGAGTGGGTCGAAAACAATCAGACTAGTTAGTACTCGTATTTGTTTCGCGACCCATATCTAGCTCCCTGGCTCTCTTGCGGGAAATCAGGTCAAGTACCAGCCACACAATGAGCCCCAACGCAACGGCCCCTGTGACTCCATACAGAGCGAAGTAGGCAAACAACGCGACAAACCCAATGGAGGGGTCAGAGGGGAACAATCCCGTCACAATCAGCGTCCCAAAAAATCCCAAGAGCCCAGACACCACCACAAAAGCTGACAACTTGGGCGAGCGCCGGACTCGAACTTTTTGCCGGTCGGCAGGTTCAGGCGTTGTCATGGCTCTTAGGCTAGCTCGGAAAGGGGCAGCCAGGCTGTGAGATCCGCCCTCTCGCCCGAGGCGGAAATATCGCCGGCATCACGGGCGCTGATAAAGCTCGTGCGCCCACTGGCAACCGCCAGCCACGTCTCGGGCGACATCTCGACTACTGCTGGTGGTGTTCCTCGAGTATGAGAAACGCCTTCGATTACCTGTGCCGCACCGAAAGGTGGCACCCGCACCTCGACACTTCTCCCCGGCGCCTTCTGGCGCAAAACTTGAAGGCAATACCTGGTAGCCACTGCCATATCCTCAGAAGTCGCCTCGCCTCTTTTCCAGGCGGCAAGAGCCTGTAGCCCCTCGTCGTCGGAAATCCTCTTCATCGCCACCTGCGACACGCTAGCAAGCTCTCCCGAGTAGGGTAATCGCGTGAAGATTTTGGTCGTAGGTTCCGGTGCGAGAGAGCACACCATCATCCAGGCGCTTGGTCGTGACCCCGAAGGCCACCACTTGTGGGCGGCCCCAGGAAACGCCGGTATTTCGGCTCACGCAGAGGTTGTGGGCCTTGATGCCACAAACCCGAAGGTCGTCACCGAGTTCGCTGTCAGTACCGACATTGACCTCGTCATTATCGGCCCTGAAGCACCGTTAGTTACCGGGGTGGCTGATCGCCTGCGCAAAGCGGGTGTTGCTGTCTTTGGTCCTAACGCCGACGCAGCCGCGCTGGAAGGGTCCAAAGCTTTTGCAAAAGACGTTATGGCCGCGGCCGGAGTTCCGACCGGGGTTGCCTGGAACGTCTCCAACAGGGAACAGCTTCTTGAAGCTCTCAATCGCACAGGAGCACCCTACGTTGTCAAAGCAGATGGTTTGGCTTCAGGCAAAGGCGTTTTAGTCACCGAAGATAAAGCCGCGGCAATCGAGCACGCAGAGTTCTACTTGCAACACGGAGACGTTCTGATTGAGGAGTTCTTAAGTGGACCGGAGGTGTCGCTGTTTTTTGTGAGCGATGGGCATACCGTCGTTCCTTTGACACCTGCTCAGGACTACAAGCGTGCCTTCGATAACAACCTGGGGGCCAACACCGGCGGCATGGGGGCGTACTCGCCGCTCCCTTGGCTCCCCGACAACTTTGTTTCTGACATGCAGAAAACCGTTGCTGAGCCGACCATTTCCGAGATGGCCAAGCGCGGAACACCTTTTATTGGGCTTCTCTATTGCGGCTTGATTCTCACCGAGCAGGGCGTGAAGGTCATCGAATTCAATGCCCGCTTTGGGGATCCCGAAACCCAAGTCGTGTTGGCGCGGTTGAGTTCACCTCTAGCGCCTGTGCTGTACGCCGCCGCAAGAGAGATCCTGCCCAGCGTTGAAGCCCCCCAGTTTTCTTCTGATGCCGCCATCACGGTTGTGCTGGCGAATGAGGGATACCCCGAAAATCCCGTTACCGGCCGTGTCATAACGGGGCTGGAAGAAGCCGAGAGGGGCGAGGGGGTCAGTATCGCTCACGCCGCCACCGCATGGGATGGGCGTGACCTTTTGGCCACCGGTGGGCGAGTGTTGAGCGTCGTTGCGCGGGGAGACACCTTCGCATCTGCTCGCGAGCGGGCCTACGGCGCCCTGGCACACATCCACCTGGAGGGATCGCACTTTCGCAGTGACATCGCCCTAGGCATCGAGTGACAGAACTCGCCGACTGGAAACCTGTCTACTCGGGGAAGGTTCGCGAGCTTTATATTCCACGAACGGCATCCAGTGTTTCTGATGCCGAAACCCTGCTTATTGTGGCTACCGATCGAGTCAGCGCCTTCGACCACATTCTTACGCCCGATATTTCCGACAAAGGCGTCATGTTGACGGCGCTGAGCCGATGGTGGTTTGGCCTACTCTCCGATATTCCCCATCATCTAACGCAGGAGCAGGCCCCTGCCGAGGTCATCGAGCGGGCAATGGTGGTCGAGCCTTTGGACATGTTTCCTATCGAATGCGTCGTCAGAGGTTTCCTTGCGGGTAGCGGGTGGAAGGAGTATCAATCCAGCGGGAGAATTTGCGGCCTTTCCCTCCCTGCTGGGCTTTCGGAGGGGGATGAACTTGCTGAACCCGTGTTTACTCCCGCGACCAAGGCCGCTCTTGGCGAGCACGATGAAAACATTTCCTTCAATCAGGTTGAAGCTATTCTCGGCGCCAAGGATGCCGCAGCGCTCCGCACCCTCAGCCTCGAACTTTATGCAAGGGCTTCCGGTATCGCCAGGGCCCGCGGCCTCATTCTTGCCGACACCAAATTTGAATGGGGCCGCCATCGCGTCACGAGAGAGATTACGCTGGGAGATGAGGTGCTCACCTCTGATAGCTCGCGCTACTGGGATGGTGACATATATTCCCAGGGGGGAATAGGCCGCCTCGACAGCTTCGACAAGCAGTTGGTGCGCAACTGGCTGAGCGATAACTGGGATTTCACCGGCCGACCTCCCGCGCTTCCTGAAGACCTGGTCGCCCACACTCGAAGCCGGTACCAAGAGTTGGTGACTAGGCTCACGTCGACCTAAGAACTTTGGAGATAGCTGTGGCTATGCGCCCATCCTCACACCCTCTTGCCCCTCCCTCTGTGGCCCAGCGGGTTGCCTGGCCTGTGGCCATTGCTTTGAGCCCCCTTCTTCTGGCTCAGGGTCGCAAAGTGAGAGGAATTGTCCCGAAGATACCGCCGGCTCCTCCGCCCTGGGACGGTGTCCTAGAAGGACCAGCCCCCCTTCACGTTCTTGGAGTAGGTGATTCCACTGTGGTGGGCGTGGGCGTGGACGACGCCTTTCTGGGCCTGATCCCACAGTTCAGCCTTGCCCTTCACGAGCGCCTCCAGCGAGGCGTGACCTGGCGTTCTGTAGGACAATCCGGCGCCACCACAAAAGATATATTGGCGAGGTTTCTCGCAGAAACCCCCGGCACCGCCGCGGATATCGTCTTTGTGTCTTTGGGTGCTAACGACGCGAAAGACCTCAAACCCTTGCGCGCGACTATCAATCGGTTCGAGCGTCTCGCTGAGGCACTCCACGATGCGCACCCCCGTGCTGTCCTGATGTTTTCTGCGCTTCCCGCATTCGCGCAGTTTCCGACCCTTCCTCACCCTCTCAAGTGGGTGCTCTCCGCACATTCTCAGGCCATTGAGCGCTCTGTTAGACCCCTCATTGAAGCGAGATCTTTTGCCATGATGTCACCGCCACCATCGCAATACAGTGACGGATTCTTTGCCCCCGATGGTTTCCACCCCAGCGTCAGCGGCTATAGGGACTGGGCCAGATTTGCTCTGGAGGATGCCATAGAGCGCGGCGCGCTCGAGCATCTTGGCCGGCGATAGACTGGAATTCCGTTGCAGAAAATACCCCTCGTTGGAGTGTGAACCATGGCCACCGTCGTGATCGAGGTGATGCCCAAGAAGGAACTGTTGGACCCCGCGGGCAAAGCTGTTTTGGGTGCTTTTCGTCGCCAAGGCGTGACCGGTTTTCATGAGGTCCGTATTGGCAAGCGCTTCGAACTTCACGTCGAAGGCGAGGTCACGAAGGATCACCTTGACCAGGCGCAGGCATTGGCCAAAGACCTTCTCTCCAATGGGGTTATCGAGGATGTGCTCGACATTCGGGTGGAGGACTCCCCGGCATGAAAGTTGGGGTCGTCACTTTTCCTGGATCACTCGATGACCGCGATGCCCTCCGCGCAATC
>Ga0209702_10009627_pt1 | contig 10690 bp, 11 predicted proteins | sample FRY01_FD_187210 | JGI IMG/M metagenome (GOLD analysis project Ga0209702, IMG submission 187210) | Freshwater microbial communities from Lake Fryxell liftoff mats and glacier meltwater in Antarctica - FRY-01 (SPAdes) (version 2) | ecosystem: Environmental > Aquatic > Freshwater > Ice > Glacier...
GTCATAGGAATATCATTAATAACCGCTTGAAACATATTGGAAGAATACCCTCGAAGTCTGTAACGCCTTATATTAAAATGAAAAGCCGCAGTTGCCAAAAATAAATCGCGACTTGAGTTTAATACTGATGGAATAATTGTTTGATTGGCATTACTTTCTTCGGAAGAACTAAATGATTCATGAATTGAGTGGTCGATACCCGCGTTTAATAATACAGTTGTACTATCGCCAAAATTATTTTTTACTTTTTTTTGAATTGCAATCGATTGGGCATTGCTTAGTAAAACAAATAAAATATTGAATAAAATAAATAAACCGATTCGCATTTATAGAACTGATGCGAGTTACAAACAATACGAAAATACTAAGCAGTTTTGTCCTGCAATCAATTTTAAAAAAAATGTGTTAACTACGGAAATAAAGACCGTTAAAAAAGTTTAGAATTTACGGATTGTACTTAATGTAAACCTAGAAAGAATATTACTTTCATCAGATGATTTCTGAACGATTAATTCTTTTGTATTCACTCATAATACTTGGTACTTTTTTTTCTTCAACTAAAAAAGAACCGATTGTTGTTGCATTTTATAATTTAGAAAACCTGTATGATACTGTTAATAACCCTATGGTGAGTGATGATGAATTTGTACCCAGTGGGGCTAAACATTATAATGGAGAAATATACCGCGATAAATTATTTAAACTAGCAACTGTTTTAAGCGATCTCGGCAAAAGCAGCGCTAGTATTGGCGCTTCATTGATTGGAGCAGCAGAAATCGAAAACGATACAGTTTTGTATGATTTATCGAGGCACTTTTTATTGCGCAATAAAAAATTGAAATTTATTCATTACGATTCAAAGGATGCCCGTGGGGTTGATGTAGCTTTATTTTATAACCCACTATATTTTAATCCAACAACAGCAGAATGTTTAGTTGTAAAATTACCCGGCAAGAGTAAGGAATCTTCAACCACTAGAGATATTTTATATGTACAAGGGATTTTAGCAGGAGAAACAATTCATGTTTATGTAAATCACTGGCCCAGCAGAAGAGGTGGCGAAGAAAGAAGTGCTCCAGCCAGAGAAGCGGCAGCATTAGTTTGTAGAAACCATATTAATACGATAAGATCAAAAGATCCAGATTCAAAAATTATTGTAATGGGAGATTTAAATGACAACCCTACAGATAAAAGCATTCGTAATACCTTAGGCTCAACTGGAAATATCAATCAACTAAAAAAGCAACAGTTTTTTAATCCATGGGAACTGCATTATAAGCAAGGCCATGGCACTTTAGCAAATAGAGATGTTTGGGGACTTTTCGATCAGATATTGGTATCCGACTCATTTTTAGATAGTACAATTGGTGGATTACAATTTGATCAATCATTTATTTATTCTAAGCCTTTTATGACAGAAACTTCCGGAAAATTTAAAGGCTACCCCATGCGAACATGGGATGGAAATACATACAGAGGTGGCTTTAGCGATCATTTTCCCACATTTATTACACTAAAAAAGAAAGAGCCAATAATTATAAAAGCATTAACTCCATATCTTAACCCAAAATCATTAGATTTATAAAAATTAATTATATGAAACCAAAAAACTTTCTGCTGGCATTGAGCTTAATCGTTTCACTAGCTTCTTTTGCTCAGTCCTTTACCTATACCCCATTAAAACCTAAAGTGGGCGACAAAGTAAGTTTTACTTACAATAAATCTGCTACCCCACTATCACAAAAAAATAATTTAGAATTTGCAGTATTCTTTATTAATTTTTTAGACAATAAACATAGTGTAGTAGATATTACTCCAACAAATAGGGGGAATATTTATAGCGGTTCATTTGTTGTTCCTGTAAATGCAAATCAAATTGCATTTAACGCAAAAGAAGGAGAAATAAAAGACGACAATAAAAAGAATGGCTACTTTATTACAGTATATGATGCTGATGGCAAAGAATTACCCGGAGCTAATTATACACTTGGAAGTATTATCTCTAATGGTTTTGGAGAATATTATTTTGGTACAGAAAATAATATTGAAAAAGGATTAATGCTTGTTGAAAAAGATTGGGATGCAAATCCAAACAGTCGTAACAAAATGATGGGACAGTATTTTAGTTTGTTCAATAGAGTAAAAAAGAAAGATGCCGAACCAATCATTATAAAAAGCATGGAAGCAATGGAGGCTGCAGGTAATTTAACTGAGAATGATTATGGATTGATATCTTCTTATTACACTCGTTTCAAACAAGTTGACAAGTCAGCAGCAGTTCTAAAAATAATGAAAGAAAAATATCCCAATGGCAATTGGACTAAAAACGCTGAAAGGTCTACTATTAATGCAATTGCAGACCTCGATAAAAGGATGATTGCTATTGATGAGTATATTGCTAAAAATCCTGCTAAAGATGATATAGATAAAGCAATGAATAGTAGAATGTATTCTACTTTAGTAAGTACTTATACAAATAATAAAGCTGGTTTATCAATAGAAAAACTGGAGCAATATGCTACTAAAATTGCTCCGGAAAATAAAGCGAGTATTTATAATAGTCTAGCATGGACATGGGCTCACGACAAAGACACTATGTATTCTCAATCAGAACAGCTATCTAATTGGTCTGTAAAATGGGCTAAACAACAACTAGATGCTCCTACAACAGTTAAGCCAGATTTAATGAGTGATAAAATGTGGTATTATTCTAGAAATTCTACTTACTCAATGTACACAGATACTTATGCCAATGCATTGTTTAAATTGAAAGATTACAATACTTCTTTGAAATACGCAGAAATTGGCGGAGCAATTACTAAATGGAAACAGACAGAATACAATGATCGTTATGCACAAGCAGCTGAAAAACTATTATCGAACGAAAAAATAATTGAGAAATTAAGTCCAATGATTGCAGAAAACACTGCAGGAAAAATTACGAAAGATGTATTAAGAAATGCTTTGGTAAAACAAACTGGCTCTGCTTCTGAAGCCGACAAAAAAATGACCGCTTTGGCTGAAACTGGAAATATGAAAGCAAAAACCGAGCTGGCTAAAAAAATAATGAATGAAGAAGCAGTAGATTTTAATTTAAAAAATATGCAAGGCAATAATGTTCGTTTAGCCGATTTAAAAGGCAAAGTTGTTGTGATAGATTTTTGGGCTACATGGTGCGGACCTTGTAAAGTTTCTTTCCCTGGCATGCAAAAAACAATAGATAAATATAAAAATCGCTCTGACGTTGCTTTTGTTTTCATTGATACATGGGAATCTCAGGATACACAAGAAAAAAGAACTAAAGAAGTTACCGAATTCATCGCTGCAAATAAATATACATTTAATGTATTATATGACGAGAAAGATGAAGCTGGAGAATATAAAGTAGTGACAAAGTATAAAGTAGATGGCATTCCTACCAAGTTTATCATAGGCAAAGACGGGAAAGTGAAGTTTAAAAGCGTTGGTGGAGATGCTAATGCAGATAAATTAATGACTGAACTAAGCGAAATGATAGAAATGGCTAGTAACTAATTTGGTTAAAATAAGTAAAATCACTACTTTTGCAGCCCCAAATCTGTTTTTGGCAGATTTCTCGCCCTAGGTGAGATCCACTGGGATAAAACCAATTTTTAACCTAAATATTCAAGTAATGAACAATTACGAATTGATGGTGATTTTTACACCGGTTCTTTCTGAAGAAGATTTTAAAACTTCGCAGAAAAAGTACCAAGATCTTATCGCTCAAAACGATGGAGCTACGGTACATACGAATCCATGGGGTTTAAAATCACTCGCTTACCCAATCCAGAAAAAAACAACTGGAATTTATTGGGTACTAGAATTTACAGGACCTTCAGACATCGTTGAGAAACTGAAAATCCAATTATTACGTGACGAGCAAGTTATGCGTCATATGACTACCCGTCTCGATAAAAACGCCGTCGAGTACAACTATACCAAAAGGAATGGCGGATTTCCAAGAACTGAAAAAACGGAGGCTTAATCATGGCAAAGAATGAAATCAAATACCTGACAGCCATCAAACAGGAAAAGCCAAAGAAAAAATTCTGCCGCTTTAAAAAGTATGGTATTAAATATGTTGACTATAAAGACATCGATTTCTTAAAGAAATTTGTAAATGAGCAAGGTAAATTATTACCTCGTCGTTTATCTGGTAACTCTTTAAAGTATCAACGTAAAGTAACAGAAGCTGTTAAGAAGGCACGTCAAATGTCTTTAATGCCTTTCGTAACTGACTTATACAAATAGAATCAATTAGTTAACCATCCCTAACCCTAGTTAACGCTAGGAGGACAGTCAAATCATAAAAAAAGATTGGGCGCTGGGACTAAAAAAAACAACAATGCAAGTTATTTTAATTCAAGATGTAGACAATTTAGGTGGTAGAAATGAACTCGTAGCTGTAAAAAACGGATACGCTCGTAATTTCTTAATCCCACAAAAATTTGCCATAGAAGCTAGTCCATCTAACCTTAAGCAGTTAGAAGAGAAGTTGAAAGTAAAAGCTAAGAAAGAAGCTGCTATGCTTGCTGAGATCAATAAAGTGATTGAAGTATTGAAGGCATCTCCAGTAAAAGTTGGTGCTAAAACAGGTACTTCTGGTAAAATATTTGGTTCGGTTACAGCACTGCAAATTACACGTGCAATCCGCGACCAGAAAGGATATGAGATCGATCGCAAACGCATTTCTATTACTGATGAAGTAAAAGAATTGGGTCTTTATAAAGCTACTATCGATTTCGGTAACGGAAACAATACAGAGATTGAGTTTGAAGTGATTGGAGAATAAGACAATTGCCAAATAAATAAAAAAACCTGCCCTTAAAGCAGGTTTTTTTGGTTTTTACCGAAAACCCCTATCTTTACGCATCCATAAGCAAAAGTTCCAGGTCTCAGAACGTTTTTTACGTAAATGGTTCAGGGTTATTGGTTACTGATTTTGCTTTGGTTTTTTTGATCACTTAATTTTTTAAAAATGAACATTTACGTTGGAAATCTGAACTGGAACATGTCTAGCGAAGACCTGCAAACCCTTTTTACTCCTTTCGGTGAAGTAACTAGTGCAAAAATTGTTACCGACAAATTTAACAACGACCGTAGCAAAGGTTTCGGTTTTGTTGAAATGGCTGATGACGAAGCGGCTCGCGCTGCTATCGCTGGCCTTCATGACACAGATGTTATGGAGCGCAAAATTGTAGTAAACGAATCTACCCCACGCCCAGAAGGCGACAGAGGCGGCTTTAAGAAGAAGCCTTATGGTGGTGGTGGAAGCGGCGGCGGCGGAAGTCGCGGTGGCTACGGTGGTGGAAGCGGTGGTGGTGGTAATCGCAGCGGCGGCGGTGGATACGGTGGCGGCGGTGGAAATCGCGATCGTGGAAACAGCAACAGCGGCGGCGGTGGTGGATACAACAGATATTAATCTAAATAACCATCAATTAATTGATCCTTCCTGAATTTTTTCAGGGAGGATTTTTTATTTAATTTGCCATTATGAAAAATTCTATACCTATTAATTCACCTATTGCTGGTTGCATGCGCTGGGGTAAATGGGGCGCTAATTTCTCAACTACAGATTACAGAGCAATGATTGAACAATGTCTCGAAATGGATATTACCTGTTTTGATCATGCGGATATTTATGGCGACTATACAACTGAAGAAGAATTTGGTGATGCTTTGAAAGAAGACAAAACAATCCGTTCAAAAATAAAAATTATCTCTAAGTGTGGCATCCAAATGGTAACTGAAAATAGATCAACACATAATATTAAATCATACAATACCAGTAAAAAATATATTCTTCAATCAGTTGAACAATCATTAAAAAACTTTGGGACAGATTATTTAGATGTGATGCTTATTCATAGGCCAGATCCTTTAATGAATCCTTATGAAGTTGCAGAAGCAATACAACAATTACAACAACAAGGAAAAATACTTGAATTTGGTGTGTCTAATTTTTTACCACACCATATAAATATGCTCAAACAATTTGTGCCGATTAGTTATAATCAAATTGAAGTTTCTATCATTTGTTTATCGCCTTTTAATAATGGTGTATTAGATAATTGCTTGGAAAATAAAATTATTCCAATGGCATGGGCTCCTTTAGGTGGAGGTTCATTAACAGATGATTTGCAACCCAATTTTAGAAGCATTACAAAAGAAGCAACATTGCTTTCCGAAAAATATGGAACAGGAGCAAATGAAATTTTATTAGCTTTTTTACATACTCATCCTTCTAATATTGTAACCATTATTGGAACTACAAAACCAAGGAGATTAGAACAAGCAAAAAAAGCAAGTACAATAAAATTAGCAACAGAAGATTGGTATAGTTTATTAAAAGCCGCAACTGGTGAAGATGTAGCTTAATTATTCTGTAATTGCAGCAATACCAGGAAGTGATTTCCCTTCAAAGTATTCAAGCATTGCGCCACCGCCAGTACTAACGTAACTTACTTTATCGGTAAAGCCAAATTGGTTTACAGCAGCAACACTATCTCCCCCTCCTACTAAACTAAAAGCACCATTGGCGGTAGCTTCTGCTACAGCAACCGCAATAGCTTTAGTTCCATTTTGAAATTTTTCCATTTCAAAAACGCCCATCGGCCCGTTCCATAAAATTGTTTTAGAGCTTTCAATTACTTTTGAAAATTGCTCACAAGAATCAGGACCAATATCTAAACCCATCCAGCCATCGGGAATTGCATTGGAAGGTACAGTTGATGTGTTAGCATCTGCTGCAAAATTATCTGCAACTATACTATCACTTGGCAAATGAATATTAACACCTTTTTCTTGAGCTTTTTTCAATATTTCTACTGCAGTGCTTAATCGATCATCTTCACATAAACTCTTTCCAATTTGTCCACCTTGTGCTTTCATAAAAGTATATGCCATACCTCCACCGATAATAATATCTGTAGCTCTTTCTAATAAATTTTCGATGATCAAAATTTTGTCGCTCACTTTAGCACCACCAATTATTGCAGTGAAAGGTTTTTCACCTTTATGTAAAACAAGTTCAGCAGCTTTTATTTCTGCTTCCATTAAAAGTCCAAACATTTTTTTACCACTTACAAAATATTGCGCAATTACAGCAGTAGAAGCATGGGCACGATGTGCAGTACCAAAAGCATCATTTACATATATATCACCAAGCTTACTTAGCTTCTTTGCAAAAACAGTATCGCCATTTTCTTCTTCTTTATAAAAACGTAAATTCTCCAATAATAAAACTTCGCCTGCTTTTAATGATGAAGATTTATTAGTGGCTTCATCGCCTATACAATCGTTAGCAAATTGAACTTCGATAGTAGAGCCCATTGCAGCAGAAATTAATTCTTGCAAATGGCCAACAATATGTATCAATGAACTCTTGGTTTCTGGTCCATCTTTTGGTCTACCTAAATGGCTCATTAAAATAACAGCTCCTCCATCTTTCAATATTTTAGTAATGGTAGGAATAGCAGCACGCATTCTATTGTCATCACCTATTGCATAAGTTTGTTTATCTAAAGGCACATTAAAATCAACACGTATTAATGCTTTGAGTCCAGAAAAATTTGTTGATGAAAAAAGAGACATATAAATAGGTTTTAGATTGATTATTAGAGTGATAAAGATACAACAAAAGGCTACCTTTTTTTATTTAGGTTTAATTAACTAATTATTCTACAATATGATTGAATATTGTAAATAAAAATGCCGTTCAGAAATTAAACATGAACGGCAATCTTAAAAAATTAAAATTATTGAATTATTTGCTGATTAATCCTGCAAAATAATGAACTGTTCTTACGAGCTGACTTACATAGCTCATTTCATTATCGTACCAGCTAACTGTTTTCACTAATTGAGCGTCGCCTACTGTAATAACTTTAGTTTGAGTTGCGTCGAATAAAGAACCAAAATGGGTACCAATAATATCGGTGCTTACAATCTCGTCTTCATTGTATCCAAAACTCTCGTTACTAGCTGCTTTCATTGCTGCATTAATTTCATCCACAGAAACTTTTTTACTTAATATAGAAGTAAGTTCTGTTAATGAACCAGTAATTGTAGGAACACGTTGAGCACTACCATCTAATTTACCTTTTAATTCAGGTAAAACAAGACCGATTGCTTTTGCTGCACCTGTACTGTTAGGAACAATATTTTGAGCTGCTGCTCTAGCTCTTCTTAAATCTCCTTTTGCATGTGGGGCATCTAATGTATTTTGATCATTGGTATAAGCATGAATAGTAGTCATGAATGCAGTAACAATTCCGTACTGATCATTCAACACTTTAGCCATTGGGGCTAAACAGTTGGTAGTACAAGAAGCGCAAGAGATAATGGTTTCAGAACCATCTAATATGGCATGGTTTACATTAAATACAACAGTCTTTAAATCGCCTGTTGCAGGTGCAGAAATAACTACACGTTTAGCACCCGCTTTAATATGCGCTTCTGCTTTTTCTTTATCTGTAAAGAAGCCTGTTGATTCAATTACTACATCAACTCCATGAGCACCCCAAGGAATTTGAGATGGATCTTTTTGAGCATAAATTTTTACAGACTCCCCATTTACAAGAATTGAATCTTCAGTAGAAGTTACTGTTGCGCCTTCAAATCTACCCTGAGCACTATCATATTTTAATAAATGTGCTAAAACAGAAGGACTAGTTAGATCATTAATTGCAACTACTTCAATTCCTTTCATATTATAAATCTGACGAAAAACCAATCTTCCGATTCTTCCAAAGCCATTGATGGCAACTTTAACTGTACTCATTTAAATGCTGTTTTAATTGATAAATTGCTGATAAGTTGGCAAATTTACAGTTTATCCACAGATTATTTCAACTATTGATAATAAAGAAGATAAAAAGTTTGGCTACAACCCCTGCTCCCCCTATTTTTGCATCCCGATAATTAATTCGGCCGGTTCGTCTATCGGTTAGGACAGCCCCCTTTCACGGGGCAAAGACGGGTTCGATTCCCGTACCGGCTACTATAAGTTATCATAAACCCTTGAATATTAAAACGTTCAAGGGTTTTTTGTTCCCGAAAGTTACAGTTTCGGTTACAGTTTTCCAAAAATTAGGTTTAATATCAAATAATATCAATTACGTAACTTTAAAACAAAGCTTGCGTATACCATGAACGAAATGCAAATTGAATACCTGAAATCTGAATTCAACAATATTGTTGATCGTATTTGCGACCCGAATGAACTTAGGTTTATAACTTATGTAAAAGAGAATTTAAATATCATAAATTTAATTAGCAAATTTAAAGGCCCAGAAGATATAATTAAATTATTTAATGATTTTAAAAAAAATAATACTGTTGACTTTAGTGAATTTGCAAATGAAAATTTTACAAAAGAAAATTTCGATGATTGGCATAACCAAATCCAAAAGACTTTTATTGTAACCCTTATAAAAGCAACTGCTGATGATTCTAGTATTTCCTCAGACAAAAAAATTACAAAATTACAAAATTGGAAAAATGAATTAAATAATTTTGTTTTTACTGTAACCACAGACAATCAAGAGCCAATTGAAATAAAAGGCATTAAAAGATTTATTGATTCAAAAATTGATGATCTAAATACTATGAAATTAAATTTATCTGAAGAAAAATATTATTGGAAATATAATGAAGAAAAATTAAATCAATTATATGAACTTTTATTATCTAAATACTTAATTGAGAAAAATGAAAACTTCAATAAATCTTTTGCTGAATATAAAGTACCAAAAGAAATAAGGACTATTTGGATAGGGAAACAGAGATCATTATTTATTTTACTTTACTTGATATATGATAAAAGCCCCACGTATAATAGTGAAAATATATCTAATATATCCCTCAAATTGTTTAAACTAAAAGAACAAGATCCAAAATCAAACACTTTTAGTTCAAACTTCAGTAAGTTGATTACACGTGTCCAAAAAGATAAAAACTACATCCCAAAGAACCATTCATTTATTTTGGATACCATAAAAACTCTCTCTCTTGAATCATTTAGGCAGTAATTAAGGCATAAAAAACTGCCTCTTTATGCCTTAATTACTGCCTTCATATTAGAAACCAATCCGCAAACAACTTTTAGATTTGTGGCAATGGCTCACATGCTCTCATCCACGGAAGAAATGCAAAACTTTATTACCGAAGCAGTTGCTTTGGGAATGGAGCGGTTTATTCCGGTATATCAGGCGAGGATGAAAATTGAGGTAAAAGAAGTGTTTAATCTTACAGAAGCGGCCAATTATCTAAACATGTCGCCACATACGCTACGGAAAAAAGTTGATGACAAAAAAATAACCTATATCCAAGATGAACGGGTTCTTCAATTTAGAAAGCAACATTTAGACGACTATCTAGATAAGTACACTTATAAAAATTAATTCAATAAATCAATTAATATTAATATTCTAACAATAAATTTCATTTTAATCTAACCTCCTAAATAAAATACAAATGAAAGAAAAGTTAACAGTTTTATCTTACTATGATGAACGTGCCTGTCTTTTTTGCAACCTTCCTATTGCAGATCAATAGCATACGAACAACCATGCGCTATACCCATGTAACGAATAAGCAAATTGCTAAAATCGGAAGTCCGTTGGACAAATTGGATTGGTAATTTCCGCGTTTTTTAAGTATTTCAAAC
>Ga0209702_10009634_pt1 | contig 10683 bp, 13 predicted proteins | sample FRY01_FD_187210 | JGI IMG/M metagenome (GOLD analysis project Ga0209702, IMG submission 187210) | Freshwater microbial communities from Lake Fryxell liftoff mats and glacier meltwater in Antarctica - FRY-01 (SPAdes) (version 2) | ecosystem: Environmental > Aquatic > Freshwater > Ice > Glacier...
GTGCGGTAGGTTGTCAAAGATTGTTGAATGAATATTTTTTAGATTTGGCTCTGTAAGTCAATAAAAATGGACATTCCTTGTAATATTGTAAAGTTACAATATTGTAAAGAAGTAAAGATGTAAAGTTTGAAAGTTGAAAATATATAAAGTTGAAAAAATGCGATGTTACAAGAATAAAAAGTTGAAAATTTATAGTAATTCGAACTCTTAGATTACAATTATCGCTCTACACATCAATGAAAAAGTACATTCTTAGTGTTATTGCTAATTTTAAAGTTAGCTAAGTTTAAAAATGGCTAAGCTTAAACATTCTAAATTTTCACTATACCAAATTCCTCCTGATAATTTTCGGGATCCAAATTTTCAATTCTCAATCACCACCTTGATTTCCCCATAAAAAACTTATCTTTAGCCCAACAAATATTCTAACATGGGAAAAATTCTAATTATCGACGACGAAAGAGCAATACGCAGAGCATTGCGCGAAATTCTTGAATTTGAAGAATTTGCTGTTGATGAAGCAGAAAATGGTAAAGAAGGTTTAGAGAAAGTGAAAACTACGTTATACGACGTCATTTTTTGTGATATCAAAATGCCGTTGATGGATGGAATGGAAGTCCTGGATGAATTGTTAAAGGCGAAGGTGGATACACCTGTGATCATGATCAGTGGTCATGCAAATATTGAAACCGCTGTTTCTGCGATTCGTAAAGGCGCCTTTGATTTTATTGAAAAACCATTGGACTTGAACCGTATTTTGGTAACAATTAGAAATGCGAAAGATAGAACAGTATTGGTTGAAGAAACGAAACAGTTGAAAACAACGGTTAAGCGTTTCAAAGGAAGTGCGATAATTGGTGATACGGACGGCATTATTAAGATCAAAGAGATGATTGAAAAAGTCGCTCCTTCTGACGCTCGTGTTTTAATTACTGGAGGTAATGGTACTGGAAAAGAATTGGTTGCACGTGCTTTACACGACAATTCGAACCGTAGAAAAATGCCTTTTATTGAGGTCAATTGTGCGGCAATTCCTTCTGAATTAATTGAAAGTGAATTATTTGGTCACGAAAAAGGCGCATTTACATCGGCTGTAAAAGATAAAAAAGGAAAATTTGAATTGGCATCTGGTGGAACCTTGTTCTTGGATGAAATCGGTGATATGTCTGCTAGTGCGCAGGCAAAAGTGTTACGCGCTTTACAAGAAAACTGCATTCAACGAGTAGGAGGAGAGCGAGACATTAAAGTTGATTGTCGAGTTTTGGCAGCAACCAACAAAGACTTGCGCAAGGAAATTGAAGAAGGTCGATTCAGAGAAGATTTGTATCACCGTTTAGCCGTTATTTTAATCCACGTTCCTTCATTAAATGAGCGTCGCGAGGATATTCCATTGCTCGCGGAACATTTCTTATCAATGGTCTGTACTGAACATGGAGTTCCAAGAAAGTCGTTTACCGATGATGCGCTTATCGCTTTGCAAAACACTGATTGGTCTGGAAATATCCGTGAATTGCGAAATATTGTCGAACGTTTAGTGATTCTTTGTGGCAATTCGATTACTGGTGAAGAGGTTAAGATTTTCGCTAATCCTCGCGCTGTAAGCTAGAAAGATTTATTCTACCTTATTCAGTAAATTTATTTCCGACAATTCAGATCCGCCCCATTCCAGAACGGTGAAACCATCACGATTATAAATTGGTAATTCCTGATTGCTTATTTCGTATTCTCCGTCTGATTTAAATGGTGAGAAAACCATATACAATCGAAAAATAGATTTTGGCTGAGGGGTAATCGTTAATTCAGCAAATCGATTGCATTCTTCATTGGTGTAAAAATGGATGAAATTGCGTTTGTTTTGGATGAGCTGAGGTCCCCAAAAGGTTATAAAGTCAGCCTTTTCTTTACTGTTTAAGCCGATTGCACTCAATTTATCCTCGAGAAAAGTGAGACTATTAGCACCTTCTACCAAAAAGCCATCTATAAAAGAATAATCTATCAAAAGATACTCTTGTTCAGATTCCCAAAAAAGGTAATTGTATGCTTGTTCATTCACTACAAGAGTTCCGTCTGGGTTCGCAGTCACTTGCCAACCATCTTCATAAAGCGGGTAAGTGAAGATAAGTTTTCCCTTTGGTTTAACCTTCACTTCAATCAATGTGGAAACTTCAGGATATAAGTAGATTATTGGTTTTTTTACGTGTATATTATCTCGATTAGCCAATTTAAAATGGATGGAAATCGTATAGCAATAACCTGATTCAAATTCCAATTTGGGTATGATTATTTCCTTATATTGGCTATTATGATAGAATTTAAAATTGTATTTTCCTGAAATTAAAACCTCTGTAATTTCATTTTTATCGCCAAGTAAGACCGTATCAATCATTTTATTCGCTGACCAAACAATCAATGTACTAGCTAAATAATCGAAACCTGAAAATTGAAAAATGACTTTTGTTCTTCCAACTTTTAAACTCGAATCTTCAACTTTTGAAATGATTTCATAACTTGGAAAATCTGGACTGACGGTTTCTGCTGTAAAACCTACGCTAGAAAGGATGATAAAATAGATAAAAAACAGACTTCGCATGACATTACTTAAAGGGGTAAATAGATGTTTTTCAAACGACTTCCTCCCCATTCTATAACGGTAAATCCACTTCTATCAAAATAGGGGAGAACTTGTTCCTTGAAAGATGGTGGATTAAAATCATCTAAAGGTGAAGTAATCATATAAATCCGATAAATATGATCTGGCGATGGTGTAATCGTTAACTCTCCAAATTGATTGCATGCTTCGTTAACGTAAAAGTGAACGAAGTTGTGTTTGTTTTGAATGAGTTGTGGTCCCCAAAAGGTAATAAAGTCTGCTTTTTCTTTACTCGTAAACCCAAGTTCTGTGAGTTTATCCTCTAGGAATTTCAATGAATTTGAGCCTTTCACAACGAAGCCTTCGCTAAAAGTTGCTGCATCCATAGGAATCGATTGCTGCGCTTCCCAGAATAAATAGTTGTATTGGTTACCGTCTAAATCGATTGTGCCATCTGGATGTGCCGTAATGTTCCACGCATTGTCATAGTGCGGATAAGTGAAGGTAAATTCACCTTTTGGTTCTACTTTAACGCTTACAGCAGTTATAGATGAAGGATAAAGATAGATGACAGGTTTATCAACCATGATTTCCATACTCGCCATTTGCCAATTCAATTCTAATTCATAACGATGTTGGCCTAAAAAGGCGATAGAATCAGTATAAATTTCATAATGCATTTCATCGAAAAAGAATTGAAAGATATGTGAGCCAGCATTCAGATTTAGTTTGAAGTTACGCTGTTCGTCTAAATCAGCTACTTGCTGCAATCCATCAACAGAATAAATGATTTGTTGTAGGGGTAAAATCTTCGGTAATCGACTGTTGGAAACGATTATTTCAACTTGATCCTTCGCTAAAGTTTTGTCTTCGTTGACTGATTTGATCCAATAGCTCGGAAGTGTTTCTCTGAGATCAGCAGCTTTTGTAGTAAAAATGCTTCCAAGGAGAATTAGTGTATAGAGAAATCGTTTCATAGGACGTTGATTTGTTAGGCTAATACATGTTAGTCAATGATCGGTTCAAAACTGCAAGCTTTGGGATCATAGTTATGAGGTAATACTTAAAGCTGACGCTTGACGCGCGGTTTTCGGTATTTTATTTAAGTTTTATTGTTTTAGTTTCTTCCTCATCTTCCTCATTTCTGAAGGTAATTTGAATTTTATTTACACCGACTTTTTTAACCAAGCTATTCTCCTTAGTTAGATTGTCTAATTGCCATTCTGTTATCGGAAAGGTAAGCAATTCATCCCATCTATTATTCTTAAAAGTCACTATGTGCCAAGTGTTTAAGCTTGACCAATCTGCCCAATGGATAACATATGAGATTTCATCTCTGTTATCTCCATTTAAATCACCTTAATTCTTGATGAAAAGAATACCTGAAACTTTTGCTCCCGAAGCAATTACCAATGTGTCAATTTTATTGATTACTGCCTAAATAAAATATATATGTATTTAAAATCATATAAAATAGGGCCGGTAAAGAAACCAAGAAACTATCCTTTGATTTAATTCTTGTTATTAATCCAAGCAACATTAATGTAGCAAGTCCAACTGATGATATTAGCATAAGGGGTTTAAAAAACAAACCTACCAACAAACCAAAGGCACCAAGTATCTCTAGGATAATTACGAATATTCCGAGCTTCTTTAGGTTAAATCGTTCAAATTCACTTTTCATATGAGGTGAAATAAAATATGAAATAGAATATGCCACAAAAGATAAGCTTGAAAACAAAACACAAGAAAGCAATAAATAATCCATGTTTAAATTATCTCCATTGAAACTAATGTTATGAAGACACATAAAATAAAGAAAATCAACGATGGCAAGTGTTTAATGAATGGATTTTTAATTTTGAAATGGAAATATTGCGCTGATAACATAAATAAGCCCATAAGCAGAGCAGGAATAGGAATTAATGAAGAATACCAAATACCAGCTATTAACAAAGTAGCTAATGAAACTTTAGATGCTCCAACAAAGGTCCGAGTTAAATCACTTAGTCCAAACTGTCTAAATTCTTTAATTATTACGTCATATCGGAAAATCCAAACATAGGCAACTGATACTGCTACAATAATTTGTGCGGTAATTAGGTAATTTGTCATTGTGTTTTTTTATGTTGTTACTCACTTTCTTGTTTATCACTGCTATCTTTTTTGTCGAATAGCTAAAGCGAACCCTGCGCCAAAAAGCAGAGTTATAAGTCCGGCAAAATATGGGATTATTTCAGTCATTTTTTGTATTGTTAATTAGTTTTAAATAGATACCAAATGCTAATATTGATGGAACCCATATTCCAATAAAAGTTCCGTCCGCTTTTTCTCCTTGAAAATAAAGTATTTCGGAAAAAATTAACGATAATATGGCAGATAAAAATAGCAGTTTGTCAGTCGTTGTGAATTTCTTAAACATGTCTTTTATTTTTAATTATTTATCGTAAATCTAGTAAATTTATTTACAAAATAATTTATTATTGATTTATTGCTTTGTCTGGTTATTCCCTTGCTTTAATTTGTTCCTTTTAGTTCTTGAATTCGTCGATGTAGCCCAAGTATGCCGCATATCGTTTAGTATAAACGGACGTTTTAATGCCGTTTATAGATTGTGTGCCTTGAATGGTAAATATATATAAAGTTCTGAAGCTATCTAGTTTAATAAAATCATCATTATCAAGGTGCAACCAAGATTGATTAAAAGCTCCAAACCTTCTCAACTTACTGTCCGGCAATTATATATAGCGCATGTTGGCAGTGTTTTAGCCCCTTAAATAATCGGACTGAATTATATTAATAAATCTATAATTTTGAAAGATGGAAAAACGAAAATTTACCAAAGAAGAGAAACTCTCGATTATCAGAGAAGTTTCAGAACAAGGTTTAAAGGCAACCTTAGAAAAGCATAGCTTGTATGCCGCGAGTTATTATTCATGGAAGAAAAAATTGGATGATATGGGTGAAGAAGGTTTCGCTCATGGGATTACTCCTGCTCAAATCAAACGAATACGGGAGTTGGAAAAAGAGAATAAATTACTAAAGGAACTGATTGTTGATAAAGAACTGGAAGGTAAGCTAAAAGATGATTTGCTAAAAAAGAAGTTTGCCTTGGAGAAAAAAAAGAAATAATCAAAAAGTACATTTTCCAAGGCATGAAAAGAGACACAGCATTATGTATTTGCGAGGTTACAAAACATCAATATTATTATCAACCTAATGGTAGAAAGCAAGGGTCATTGGTAAGTAAAGTCACAAAACGTAATCAAAACAGGGCGATAAATGAAGTTTCGAATAAAAGTGTGGTGGATGAGATCAAACAAGTTCATCAAGATCCAGACACTGATTATGGGTATCATAAAATGACGGCTCAGCTTAGAATATTTGGTTACATAATCAATCATAAAAAGGTGTATCGCTTAATGTTTGAATCGAATTTACTCAAAGAAAAACATGCTAAACCAAGTAAAACTCATGTGAAATACCGTAAGGTTTTCCCTACACAACCATTAGAGGTTCTTGAAATGGATATAAAATTTGTTTGGATTGAAGAATTTAAACGTCATGCTTATGTATTGAGCGTCATTGATACGTTTACGCGTGTTCTTTTGCACGGATATGTTGGTTACTCGATCAAAAAGGAAGATGTGAAAAAAGTATGGGGACATGTTATTGTCAATCACTTACAGCCTCACGATTGTCTGAATAAAAAAATTAACATAGAGGTTAGAAATGACAACGACAGTCGGTTTTCAGCCAAAGAAATACAAGCCTACTTCAAAGAAAATCATCTCAATCAGGTTTTTACTCATCCATACACACCACAAGAAAATGGACATATTGAGAGCTTTCACGCCATATTATCTAAAAAATTAAAGCGATATAAATTTTGGTCCATCAATGAGTTAGAGCAGATAATCATACTATTTTATGACAAGTACAACAACCAAAGAATCCATTCATCAGTATGTGATTTACCACCAAATATTTTCGTGGAATGCTGGAATAAAAAGCTCGTAGAAATGCACCGCGATGAAAGAAAACGTACAATAAAATTTAAACTAACGATAAAACATGACCAAATATCGGACAATACGAGCCTGGAGTGCAGTTCCTCGCAAGATTTTGTGATTCCGCTTCTTTTGGCGGATGAACAAAATCTTATTTTAAGTTAAAATGACCAGCGCTGGCACATTTTACAAACATCGGCGTAAAACTTCACCTTCGTTTGTTCCTCGCAGAGCAAAGATACAGAGTAATTTTATACCTTAGTGTTAGTCAAAAGTAAAAAGTCCGATTAATAGGGGCTAGACCAATAGTCATCTATTAAATAGAATTGAATTCGAATGGTGTCAATGTTTTTTTTGTTTTGTTTTAAAGCATAAATTTTTAAATAAACATTCTGTTAATTTTAGTGTTGAATTTTACTCAAACCAACATGTTAATTTTGTTTTAATATATTTGCAATTCAAGCATATTTTGAAAGAACAAGAAATCAATAGTATCGTTGAAAAAGTAAAACAAGGGGATGTGAATTCCTTTGAGCTACTCTATGATAATTATTCTGCTGCATTATTTGGTGTTTGTTTAAAGATTTTGAATGATCAGGAGTTAGCCGAAGATGTCCTGCAAGATGCATATATTAAAATTTGGTCAAATATTCAATCTTACGATAATTCTAAAGGAACCATTTTTACTTGGATGTTAAATATTGCACGCAATTCAGCAATTGATAAATATCGTCAGCAGAAGAAAAGAAGTATTCGTACAATCCAAAATTCGACAAATGACGTAGGTAATGTATTATCGAATAGCGAGGAGTTTAATATCAATACAATTGGCTTGAATGAATTGTTAAAAAAGTTACCAGAAGATCAACAAGAAATTATTGAATATTTATATTTTAAAGGATATACACAACAAGAAGTGTCAGACGAATTAAAGATGCCTCTGGGAACGGTTAAAACTCGATCTAGAGCTGCGTTAAAGTTATTGAGAGATCTATTTATATTGTTAATTGGAACATGGATAGTAAAGAATACATAGCATCAGGGATCATAGAACGTTACGTTCTTGGACTTGTTTCTCCGCAGGAAAAGCAGGAGGTAGAATGTATGTCTCATATCTATCCTGAAATTGGCAATGAACTAACAATTTATCAAGAATCGCTTGAAAAATTAGCATTGCTTGGAGCTGTTGATCCACCGAGCCATGTGAAAGATAAATTAATGGAGCAAATAAGGGCAGAAAAGAAAACGATCATCAATGAAAAAGCTTCGTCTGCCAAAATCATTGAAATGGTTCCACAAAATACTTCAATGTATAAATATGTGGCTGCAGCTTCAGTTGTATTGGTTGTCGGAATGGGAATTGGATTGTTTAGCGTTATTTTGAGTAAAGCCCATTTAAAAACTGAAATGGCCAATTTGACCAATGAACAAGATTCGTTTAAAAACAAAATGAATCAAGACCTAAAGTTGACTGCGACTAACCTCGCATTTTTGAGCGATGTTAATACCAAAAAGATAACAATGAAAGGAACTGAGCAGCATCCAGATTTGTTGGCGACTGTTTATTGGAATTCAAATAATCAAAAAGTAATGTTAGCAGTAAATGAGATGGATATTCCACCTTCTAATAAACAATATCAATTGTGGGCGATTGTTGATGGCCAGCCAAAAGACATGGGTCTATTTGATATGAACAATACAATTTCACTTCAAGAAATGAAATTAACCTCATCAGCACAAGCTTTTGCAGTTACATTGGAACCAATGGGAGGAAGTCTTGCACCAAGCATGGACCAAATGTATGTGCTAGGTACCATTTAACTTATATTTTCTATTAATCGACTTTTAAATTCAAGAAATCCGACCAGGTTTGATCGGATTTCTTGAATTAATTTAATTGTTTAAGTCGTGGATTACACTAAAATCATTATTCCAATACCAGCTAAATAACCAAGTAAAGCAAGTAAAGAAATATTCTTCAAGTACCAGAAGAATGGAATTTTTTCCATTCCCATGGCTACAACACCTGCGGCTGATCCAATGATTAAGATACTTCCACCTGTTCCAGCAGCGTAGGCAATAAAATGCCAAACATGTGCATCTGTCGCTTCTTGGAACATCCCAATACCTGCAGCTACCAATGGTACATTATCAATGATCGCTGAACTAATTCCTAAAAGAGTAATAAAGAGATTTTGTGGTATTGAACTACTAACCGATTGACCGAAGAAATAGATCATTCCAACCGATTCCATCGCAGCGACAGCCATAAGTATCCCTAGGAAAAAGAGGATGGAAGGAATTTCTATCTTACTCAAAGCTTTCATTGTTGGCCCTTCGTGAAGCGTGTTTGAATCTTCCACGCGATGCGTTAATTTAATTGTACGCCTACTTAAAATCTCACCAACTGCTGCAAAAATACTCAGTGACAACATCATACCTGCATAAGGTGGTAAATGTGTTAAGGTCTTAAAAATCGGTACAAAAACAATTAGGATGAGTCCTAAAACAAGCATGAATCGACCGTGTGGAGCTTTGACTATTTCATCATCATCAGTCAATTGAGCAACTTCTCCTTTGAAAATTGGTAAAAATGAAGCGATGGTAACTGGGACAAGTAAATTTGCAAGAGAAGGTAAAAGCACATGCTCAACTAGTTTAATCGAACTCACTTTATCTGCCATCCAGAGCATTGTTGTGGTAACATCGCCAATTGGGGTCCATGCGCCACCTGCATTAGCTGCAATAATCACCATCCCTGTGTACCACATGCGCGTGTTTTTGTCATCAATTAATTTTCGAAGCACTGTAATCATTACAATTGTGGTAGTTAGATTATCAATTATTGCGGAAAGAAAGAAGGCCAAAACGGAAATAATCCAGAGCAATCTGCGTTTGCTTTTTGTTGAAATTAATTTTTTGATTGTTTCGAAACCTTGAAAGTGATCTATCATTTCAACGATGGCCATTGCGCCCATTAAGAAAATTAGAATTTCAGCTGTTTTACCAAAATGGTGCAACATGGTTTCTTCAAATAGATGCAGTTTAACATCGTGTGTCATTTGAAGGAAAGTGGTAACAAGTCCACTAGCTGGATTGTACCAATGATCAAATTGATCAATCCCTATTGAAACGACGGTCCAACAGAGAACCATCATGATTAATGCTGGAATTAATTTGTCGATTTTTGTTGAATGTTCGAGCGTTATGGCAACATAGCCAAGTACGAAAAGCGTTATTATTAAAATTTCCATCGTTTTCTTTTTTAAGTTTTTACATATTCATTATTTGCGCCAACTACAATTAGTTGAAGCGTTCATTTAAAAGTTTTACCCATTCTTGAGCAAGTTGAAATTCACCAGACAACGCCTGTGTTTCAGTTCGATTATAGATTTCAATTAATACAATTTTATCTGCTTGATCTGCTGGCTGAAACTTCAACATAAGTTGATCAATGACTGAACGGGTATTGCCATTTTCGCCTTCTTGATGAGCGCGCTGTTGCAGTTCGCAATTGGTGTAGTTGGCTAAATTGAGTTCTAAAAAGTGATCACCACTTGCTTTTTTGTTTAGAAAATAAAGCATATTAGAAACTTCATCTAAAGCAATGACAAAATTAGAAATTAGCTCGTGTTTCGTTAGTTGAATGGACCTGCTTTTAGCGTTTGTTTTCAACTCATTTAAAAGTGCATTTTCTCGTTTTTTTCTATTATTCCTTCCTATAACAAAAGGGAGGCTGCATATCAATAATGATACTGCAGCAATTATAATTGTTGCTGAATCCATGGGATTAGTTATTAAGTAAATTGTTTATCTATTGAAAGACGTTCACGATAAGTGATGAAAAATTCACCACCAATATTGTAGGATTACTTAATTACCAAAAAGAATGAAATGGGTAAATGATATCTGTTTGAGAAAAACAGCGTAAAGAGATGTCTTTTGTGACTTTAATCTGAAAATGGTTTATTTTTAAGTCAAGACAAGATGGAGAAATAAAAAGAAGTTTTTCTAGATGCTTTTTTTGGACCGTATTGTCCTGTTTTTCAGAAAATGTTTTTAATTGAAAGTCAAGTTGATCAG
>Ga0209702_10009635_pt1 | contig 10683 bp, 9 predicted proteins | sample FRY01_FD_187210 | JGI IMG/M metagenome (GOLD analysis project Ga0209702, IMG submission 187210) | Freshwater microbial communities from Lake Fryxell liftoff mats and glacier meltwater in Antarctica - FRY-01 (SPAdes) (version 2) | ecosystem: Environmental > Aquatic > Freshwater > Ice > Glacier...
TTACAGTGGTTTCATATCAATGGCATATCTATTGATAAAGTTGGCGTCATATTTATCTGATCCAAATTGGTCTTCAATTCTATTTGACAGTTTAGAAAAGTAAGCCTCTTCCGTTTGCGTATATACTTTTAAAATAGTGTCAGCTTCGGTTTCTTCTAATTTAAAATCTTTAATAAAATTGGTGTGTTATTTAAAATGTTTCACTTTATGGTTAATCATCTCAAACAATAAGGGAACATTTATATCTTGATTTTTAAGAATATCGAAGTTGCTTTCAAATTTGTTTTTTGGAAGAAGCATCTTCATATTGCCAAAGTTCCAAACAGTTACGGCAAAATCAATAATTTCATCCCTAAATTCCATACCTTTAAATTTACCTTCTAATGGCGCAAAATATTGGTCTAAAAGCACAGAGTGCTCAACATCAGTTTTTTGTGCCAATATTTAGTCATCAAATAAATTAATGACTTTATTTTTAATAGGCAATAAATTTAAAGAGTTCAGTATTTTTAATCCTTATAATCTCTGTAAGCGTTTCTATTTTTTTTATCGATAAATAGGTACTTACGTAGCTAGAATTTAAGCTTATGTTCAAATATATTTAGTCTTCTACAATTTTATAGAATAATCAGCTTTTATTTTATCAACATTTTATGTGAAGTGGCGGAAAATTACGATTAGCTTTTTTGAAGGATAGGCTTAATAATGCTTAAAAAATTCGTTTCAAAACAGGAGATATCTCATAAAATGAAAAATTTAAAATCACCTTGAAATAAAAAATAGTTCAAGAGCTTCTGAGGCCCAAGATTACCGAATGGCCTAAATTAATAAGGTTTTGTGATATAAATATTCCTAGTTAAAATGGCTATTTTTTTGAGAACACTATTATTAAATTCTTAAAAAATAGTATGTTTAATATATATAACTGAATTTATATGTATTTTATTCATTATCTTTAAAAGTAACCTAAAAATTAATGGATTATGGGAATCAAAAGTTTTCAAGGCTTTCGCAAAGTAGTAAAAAAGGAATATGAGTCTCCTATTTTAGTACAAGATTACATGACCAAAAAATTGATAACCTTTACTCCTGATCAGTGCATTTTAAAGGTCATGGAACTTTTTACAAAGCATAATATTTCTGGAGGACCCGTTTTAGATAGCAATGGTTTTTTGGTAGGCATTATATCTGAGGCTGATTGTATGAAAACCATATCAGAAAGTCGGTATTTTAATCAGCCTATTTTAGATAAAAGCGTAGAAACTTATATGTCTAAAAATGTAGAAACTATTACTCCAGATATTAGCATTTTTGATGCCGCTGCTATTTTTCATAAAAACAATAGACGTAGGCTACCAGTAATTAAAGACGGACTTCTAGTAGGCCAGATCAGCAGAAAAGATGTGGTGATTGCTGCGCTAAAGTTGAGTGGGCAGAATTGGTAGCCCGCTAAAACCAATTCGACTGGGCTCAGTGCAACACCTAAAGGGGTAACTTTAAGTGTATTATTAAAAAATGCTTTCCCTTGGAAAGCATTCAATTTTTGTAATGAATTATAAGTCCCTCTCCGCTTTTACTGAGCATAGTCCTAGTATTGGAGGGGTTAAGAGAGGCTTCATTCCCGCTTCACAATCATATACAAATCATTCTCTAGAGGCAAATAACCCAAATCATATACAAAATAATAAATGGTGCCCTTTTTGGTGGTGTAAATGCTTGTAAAAATTTCAAAGTCAAAACCTTTATCAGAAAGTTTGAATTTGGTAGTGGTAGTTTTATTTTCTTTTAAAGGAAAACTTTCTAAAATTCTATGATTTTTACGCAGTCTGTTATTGATGGTTCTAATCAGATTTTTAGAGTCTTTATTTATTTTATTATGAAAAGAATTTCTACAATAATCTGAACAGAATTTTTTATCTTCTCTTCCAAGGATTTTTTCTCCGCATTCAGGACATTTTTTTTCCAATTTTATTGTTTTTTAAAGTTGAAGCTAATTTCTTCCGTTGAGCCATCTTCATTGGCGATAAATACGTGAGCATTCATTTCAGTTTCGCTTATCTTTTCATAAGTTAAGCCACTAAAATACAATTTATTTTCTTCTTTTTAACCAATTCAAAATCTTGGATTTCGTCTTTTTCTTCCAAGCCTTTAAGGTCAGCGCCAAAATGTTTTAGCTGCAATAGCAAAGAATTATCTTTTTCAATAATAAGACTAATTTCATAAAAATCTACTTTGCCATGGACAACTAACCTAAATGAAAATTACATAGATTTGCCCATAGTGGATGTGCAAATTCCCTTTGTTACCCCACCAAAAGCAAGGCTTTTCCAATGACCTTCCAAGAACCCAGCATTGACTAGTGTTGCCCTAGGCGACGTGACATTTTCGGCTAAAGTTAAAGTGTTTTGTGAAAAACAAAATGTTGTGAAAAGTAAGCTGATAAATAATGTCTTCCGGTAGCAATTAGTTTGATGCGAATCTAAAATACATTTTTATTTTGAAAACTTAGCAATTGTTTAAAAGCATATTTCATTTGATGTGAAGTACTTATAGGTATAGAAAAAAGTATTTTATAGATTTTTACAGTGTAATTTAACCCACAAAACTAGTTTCAACTAATATCTATTTTATACTTGGTAAGTAAGCCCGCTAAATTATCTTTCGAAAATTTGGCTCTTTGCAATCGGTTTTCTTGAGGGTCAATAGAGAAGTTGTAGGCTGTTCTAAAATCAACTTGGGTCATTTTACAATTTTTAAAAACTGTATTTTTTATTTTTAAGGTATAGAAGGATGCGTAATTTAAAATACAGTTTTCAAAGCCAAAAGAGAGTAAAAAAGTATTACAAAAATTGAAGTTGATACCTTGTAATTTACAGTTTTTAAAGTGGCAATCCTTTAACGTGCTTTCTTTAAAATTAGCGTTACTTAAATCGCAATCAATAAATTGGCATTCAGAAAAAGTGGCGTTGCTCATTTCTGCTTTAGAGAAAATACAAGTATCAAAAATACAGTTACCGTATTCCGCCTTTGGCAGTCGGATGCTCGTGTAATCTTTGTTTTTATACCTTGTGTCGGGTATAAGTAGGTTGTTCATTCAACGAATATTAAAATCGAATTTTTACCAATTGTTTCTGTAATTAACTTAGAGAAAAGTATCAAATCTTTCAAAATGACAAGTGTATCCATTTGGTTTTTTTACTAAGTAATCTTGATGCTCAGGTTCCGCAGGCCAAAATGTGCTACAAGGTTCTAAAGTGGTAACTACCTTGCCTTCCCATCTGTTGTTTTCATTAACAATGTTAATGACTTCCTGAGCTGTTGATTTTTCCTCATCATTTTGGTAAAATATGGCAGAGCGGTAACTTGAACCAATATCATTTCCTTGTCGATTTACCGTTGTTGGGTTATGAATACGGAAGAAATAATCTAAAATTTCTTTAAAATTTGTTTGCTCAGGGTTGTAAGTAATTTCTATACCTTCGGCATGGCCGGGATGATTTGGATATGTTGGGTCGTCATTTCTGCCGCCAATATAACCAACTTCGGTAGCTACAATTCCTGGTCTCACTCGGAATAAATCTTCCATTCCCCAGAAACATCCGCCTGCTATGTATGCTTTTTTGTTATTTTCCATCTTGTTTTAATTATTAAGTCTTAATTACTTGAAATTCTAAGTTTAGGTCTAATATTTTGATTGAATTTTAATTTGTACTTGAATTTGCTCTTGCACTTTTTTTTAATTCTCCATCTGTAAGGTCATGGATTCAGAATTAATGCAATAACGCAAGCCACTGGGCTCTGGGCCATCAGGAAAAACGTGTCCTAAGTGTGCTTCACAAGTATTACACATCACTTCAACTCTAACCATTCCGAAAGAACTGTCTTTATGATATTTTATAGCATTTTCTTTAATAGGTTGCGTAAAACTAGGCCATCCCGTTCCTGATTCAAATTTTATAGTTGAGTCAAATAACGGGGTATCACAACAAACGCAATTGTATTTTCCTGCATCTTGAATGCTACAAAGAGCTCCAGAATTTGGGGCTTCTGTTCCTTTTTTTTGAGTGATTTTGAATTGTTGAGCCGTTAATATTTGCTTCCATTCTTCCTCTGTTTTTTTTACTATTTTATCTGGTTTAGGATTCCCAGTTACCGAAAAATTTATTACTTCTTTCCAAGTGATCATAGCTTTCTTATTTTTTATTGCTTCAAATTTTATAAAAATATTCTTTTGAATGCCATAATGGTAACGGTATTGCAAAAGAGTATTTCATAACGTAAAAAAGGTTTGACTCTCGCCAAACCTTTTTTATACATAAGTTATTTTAGTATTTAAAGGGCTGCGTCGATAGCATCAGTATAAACTTTCTTTGGCGATACACCGACTTGACGGCTTACAATTTCTCCGTTTTTAAATACCAATACGGTAGGGATATTGCGAACACCATATTTGGCAGCAAATTCTTGGTTTGAATCCACATCTACTTTACCTACTACGGCTTTACCTTGATATTCATCACTAACTTCATCGATGATGGGACCTACCATTCTGCAGGGTCCGCACCAAGCTGCCCAAAAGTCAACAACTACTGGTTTATCACTTTTTAAAACAACTTCTTCAAAAGTTGCATCTGTTATTTCTAATGCCATTTTCTTTACTTTTAATGATTGTGTAAAGTTAGTCAATTATTTTACTTTTTCCTTACTGCGATATATATGTTTTGATTATTAAGCTATTTGTTTAACCTATTTACGGCAGTGGGTTCTGACCAATCAGGGCTACCCTGCGGTGCTCGGAATGCGATCTTCTGTAAAGATTATTGGCTGAAAAGTTTTCGTTGCCTTTTTAAAGTCGTCCAATAATTTTATCTTGCAACAAGCTTGCTTGCTCCTCTGCGGATATGATATTTTTTATAGGTTCATTGCCATCGCCATTTCTTTTGCCATCCCACTTGACACGCCCGTATTGACATCTTGAATAGAAATCCATAATATCGCGATTGCCGCCATTGTTACTACTGTTGCGTACTTTTTATAGTTTTTGAATTTTGACTTTTATTTGAATCGATTGTTTTACTTATTAATTGTTGTTTAAAAATTTTGATGTAAACTAAATTGCAATTGGGCTTTTCCCCAGGTGGTTGTTTTCTGGTTCATGTACCCGAATTGTACACGAAGTTTTGATGTTAAAAAATAACCCATGCCTAAATAGGTTCTATTTCTGTCGAACAATTCAACATTACGCCCATCGCCAATTTCTGTTTCTCCATTGATGAAAAGTTCATTGTATAAGGCCAAATAAACGGCATTTTTTTCTAAGGCTGTTTTGTTTAAAGGAACATTGAAGAAAAGCATATAACGGTATCGTGTTCTAAAGTCTTGGTCTTCTACAAAACGCTGTTCATAACGAAAACGGTGCGTTAAAAAATAACGACTTCCTATTTTCTGAGGCATTAAAGCTTCTTGATAGAGTCTGTTTTCGTTTGAAGAGGCATCGCTATCACCGGGGACACCTGAAGTTATATTGGCTACCCCAAAAGTAAACGTAACATTTGTTTCTTTTGGTCTGTAGGTTAAACCGCTTCTCAGTAAAAGTTGTTCTCTATCGCCAAGTAGAGACCAATCGCGATGTTGAAAATCTCCTTGAACACCCCATTGACTGTCTTTAAAATTGGCATTATAAAAATACATATACCAAGCCCCAGTTTGGGCTTCGTCAACTTGAGCGGATACTTTAGATATAAAAAGGAAAAAGATAAGACTTAAAATAAAATACTTCATGCTGGTTGATTTTAGATCAAAACTAAATATAATGTGTGAGACTTTTAGTATGGATTGTGATATTTTTAATCTGTAATAGTAATACTATGAAGAAAGAATATAAATGGCTAAGTTATTTCTTATTTTGCCCTGTTGATATTCATGCTTTAAAAGGTGTAGTTTGTTAAAAAAAGAGATGGATTATAACCTTTTAGCTTAAATCCATCTTTCTATATTCTTTAAAGTTATTTAATGGGTAGCACTGCCTTTGGTTGCTCATGTGAGAGTAGCGTGTAAATAATCGCAATATTAAATAACATCAATGGCCAAGATGCAAGAACAAAGAATCAGGAGGCAAGACCCAAGATAAAAAATCTTTTGAGTTAGGCATTTAAACGCATGTTATTTCTTTATGAAAAATATTGTCAAATTTGATCATTCTTGTGGGTTAGATTACGAAAAATAAGGTTTTTGCTTTTAGAATGATTTATGAGGTGGTAAAGTTCGTCTACAAACCCAGCTATATGATCCTTACTTACCCAAGAATTTGATGTTTCAATCCAATATTGAACTTGATGTATTATAAAGTGTAAAGCTTTAAAATTATTGCCTTTGTTACTTAATATTTCTGTTTTAAAGTATTCTTTTTGCAAGAGGATTATAGCCTTTCCATTTGTCATTCCGTTTCGTTTGCCATTCGGCAGGAATAGCACGAATACCGTTGTGATGCCTACCGCGAGTGAGCCGCTGTCAGCAGCACAAACGTGGTATGTTTCATTTGTCAAAATAAATCAAATCGCTTCGCTAATCAATCCCGATAGCTATCGGGACTAATTCTTAATACAACGCACAGAGAACCCGATGGCCCTGTTGCCCCCGTCCATGGTGGCAATGCTGCTTTCGAAGCGCAGGTAGCTAGCATTAGTGCCAAGCACCGTACTAGACCAATAGTCGCCTTTGTTGCCCCCACTGCCGACCAAACCATTATCGCGGCCGCGGCGGCCGGCCATCGGCAATTTCAATACGGAAGCAAAAGCACCTGCAGCGTTTTGTGTCGTAAACAATGCTCTTTCGGCATTTAGCTCTGTTTCCGTAGGCACTCTATACCCAATTGGGCATGGGTTGTTTGTACCACTTAAACCTTGCCATAAATTGGCATTTTGTCCTGAGCGCCAGTCAAAAGGTGCTGCGTTAACAATTATGAAAAGTGCATTTCCGGGACTATCGTTGGCACTTAATGCATTGAGTGCGCTGTTTGTTGATGTTCTAATCTGATGACCGTCAGTGAGTCTGCCCCATTGGTATAAATTACCGTAACTCAATGCATCGTTGCTAATGGTAGCCACTCGCGTTGCACCTAGGTTTCTGTCCATCCAAATTTTACCCGTACTGCTTGTAACCTCTACAATGGCAGTGATAGCAGTTCTATTAAAACTGCCGTTTGGCGTAGTATTTAACGTAAAATTATTAGAACCCACAGCAGTTGGAGTGCCTGTTGCCGTTAAAATAATGTTTTCCGCGCCAGTCGCTGTAAACGTTCCTGTGCCTGCAAAAGTTACGCCATTGGCTGTTGCTCTAATACTATAATCACCCACTTGAGCTACCGTAGCGGTAATGGTTTGTGTCACGTCAGTTACGGCTGTGCCTGCTATCATTGTGCCTGCAGATGACGCTGAAACATAAGACGATACCACCGCAGTGCCACCAGAACTTTCTTCACCTTTAATACAACGAACAGAGAATCCATGAGCTCGGCCGTTCGAGAACATGAAGGCACCCTCGCTATTGAAGATCAGGGTGCGAGCGAGAGAGTCACTTACCGTACTGGACCAATAGTAACCGCTGCCGCCCACAAAGTTGAACGAACCATCGCTGTTGCTGCGGTAGCCGGCCACTGGCAATTTTAATATGGAGGCAAAAGCACCTGCAGCGTTTTGTGTCGTAAACAATGCTCTTTCGGCATTTAGCTCTAAATGCGTAGGCAATCTATATCCACTTGGGCATGGGTTGTTTATGCCACTTACACCTTGCCATAAATTGGCATTTTGTCCTGAGCGCCAATCATGGGGGGAAGATGATACTATAATAAAATTGGTATTTCCTGGCGTATCCGTACTGCTTAAAGTCGTGGTAAGTCCATTTACCGCAGTACCTACAGTTGAACCAGTCCAGCTAATTGATTGATGGCCATCTGTTCCACGACCCCATTGGTATAAACTGCCATAAGCAAGATGATCTGTACTACTGGTTGCAACGCGTGTAGCACCTAGGTTTCTATCCATCCATATTTTACCTGTAGCACTGGTTACTGAACCAGCTGTAGTTCTAGAAAAAGTAAGATTAATTGAGGTGTTTAATATAAAATTATTAGAACCCACAGCAGTTGGAGTTCCGGTAGCGGTTAAAACTATACTTTGAGCACCTGTTCCCGCAAAAGTACCTGTACCTGCAAAAGTTACGCCATTGGCTGTTGCTGTAATACTATAATCACCCACTTGAGTTACCGTGGCAGTAATGGTTTGTGTTACGCTAGTTACGGCTGTGCCTGCTATCATTGTGCCTGCAGATGACGCTGAAACATAAGACGAAACCAACGCAGTGCCACCAGAACTTTCTTCACCTTTAATACAACGCACAGAGAAACCGAAAGCTCTGCCGTTCGTGAAGAAATTGAGGCCACCCTCGAAGCTCAGGGTTTTTGCGCCAGTGCCATCAACCGTACTAGACCAATAGTCGCCGCGGATGCCCACATTGCCGAGCAAACCACTGCTGTTGCCGCGGGCACCGGCCACTGGCAATTTTAATACGGAAGCAAAAGCACCTGCAGCGTTTTGTGTCGTAAACAATGCTCTTTCGGCATTTAGCTCTGTTTCCGTAGGCACTCTATACCCAATTGGGCATGGGTTGTTTGTACCACTTAAACCTTGCCATAAATTGGCATTTTGTCCTGAGCGCCAATCAAAAAGACCGCTATTGATTGTTATAAAAAGTGCATTTCCGGGACTGTCGCCGCTACTTAAAGTAGCAGTAGTTACATTTACAGGCGTACCTGTAGTTGAACCAGTCCAGTTAATTAATTGATGGCCATCTGTTCCACGACCCCATTGGTATAAACTGCCATAAGCAAGATGATCTGTACTGCTTTGGGCTACTCGCGTTGCACCTAAGTTTCTATCCATCCAAATTTTACCTGTACTGCTTGTAACCTCTACAATGACAGTGAAAGCAGTTCTATTAAAACTGCCGTTTGGCGTAGTATTTAACGTAAAATTATTAGAACTCGCAGCAGTTGGAGTGCCTGTAGCGGTTAAAACTATATTTTGAGCACCTGTTCCTGTAAAAGTTCCTGTACCTGCAAAAGTTACGCCATTGGCTGTTGCAGAAATATTATAAGTTCCTGCTGTTGTAACTGTAGCGGTAATGGTTTGGGTAACACCAGTTACGGCTGTGCCTGCTATCATTGTGCCTGCAGATGACGCTGAAACATAAGACGATACCACCGCAGTGCCACCAGAACTTTCTTCACCTTTAATACAACGAACACAGAAACCGTACGCTCGGCTATTGGCGTCCATATTGGCACTACTGTTCCTGAAGACCAGAAAGCGCGAGTTAGTACCGCTAACCGAACTAGACCAATAGTTGCCGTCAAAACTTACATCGCTGATTAAACCATCGATGCGGTTGCGCCAACCTCCTGCCGGCAATTTTAATACGGAAGCAAAAGCACCTGCAGCGTTTTGTGTCGTAAACAATGCTCTTTCGGCATTTAACTCTGCTTCAGTAGGCAATCTATACCCCGTTGGGCATGGGTTGTTTATGCCGTTTACGCCTTGCCATAAATTGGCATTTTGTCCTGAGCGCCAATCATTATTACCTGAATTAGTTCTAATAAAATTAGCATTTACAGGAGCATCGGTAGTACTTAAAACAGTGGTAGTCCCATTTACAGGCGTACCTGTAGTTGAACCAGTCCAGTTAATTAATTGATGGCCATCTGTTCCACGACCCCATTGGTATAAACTGCCATAAGCAAGATGATCTGCACTGCTTTGGGCTACTCGCGTTGCACCTAGGTTTCTATCCATCCAAATTTTACCTGTAGCACTGGTTACTGAACCAGCTGTAGTTCTAGAAAAAGTAAGATTAATTGAGGTGTTTAATATAAAATTATTAGAACCCACAGCACTTGGAGTTCCGGTAGCGGTTAAAACTATACTTTGAGCACCTGTTCCTGTAAAAGTTCCTGTACCTGCAAAAGTTACGTCATTGGCTGTTGCAGAAATATTATAAGTTCCTGCTGTTGTAACTGTAGCGGTAATGGTTTGGGTAACACCAGTTACGGCTGTGCCTGCTATCATTGTGCCTGCAGATGACGCTGAAACATAAGACGATACCACCGCAGTGCCACCAGAACTTTCTTCACCTTTAATACAACGAACAGAGAAACCGTTGGCTCGGTCGCTCGAGCTCATTAAGGCAGTGCTACTACTGTAGGCCAAGACGCCTGCGAGAGCAACACTTACCGTACTAGACCAATAGCGGCCGGAGTTACCGACTAAGTCGAGCGAACCACTGAAAGTACGGTAGCCGGCCACCGGCAATTTTAATACGGAAGCAAAAGCACCTGCTGCATTGTTTTGTGCGCTACCCGTTCCCCAAAAACCTGTTCCACCGTTATTGCGTTCTGCATTTAGCTCTGTATCAGTGGGCACTCTATACCCCGTTGGGCATGGGTTGTTCATACCGTTTACGCCTTGCCATAAATTGGCATTTTGTCCTGAGCGCCAATCATAGGGGGAAGATGATACTTTAATAAAATTGGTATTTCCTGGCGTATCCGTACTGCTTATAGTCGTGGTTTCTCCAGATAAGGGTGTTCTAATCTGGTGGCCATCTGAACCTCGCCCCCATTGGTATAAA
>Ga0209702_10009636_pt1 | contig 10678 bp, 30 predicted proteins | sample FRY01_FD_187210 | JGI IMG/M metagenome (GOLD analysis project Ga0209702, IMG submission 187210) | Freshwater microbial communities from Lake Fryxell liftoff mats and glacier meltwater in Antarctica - FRY-01 (SPAdes) (version 2) | ecosystem: Environmental > Aquatic > Freshwater > Ice > Glacier...
GGCAGATGTGGTAATCTTCTTCATGGCGTTGCTCTCCTTCGTTGGATTCGACACCCCGAGCCTAACAGGCTCAAGGCGAGCAACGCCTACTTCACAATTTCAACAGCGACCGGGACATCCCCTCACCGGCCTTGATGCTCCAGAAGGCGAACGGGAAGCACTGGCCTTCTCCGTCTACCGGGTGCCACATCTTGGCGAGTACGCCGTGGCCACTGATGTAATACGAAGCCTTGTCGGCCGAATAGTGGATCTTCACCGGGACCAGCTCGATGCCCTCGATCTCCACGTTCGGAAACCATTGCACCGCTTCGACGACAGGCCCGGACTTGCTTTGGACTTGCATGATCAACCCCTCCTTGGGCTAGGTGCAGGACAAGACTTCGTTGGCCGCCTGATACGGCGAGTACCCGGCATGGCGGTACTGCCGCCAGCATTGGCTGCGCGCGTCAGTCCAGGCATCGACGAGCGAACTGTGCCCGAAGCTACCCCCGAAGCTGTATCGAAGAACTAGGCTTAGACGGATCGTCCACCACAACCTGGACATTCGGCGCACCCTCCTTGGTGATCGTTTCTATCTACACTCTCTGACAGACTTGTCTACACGTCAATGACGTGATCGGCACGAAACTCCGGGTTCAGTTCATGGCCGACATACCCACGCGGGTTCACACAAACTCTCGTGCCGCCAATGACGTAGTCGGACGAGTTGTGCATGTGACCGTGCACCCATAGCGCGGCGCAATTGCCGGCGATGAACTCGTCCATGTTCGAGGCGAACGCAGCGTTCAACAGACTGCCCCAGAAGATACGGTCTATGGACCGGCTGGACGGAGCGTGATGCGTGACTACCACCACGGGCTCCGGGACTTTCTTGGCCAATTCAGAGGCGATGAATTCTCGTGAAACCCAATGCTCCGACAGTGTATCGTTGGGCGTCAACTGCTTGTCTCGCCGCAACCTGATGTCGGTGTAATCCGTCATACCTTGCCAGGCTGCCTTCATACCCAGTGCCCGGTCTCCGTGCAGGTTGAAGTCGGTCCAAAGCGTGGCACCGATGAACCTTACACCGGCTACTACCGCCGCTTCGTTCTGGAGGAACGTGAGCTTGCCGGCACTCTTCTCCGCGACCTCGTGCAAGTCCTGGTAGACCGACCGCATGTCACCCCGGTCTCTCTCACCGAGATAAAACTCGTGATTGCCGGCGATCATGACGACGGGGACGTCCAGTATCTCTGACTGCTTGACGGCCCATTTGGCTCCCTTGGCACGCAAGTCGATGTCGCCCGCGAGCACCAGCACGTCTTCCCCGGCCTTGCTCAATGTGAGCGGCCCGAACTCCAGATGAAGGTCGGACATGATGCGAATTCTGGTCATGGCTGCGTGACTCCTGCTTCTCGTAAAATCTTCCTGGCTCGGGAGAGCGCCCGCTTGAGCGTGGTGCCAGCCGAGCGGGGCGTACCGGGGACGGTCAGCACCTGCTCGGCCATCGGGTGCTTGTAGACGGGATGGCCTCCGCTTCTGCGCTCCTGGATACGGAAGCCCATGGCCTTGAGCGCCCGGTCGATCTCACTGATCTTGGATGGTACTCGCAGAACGGATGACATGTTGGCCCTCCTTGGCCGTGCAACTGATTGCACTATAGACGGATAACGATGGCCCATGGACTTCTTGAAGTGGCCGACGTCCTTGCCCGTCTCGTGATGCTTTTCGAAGTCAGGCATAGCTAGTCCTCCCTGAAGCCGGTCTTACGCGGCCCGATCTCTTCGCTCTCTGTCGGAGAGCAGTCCCTGCCGCACGACGGGCACTCGTCATCGCAGGCGCAAGACCATTCATCATCCCAACTCGTGCCGCAGCCGCACTCGTAACGGTTCTTGAACCAGGACAGGTCTTCGGGCTCCGATCTGATACCCTTGCACTCGGCGTACTCTGGGCAATCGGTATCGAGCCAACAGGTGATGCCGGTACAAGCCACGTCAATCCTCCCTGAAGCCGACGAATGACGGGAAGCGCGGCAAGTCCTTCATACCGGCTGACTGGTAGCGGTACTTCACGATCTTTCCGATCATGTCCTGGGCCGACCAGATCGACTTGCGATCCGCGTCATTGAACCCGGTGCCGATCTCAAACTCCTGGCCCGCCGTGTTGCGCACTGACAGCGCCCCGAGCTTGCCGGTCGGAACCAGCCCGGCCTTGGCGCTGGAGCGTTCGGTGCGTCCGAAGGCATCCTTGGTCGCCTCGTTGCCGTTGTGCATCTGCTGGATCAGGCCAGTGATCACCGCCTCGTCGTCCGTGAAGCGCTTGACCTTCAGCAGGTGACGACTGTTCAGGGTCGAGCGCCCGAACTTGTACTGGCCGAGCGGATCGCGGAGCATGACGCCCTCGTAGCCACGGCCAACCATCTTCTCTTCATAGGCCGTGAACTGCGTCAGGTCCTTGACGTTCTCGTGCGGTACCACCTTCACGCCCGGCAGAGGCTCGGCCAGGATCACCATCTGGACGAAACGCCAGTGGAAGCACCCCTTGTACTCGCCATTCGGGATTTTATCGAACACCCAGAACGTGACGTCGGGCTCGCCTGACCCGCGCATGACGCCGCTGGTCGACCGGTTGTACGCGTCGGGTGCGGTCGGGTCGCCGACGATCAACTCACCGTCGAGGCCTTCATACTCGGGCTTGCTGAACATCGCGTACGTATGCTTGTTCGGGATCAGCTTCATCGTCCGGGACACAAGCTTCCCGTCGATCACCATGGCCCGGATACCGTCCAGCTTTGGGCTGGCCAACATGGGCCAGGTCAGCAGACTCGCATCTTCCACGGTGGCGGCTAGTAATGGCTTGAACATTCAATCCTCCTTGATCTGTCGGGCTACTATGGTCTGACCGGCTACTTGGTCCAGTAAATTGCAACTGATTGCACCGGGCTATTTGTTGATGACCTGATGCTCCAACTCGTAAGTCTCGCAGAAGCCGTTATGCTCGGTCATCAACTCGAAATACAACTCGATGGCCTTATCCTGGTCCTCGGGTAGCTCAGTCGCGAACAGATCTATATTACAGCCACTCTCGTACTCGATGCGAAGCACCCATACCTTCTGCGCTTCGCCGTGCGGGATGATCGTGACGGCCATGTCAGGCCGCCGCTGCGACCAGGGACATGAGCGCATTGACCTTGCCTGCCAGGCCGCGCCCATACACCTTGGCACCATGGCGGATCAGGGCGTCATGCAGGGCTTTCTGCTGCTTACGAGTGAGCGAGAAAGTCTCGGCTGTGACCGGGTACTGGCTCTCCTCTCCGGCAGCGAATATCTGCACGTTTCGAACTGACAGTGAGCGGGCGTGGGTCAGCATGAGCTTCTTGTTCTGGTCAGTGATGCGGGGCAACACCTCCTTGAGACGGGACCATCCGATACCGGCGATGTCCTTCTTCGTGATGTTGAGTTCTTCGCACTTGCGATAGATCGCCAGCAGATACGTCGCCTTGCGGGACGAGCAGCCTATGCGGGCCGCCATGGCTGGGACTTTAAGGCCGTGCTGGTCACGTGCGAGGGCGATCAGCTTGCCGACTTCCAGCTCGCACTGTCCGGCTTTCACCAGCAGCGATTTGGCCTTATCAACTACGTCTACGATATTCATGAAGCCCTCCATGGCCTGTGCAATCAATTGCAATTACGAGCGCGGGGTATCCGCCTCTTCATCTGCTTCGTACTCTTCGATCAGTTCGAGAGCGATCTCGTCTTCGGTCTTGAACTTCTTGTCCTCCACCGCCTTGGGCTTGTCGGTCGGAACCGTGGTCTTTGGGCTGCTCATCTCATCCTCCTTGGGTATCGGCACCGTGCCTGAGTAGCAGGCGGTGTCCAGTGAATTACGCCAGACGAAGTCTTTGTACTTGGCCAGAACAATATGACCAGGACAAACAGAGCGCAGTGCGGCGGCCAGATCGGACACGATGTCCGACGTGGCTGGCATCTTCACAGGTGTCTCGTCCAACCTACCCATAGCCTCCATCAGTAACCGCATGCTTTTCTTGCCGAAATTCGGCCAGCGGGCGAGTTCTTCATACGGCGTGCTGAACAGCGCCGCCCTCGCCGCCAGTTCGGTCTTGATGGCCGCGAGGTACATCTCGCCGACCTGCACCTTCCAGTGGCTAGCACCGATCTTCGAACGGACCTTGGGAACGACCTCTTCGTAACCGACCAGCAGCTTCTTCAACTGCTCGGTGCTTTCCGACCTGACCTGCGATGCGATGATTTTTTCCATGTCGTGACCCTCCCTGGTCTGTGGTCTAACTATGATCGGGGCTACTACCGGTGCAAGAGAATAGTGCAATCAGTTGCATTAAAGGTCTGGCAGTCCGGCACGTTTGCGCATCTTGCGGGCCACCTTGCAGGCCGTGTCATATGCCTTGCCCAGCGAGGCGGGGTGCGACATCTCATTGTCGAGGGGGCAGCCGAGAGCCTCCCTCCACCACCCCATGCGATACATCTTGCCGTTCTTGATGATGCCGGCCAGCGAATACTGCAACCTTATTTTAACATCACCCTTCCCGCCGTTCCAAATGACGATCATTTCTTCACCATGTGGATCGCTTGGTACGCGGACAGCACTGCCTTATGACAGCGCATCAGTTCAGCTTTAGACAGCTTCTTCAACTCCAAACCCTTCGAACCCTTCTTTGTGTCCAGGCATTTTTCCTTGTGCCAGACCTTGATTATGAGCGTCGTCTCGCGATTGAACACAGTGATCATGGCTTCCTCGCTTTGGCTTCCAGTTCCTGGGTCAGCCTGAGCCTAACCAACGAGCGTAGGTTCGTCATACGAAGCCAGACCTCATCTGGCTTCGACACAGCTGCATGGTGCACCATGTCGTGGTCCAGCGTCTTCCTCATGAAGATGTCGTTGGTCTCCGGACTGACACGCTTGTAGACGTGGATCAGTTCACACTCACGAACGGGGTGACGATATTCTTCAGCTTGCGCTTGAACTTCTTGAGGCTCATGGCTAAGACACCTTCACCAGGCTGGTGCCGAACGCGTCTAGCATGCCGGGCAAGCACGAGCTGCTCAGATACCGCGGCGATCAGCTCGTAGTACTTGGCTTCGCTAGCCTCCCGAGCTGCCCGAGCTGTGTTGAAAGCGGTCATGCGATCCGAACCGGCTGCGATGCTGGCATCCCAGACGGCCGAACTGGCCTCCCTTGCTCCCTGTCTAATCTCAACCATCTTTGCAGCCGGTATTTTCATCTAAGCCTCCTCGGTTTTCTACTGCTTCTTTCGTAGCTTGAGCACCTGCGAGGTCCAGAGAAATGCAATTGATTGCACGAGGTATTTCTACCCCGTGCAACTCAATCTGTGGATTGTTTACCTGCTGTCGGGCAGGCTAAGACTGATGACGGTCCGGACCAGGAACTCGTTCCAGTCATCGGTCACCGTGATGTGCGTGGCGTCCGGGTACTTCTTGAGCACCAGCGACTCCGCATGGGCCGCGTCGAGCACGAAATAGTTCTCGTACATCAGCTTGCCCCTTACTGTTCCGTCCAGCATGCGGGTCACACCGCCCTGACAGAAGAACCGGGCCTGGACTTCTTGCAGGTCGGGGATGGGCTTGCTCAGGTCAATGCGTGTCATGTGTTCCTCCGTCTGCGGATTTGGCCCGACTACTATGATCGGACCTCCTGCCGTTGCAATTGATTGCACAGATTATCCGCGCTGTTTTTCCAGGAAAACCACGCGCTCGGCCATCATGCGCAACAGGTACTGACGGTCGGTGAAGTACGGAAGCATGGCGTACAACCGCTTGAGGATAGGGTCTCCGGCGTAGAAGCTGGTATCGGGGATCATCGGTCGGCCCGCAATTCAGCAGCGTACTCTCGGGCGTACACTGTCTTGAGCTTGTGCTTGGTCGCCATGTCAACCCTCCTTGGCTAGTGAACTTTGATCTCCACATCGTACCCGAGCATCGTGAACCACAGCAGCAGTCGGTGGATCGACACTCGCCCCGCAGGATCTCCCAGAACGACTGAAGCGACCTCGCGCGACTCGGCATCGACCAGCTCGGCCACGCGTTCGTAAGTCAGCTTGCTCGTCTTGACGATCTCGGCGAACCTGGCGCTCAGAGCGTCCATGGTGGGCTGATGAACTGGGTACTTACTCATATGTGCAACGCCAATCTGATGGCAGCTCCGGCGAACCAGCCAGCAGCTCTGCCGACCTTCTTCCAGTCCACGCTGCCGGGTTCTGCCTGCACGCCCAACTCTCTGGGTGCGTACTGGTCTACTGTAGTGCAGCCGCCCAGCAGCAACACCGCTACAAGGATCAGACGGGTCACTCTTCCCCCTTGATCTGTCTTCTAGCTGTAGAGCGCCGGGGCGGCGTTGAAGCCCGAGGCCCAGGCCGACCTGAACTCCAAGTTGGCCTTCACGAGCCAGTCTGCGGGGTGCGGGTTTTCCGACCAGTCCTTGCCCGCGACACTCGCCGCCCAACCTTCATTGAACGCCTGCTGGATACGGGCCTTGTCTTGCTGGGCGAGTGTGGTGACGGTCTTTGCAGTTCTCATTTCAACCCTCCTTGGGACGTCCTTTTGGACATCTCCTTCGTGGCTGTGTGTCAGCCTGGGTCAATAGAAAATGCAATCAATTGCACGATTTAGCTTGGCGTTCACCACGTACATCAAAGCAAGGAACCGCTCGCACTGGCTGGTATTCAACTCACCCATAAACTTGGTTCCAGGCACATGGGCGGCGGGCGAGTGCTTTTCACCTTCAGACAGGACGAGGGCGGGAACAGCTTCAACCGATTTGCCTGGCTTCCAGATCAGGATCATTTGCCCTTACCGGGAGAAGGGAGCGGATGGTGTGGCTTTCGGGCAAGGGGCTTAGACCGGCTAAGGTGCCGCTCAACCGACGCGATGACGCCCGGAGCGATCCAGCTTGCAAGCGCATCGCCGGCCCAATTATTGATGTGTTGTGGCTTGCCGACTGCATAGATCGCGTCGTCCTGCATCTTCGTCAATCCGCGAGCCAAAGCCTTGCGAATGACCACGCGCAGCGCTTCGTGTTTTGCCGCTTTCGCTGCATCGCTCATGTTCATGTTCATGTTCCTATGCCTCGCTACAGGATTTCCGACACTCGTTCCCGCCAATCTTCGTAGGCGACCTGGAACCTTTGAAGCTGGAACACGGCGGGCGTGTTCGGGGTCAGGAACAGGGCCGGGTTAGGCGCGCTGGCCAGCAGCTCGATAGCGAGCTTGTACTTCTGGGCGAGCGCGGTGACGGACGGCGAGAAGCCGGCGCTGGGCACGTCGATATTACGAGCGTGCTCCAGCACCTGCTCCTTGCTCATCTCGTCGGGTTTCTTGTGCTCGCTCACAGCTTCTTCAGGGGGTCGGAATAGGACGTCTTCTTGACGACCGGATTGGCCGTCTCCCAGCACTCGACCAGCAGATTGGCGTCGAGCTTGTCGATGCTGATGCGCTGGACTTCCGGGTCGTTGAGGCTGTCCTTGATGGCCTGGATCAGTGCTTCCATAGTCTTTCTCCTTCTAATGTTGGCGTAACACCTACAACTAACTGGTACCGAGTCAGGGTCAATGCCCCCATCCCGGCCCAGTACTACTGTGCAACCGCCCGTTCATATGCCCCGGCCACGAGAAAGCGTTCGATGTCGTCATCGAAGGGCGAGAACGTCCGTATCTTTGCAATTGATTGCACGGGCTGCTGGCGCAACGCGACCGTGCGTAGGCCAAACACAGACCCCAGCGTACTTCGGGTAGTCTATCTCGTGACTGACCCAGCCACCGATATTGAACTCACTGTCGAGAACGACATTGTCGAGATGGTCGGCCAGCAGGCCTAAGAATTTGGTCTTCATGATCGCCCTCCATGGCGTTGGTTGCTGTACTCAGGCATCGACGTTCCTCGGGGCGTGGCGGCCGATCCCGCCGATACGTGCCCCAGGCACCTCGTTCTCGTTGTCGAAGATCAGCTCATACCGGCTGTTGAGCTGCTCCATGGTCATAGTGCCAAGATCACCATTGACGGTCTTGATCACATAGTCGCCGGTGAACACCCGGCGCTTGCCTCCGTCGCGCGCGAGCACACACAACAGATTGAGCTGTATGACGGCGCGCTTGCCGGTCCACTCGATGATCTCCTCCGCACAGGTGAACGAGCCATCGAAGCGCATGACCTCGATGTTCGGTGCGGGCGGCTGGGGCCGGGGGCGATAGAACACCCTAGCTCTCCATCTTGCGGAGGTGCGCCTGACTGGCTGCGTCCTTGGGATGCTGGGCGTGGTGCTTCTCCATGCGGGCCACCTTCCTGGCGAGCACGGCCGGGTCCTTGGACCTGGACTTCGCCGCCTTGGGCTTGTCCGCTGTCGGGGTCTTGGTCTTGGTCTTGGTCTTGTCTGCCTGAGCCATCTTCAACTCACCCTCCTTGGTGATCTTTGGACTATGACGCTGTTGTCTATCAAAGCAATGGAATTCCCTGATAAATCACATAACAGGGAATTAAATCGACCAGGCTAAATTAAATAACTTACCTATAAGCCTGGCAACCAATTCAAAATGTGCGAAATCCGAACATCGACTGCAATCGTGTGCAGTCAGATGTCAGTTTCCCACCAGGATCGTGTAACCCTTGGCTCGCATGCACTTCGTGATGCCGTTGCCGACCGAGAACTGCTCGCGACTTGAGACGGTGCAGTACGCCATATCCCGGTTGGCTTGCGCCTGGTCTTTACCCACCATGTCGACGATGGGCAGGCGTGCATCGCCACAAGCTGTGAGCGCGACGGCCATGGCCATCAGGGTCGTTACGGTCTTCATGTCATAGCTCCTAGCGGCCGATGGCTTTGAGATTGTCGGGAACGACGTGCATCTCAACTTCGGTGACGTCGACCTGGAACGCCCGGCCATTCAGGCAGTAGTACACCTGGCCACGGTCTTCCATGACGATGGCCCCGATAGCGGGCTGCTCGTACTTCTTGGACTTGGGCCGCTCCTTCATCTGCTGGGGCGGATTGTGGTTCTTCATCTTTCGACCGAGCCACTGCGTCAGACCTCCGAGATCGGTGGTTGCGTGGCGAAGCATCTTGTTTCCTGCGCGAGACATCTAACCCTCCTTGGTAGCGTTACAGTCTGTCTCGGCTTATGCGAGTCATAGGTCAATGGAAAAGCGACCTACTCCGAGATATTGCAACTGATTGCACTAGAGTAGCTTCTTGCGAAGCTCCATCCACTTCTCACGGCTACCCTCTGGCAGCACGTTGTCCATTTCGTTAGGAAGCGACAATGACTCCCCGTTCTTGTCCTTTCTGGACCATACCTTGCCAGCCACCCACACCTTCGTGGTCGAGATGTCGTTCGGTGTATGGGGGCTGGCGATGCGCCTGTAGAGCATAATCACCAGAGGTCTTCCGAGATCAGTTCGGTACGGACCATCCCGAGATCTCCACCACGATCAATCAGCTTCTGGCCGTTGTCGTTGGCGTGCTGTCGGGCCGGCTTACCCATCGAATAGAACCTTCCGTCCGGGGTCTTGAGGGCGACCCGGTCGATTACAGGCCGGTACTCGCGTTCGGGCTTCAGAGCTAACTTGTTCATGACTTCACCGGTTTCTGGCCGCGCTTGCCTCGAATGGCTTCCGAGACGCGCCCGACACTGCAATTGAAGACTTCCCCGATCTCCCGGACGTCTACGGTCGGATGAGCGATGCGATACGCCCTGATCTTCTTGAACAGGTCGCGGTTGGCGTGGGCACTCCTGGGCGGAGCCTTGGTCAGAGGCTTGCGCCTGTGCATGTGGCCGACCCACGTCATGATCTCCTTGGCCGTGACCGGAGGGCCACCCTCGCTCACACGCCAGGCCGCGACTCTCATTGAGACCCGGACTTCCGGGATCGTGAGAAGCTCGTTCATATCAGTCCTCCTTGACTGTGCGAGTTTTCAGTAACGGCCTAATCTCTCGATGCAAATCCATTTCTTGCCGGCGGGCAGGTCCGTCTGATCCACATCATCGATCACGTTAACCTTCAGCTTGGGTTTACCTGCGAAGGCTACGGGGTCGGCCAAGGCCTGTTGCCGGGCCAACTTCATGGCCTCTCGTTTGTTCTTGGCGGCAACCACGACGATTACCTGGCGGTACATGTAGATCATCTCCACGCCGAGTTCCCAGTTGCGCGTCACAACATCTTTGGTCATGACAGGCACACGACGGCCGCGATGGCCCATGTCGTCAGGGCCAGAACGTGCAGGCCTACGACGATCAGGACGGTACGGAAGCTAATGGGCTGTATGATTGGCATTTGACCCTCATTGGTCGTGGATAGTGGCAGGAGAAGGCTGCTTTCGTTAGTTACTTTCAGTAACGTAGTCAATTCCTGGACCATGCCCAGAATTAAATCGAAGGCCCTACAGATGGCCCTACTAGCCTTTGCCCGGCAATTTGAAGACGTACGTCTCGCCATTGATCTGGAGCATGTAGCTCAGGCTCTGGACACTCTTGTGCAGAGCGAATTTGGCTCCGCCGAGTACGCCTTTTATTCCGGTTAGATGCTTCTCGACGTATGTTACGGGCTTGGCCGGCTTTGGCTGTGGCAGAGATACTGGCCCGACGTTGTCTTCGATCACTACAGGGTTCCAGTCTATAGACACTTGGTCCGGGAGCCCCGCTATCGACAAGCCTGC
>Ga0209702_10009638_pt1 | contig 10677 bp, 6 predicted proteins | sample FRY01_FD_187210 | JGI IMG/M metagenome (GOLD analysis project Ga0209702, IMG submission 187210) | Freshwater microbial communities from Lake Fryxell liftoff mats and glacier meltwater in Antarctica - FRY-01 (SPAdes) (version 2) | ecosystem: Environmental > Aquatic > Freshwater > Ice > Glacier...
AAAGGGGTGCGAGTAAACACCTGTGTCCGTGCTCGTGCCAGTCGCAGAGGCGTTCGATAGAGGCCACGAGTACTATTTACATATTTTATTACAAAAAAACATAACAGTAAGTGAACTACTCTGGCACTTCATCGGGCACGACGCCAGGAAACCCCATCAACCGCTGCAGACCAGGTCCTGCGTGCGGATGTGGCACAATTTGAAATCCACGAAACATGAGCCGAACAATTTCACTAGGCATCCTCGCCAATCGGGGATAGTTGCCTAGACGACCGTGTGTTCCCATGCCAAACGCCAGCGCACGTTGGGGATCGTGCGTGTGCCATCGGCCCACACGCTGGCCGCCCAACATGGACATTCTACTTACCGGCTGTGGAAAGTTTACGCCTTCCCGATCGCCGTGGCAGAGATTTCCGCTCAACCCGTTGCCCCACGTGAATACGGTGCCATTTTCCCTCACTAGGGCACAATGTGCGGAACCGCAAGCCACCGCAGTGACGTGGCTGTTTTGGAACCCATGATAATTCGACAGCGGTCGGATGAGTTGATTTGCGTTCCCATCAACGTTGTACGCCTCACCTGTGCACCACACACGCCCATTTTCTGCCAAAATTAAAGAGTTGTCGTGGCCACATGCAACGTGCCGTACGGGCGAACCTCCAAACATTTCCGGTCCTCCCACGCGCACAAAAAGAAAACAGATGTTATAACCGGCCAATCCCAAGGCACCGTCATAATTGTTACCGCACGACCACAGCACCCCGTCCACTGTGACCACAGAACTCATATACAAAGAAGCATCCATCGACGCCACGGCGGCTCCTCCGAAAGTTTGGTTTTGAACAACGGCGGGAACCGCTTGCTCCTGCACCGTGCAAATTCTACCGAGAAATCCAATTCCCGATCTGTCCTGTCCCCAGGTGTAGAGTAGATTTCCATCGCTGGTGTATGCCATAGTGTGCAGATATCCAGCAGCAATCAGTGTGATTTTCCTGTCTCCAAAATGCGATGGGTTCAGCAGTGTCATAGTCCTTTTGTTCTCATTGTCACCATGCCCAAGCTCACCACTTTTGCCCAAGCCACAATTCCACACGTGCCCTGCTGCCGTTAGCATCACTGTAAAGTTCATGCCGCATGCTACCATGACGGCTTTAGAACGGCCGAATTCGGTGGAGCGAATACGCCAGGGGGCTCGCGATGTATAGGTAGCGTCAGTTCCTCCACCTATGTTGTTCCACTCGGCGACGGGTGGGTCACCCCACGTCCACACACTACCATCGTCTGTTACGCATGCAGCGTGCCTATGCGTTGCCGCCAGCATGACTGGTTGCATGCGCGCAAAATCATTCCATGGTGTCAGGGTGACGGGGTCCAACTCCACTTCGTTTTCGATTCGTGTTCCTAATTCCCCGTGCTCGTTGCTACCAAAACCACAAATGTCGCCACTTTCGGTCAGTACAAGAGTGAATCCTTGACCCAGACCGAGTGCCATGGTGTCAATATATTGGCAAACAAAATATGTCCAGCAAGCGTGCATGTTATTGTTTATATAGTATTTTTCATTTCTGTTTCGTTCTGAAAATATACATTTTCGGCCCCGATGCTCTCGCCTTCTTACGCAAACTTAAATTTATTTATTCAATAAACGGCACGAGCATGCACTAGAACTCGCTCTACACAATCGGGCTATCGTAAAAGCTACGCAGGTAAGACATTGTTTGGTATCGTAGTCACTGCAAGGATGTCAAGAATGAGTGGCGCAAGATCGGCGACTATGTGTGGCTCACGACTATCTGCCAACCAGGCCAGATATTGATTTGGCCTTATCCTTGCAGTAATTATATTCGGGTCGGGCGGCGCATCGTTTGCTTGTATTGGAGACATGTGAAGTTCAATTTGACACTGCATGGCGGTGCATATAATATTCTTGACCTCGATGGAGTTATGGCATAGGTAATACAAAAAGCGCACGCACGCACTGCAAACATTGACATTCGATGCGAACTTGTACAGGCCGCTGAACGCGTGTACAATCGCCATATTGACAAAGTGGCTGCGGCAGTCGACTTTTAGGACACATAACAAGGACATTGCGTTGGCCATCAGGGTCGTATTGTTGGGATCGGAATCCATGCACGAGACGACTTTCTTAAACAAGGCGTCGATGGGTGGGCTGTAGTCGCATTGATAATGCGGCATGAGTTTGCTAAGAATGCACATGCAATGCGCAGCCGTCAAACTACTGCTGTCGCGTTCCAACGGCGTGGGCACGCTCTCCGACGGCGTGGGCATGCTCTCCGCGATGTATGTGGATAAAGTTGTACAACAATCCGCCAAAGCATGCCACTGCGTGTGCATCTGCGGACACGCGAAAAACGTCGCCAACAATGCAAGAATGGACAGCTTAATCGGTTTCAGTTTTTTGTGCGTCGCTTCATCCGCCACTAGTTCCTGAAATTGACGGAGGACCCTGCACAGTTGTTCATGGACACTTTGCATCATCAGGTTGCGAAGAAATCCGTAGTTGTCGCGGCCCAACGCCGCCAGGAATCTCAGGAAACTTACGATTACTTGGCGAGAATCTGGGTCCGGTGCACCGATAAAGTTCCTTAACATCATGACATTGATCCAGTCCCAAAACGGAGTTCCCAATGCGATGAACTCCCCTTGGCGGGCCACATCTGTGCAATACGTTGTCATAATGTCCAGCCCGGCGACATCGCCGTCAATCGCCAATTGCGTCAAGATTTGCGGTATGTTGTGGTGAATACTCAATCTTTTCGCCTCGACCAATTTTTGTAGCACCAGCACTGCCGAAACCTTGGCTTGTTTCCATGCCATACGTTGCGTGTATTGCATGACGGGCATGCGCTGACGGCGGTTGTGCACTAGGACTCCCAGCAGCACCTTGTCAACACCAATAAGACAACGCAAGCCAGGTGGTCCGCCGGTCACGACGGACGCCAGGGCCTCGCCCTGCAACGTGTACTCTAGCACTTTACACCCAAACCCAACAATTTCGCTCGCGCCTGATGTTTGGTGGGTTGGGCTCCAAATGTCAATGCATCGCATCGCGTTCAACACAATGCGATTCCGCCTGCCATTAGCCAGTCCAAAAATGGCCGCCAGCGAGTGCGCCGCTCCCCAATATTCGGGATGGGTCGGGTTTTGCGTGTATGCGGCGTGCCAGAACTCCGCCAGTTTTGACAGACTTTGCAAAGCAAACTTGCACACGATTTCGTCATCCCCAAACTGCTCCAGCGCTGTGCACAGTGATGCGGCCTCATCGCACGGTACGGTGTTGTCCCCGTACACGTTTTCACTGTGAAAGTACGGACCAATGGCAAGGTCAGTGTTTTTGCGAACCAGGAATTCGGCCGCGGCTCTTTGCACTTGTACATCATGCGGATACCTGTCCATGATACGGATCACCACTTTCGCACACATGTAGTGCAGCCGGGTTCCTGGTGGGCACATCAATAACGTTTGCAGCAAAGGCACCTGCATTTCTGGCAAAAACATCCATTTCTGGAGCCCTACCGCAATGAGAAAATTGTTATCGTTCGAGGAATAGACGCTGATATTACCCTGAAAGGCGATGCAGTTCGCCACTTGAACCAACCTCGCTGGCGTCACCAAGGGTTGCGCAAACGCGTTGAAATATTTTCCGACGGCGGCATAACGACCGAGTGCGCGAGGTTCGGGATTCGGGCCGACCACTAGATTCAAAATTTTATCCAGGAGTTCTGTTGGCAGTTCGGGTTCCTCAAATTCGTACACCAGCGGGGGGAGGGGGGCAGTTTCTGCCTCCGGTTCATCCTCATGGGCTTGCATTGTGAATTGCAGAACAACTAGTCGGAGCTCCAGGCACCGAGCAAAGAGAGAGCCACTTATATAGATTGCGACGACGAGTTCTATTTGCGAGAAATGCAGGTCACATAGTTACCGATGTGTTTGTGCATATACGTGCAGTAAATCCGACGACGCTCCGGACAGCGCTAAAATACCGCCGCGCTCCTGGTTCGTTTTGGCTACCATCACGAGCAACAGAGTACGAGCAGAGCTCGTACTAGCACCAGGGTTTCCTGTCATGATGCCACTCGTGTGGCGTCTGCATGTGGCGAAGGCTGTCAGACCATGAAGCCGCTCGACGTTGCTTTCCGCAAGACGCTTTGCCGACGCAGTGAATCTCGGTGTAATCAGCCCGTTTCCCCCGAAAACATGCCCGGTTTCAAAATGTGCTATTTCGGGCACGCTGGCCCTTTAAAAGTCCAAGATCCAAGACTATCGCAAAACATTCCAAAACACAAACATGGAGCACGGATTTGAGGCAAATGACACCATGGCTGTCAGCCCTTCGCCTGTGGGCTGCATCGAGTCCATGAAGTCGATGCCGCCGTTTTCCCCCGTCATCAAGATGGCGGCGGTCAAGACTACGATGCCCTTTGCGGCCTACAAGGCCAAGACTTGCGCCCTCTTTCAGCGGGGTGTGCTGTTGAGGAAGGGTCATGACAACCTTCTTGGCTACAACAAGAGTTTGATGAATCTGGTTGCCAAGACTGCGCCAGTGTCGTGGGAGGACGCCGACCGCATTGAGAATGAGCTTTTCGGCAATGGAACAACCGTGGACGTGTATGGCGCGCTCGCTTCCGACATTGTCGCGGGGTGCACTCGCCAGCAGATTGTCAACAACCAAGCAATGGGCATTTTCGATACGTTCAACCGAAAGATCTTGAGCATCCCGGCCGGCAAGCTGCTCGTGCACGTGGGTGTCGGCAAGGATGTCCAAGACGACAAGCGCTTGTTGCCGCTGTTTTCCGCCGAATATTTCAACGCATATGCCGAGTTCTACGAGATGGCCGGAGGTGTGTTCACCGAGCCGAGCGCGTTTACGGTCAAGTACGAGTCCGACGATACGGAGGAGATGCGTGCAGAGAAGCGCCTCAAGGTCGCCGACGACATCGGCACGGTGGTGGACGAGATTTTGGGCGACAAGGCACAGTGGACGCACAAATGGGCGGCTGCCATGGCGTGGGACCACCAGCGCAACGGCTTGACTACCAGAACCCGAATCGCCGTGCATACCAAGTTTTACATTATGCCCGAGGACTCGTCGCTGGCCATCGTCACCAACACATTTGGTCCGGGACTCATCAAGATGTCGTCGACCTCGTCTGGGCTGTATGCCATGTCGCATTCTGATGCGCATTCGTATGGCGGCCTTACCGACCCTGTCAAAACTACGTCGGGCTGCTGGAAACGCAACGCGGAGACAGGGCTGCTGGAAATGGCTGGCATCAAGCTGGGCGCAAGTCGCATGGATTTTACGGCGGACTCTGTCGCCAAGATGCATGTCGTGTCACCTGAGATCGAGGTCGAGATGGAGATCGAGCCCGATGCTACCAACGACAAGAAGGAGGAGCTCCCTGACCCGTCCACCGCGCTGTACCCGTTTGTGGACAACAAGGAACTGAAGGGTGTTTTTGTGGCAAGTGTGAATATGGCATATCAGAGGCGTCCTGTGGTGCGCGGCAATATTGGCAGTGCCGGTTTTGCCCAAGCAAAGTGCATGAATCGCGGCTTGACCCGTGGCGGTGGTGGCCGCAGGCGCGAAGTCACGCCGCCGCGTGCCGCATCGCCCGAGCCCGTGTCGTCTGGACCTGTCAAGGCCACGTCGGATTTGAAGTACGCCACGATCGCAGCTGGCGACACGCTTTTCAAGCTCGATGGCATGGCCGCGTACGATTGCAATGTGCACATGCTGCTGAAGCCTTCTTACACTATCATCAACCTGCTGGTGTGGAAGGAACAGACGGACGCGGAACTCACCACGGATGAAGAGGACGCGAAGGCGGTGCAGCTGGTCGATGCTGTGGCGTCTCAGATGCGCGATTTTGACACCATGGCAGTCCGCTGCGTCAACGCGGCAGTGACAGCCATTGATCAAAGCGAACATCACCTCGTCAAAAAGGCAGACATGACCGACCATGAGCTGGCGGCGCTTACCGCCGCCAAGAAAATTAACGCCAATGCTGCGTGTTTTGCGGGTATGTAGGGCGGTTAGGTAGGCGGGTGGGTAGTGCGGCAGACGCAATCCCTTTTATCTGCGAATAACATGCTGCAATGCATTCGACGGCTTGTTTTCAAAATAAATGTCAATACCCGTAGCCACACAGTGCTTGTGTAGATATGTGGCGATTTAAAGTGAGGACACGCGTATATAAGAAGCAGAGGTAATGTCGGAATAATTTGCATTCCATCTCCAAGTGTTGGCACGATGGCAGTGGCGTCAAAATGTGGATTAACACTGATTTTGACGGAAGACGGTAACATTCGTGCATTTGGCGACAACAGTTATGGATGCCTGGGTCTGGGGCATAACATGCGCATCGTAGGTGCAGTGCTCTTGGACCATCAGGTACTGTTCGGGGGACACACGGCAGTCAGGGTGGCAGCAGGACCGTTCTGTGCCGGGTGCGTGACTAGTGATGGTTCGTTCTGGAACTGGGGAAATAATTCCAGGCATATGCTTGGGGTCGGGCACACAGCCCCAACCCAAGGACAAAGTGTTTTTCGTCGACCACGCAAGCTATGCCAGAGCATGCACGGGAATTCGCCGGTCGTTATGGTGGCATTTGGGAACACGTCCACAAATATTTTGACGGCCAACGGTGACATCTGGACTTTCGTCGGAAATGAACCCGTGCCTCAGATGATGAACCGCGCCCACTTTGACGGCGCGGCCATCGGCATGATTGCATCTGGACAAAGCCATGTGCTTGCCCTGTCGAAAACCGGAGGGCATCTGTGGTCGTGGGGGGGCAATAATTCTTTACAGACCGGACTGGACACCGACGTGGAGCTAGTGGAGGAGCCAACCGCTATACAAGCAACGTTTGATGGTGGCGAAGTGGGATTCATAAGCTGTGGATATGATTTTACAATGGCAGTCACAACAGATGGTGTTTTGTGGGCGTGTGGTTCCAACGAGAGTGGCGAATGTGGAGCACTCGAGTGGTTGACGTCGGGCGTCTTCCAACGCATCGGCGGTGCTGAGTATTTCGGACCAGGAGGTGTGCATGCGGTGTCGTGTGGTGACGCCCATACGCTCATTCTGGCTAAAAACCATTCCGTATGGAGTTGTGGATGGAACGCATTTGCAGAACTGGGCAACCCAATGCCATCAGGTAGGATGTTACGTCGCGGCCAACCAAGACTAGTGCACATTGAATTCCCTGACGACCCCGAGGTGCACGACGATAACTACGTTGTGCTGGTTGCTGCCGGATCTCATATGTCGTTTGTTGTCACCTCGGGAGGACTGGTTTTCTTATTCGGAATGAAGCAGCTTTGGGAACAGCAGCAGAACTGGCCACACCAACTCGCCGACTGGGTGCTTGGTAATGCTGGCACCACATCCGACAAGTGTCGTGCCGGTCGCTGGCACGTAAGCAACCGCGATCGAACCATAGCCTTTGTGCTGGGCGTACATAGGACGCCTGCAATTGAAATGAACCATACTACTGCCATCACGCAGCAAGCGGTCCCTTCGGCTATGACAAGGCTGCCGCAAGAGATTTTGCGCCACTTGTTTGAAAATATGCGACTGGTTCCACCAGAAACAATGGGCATCAACCTGCCACGCATGACGGGTGCACAGTCACCATGAAACATATAATATAGACTAGCACACGAGTCTGCACACTGCACACTGACAATCTGGACGCTGGTCGCTGGCGCCCGCAGCAGGCAGCAGACAACAACGACTCTGCAACACGCACAGCATCGCATACTGTAACTCGCTCCAATAAAGTGTACCGTCATGCGCCCACTAACTGCAGCATGTCTTGGACTGCAGAACCGCAACACTACATATGCATCCGGTATATAAGTGCCTCCGTTGCGCATGATTCCGCTAGACTCTCCATGCTGCAAATTTGCTGCGGTGTACGTCGCGTGTCCTCCCGGCGTGCCGACTGGAGCGTGCTTGCTGTGATGCTCTTGTGTATGTCCATGGCGAGGCAGACATATGCCGCGGTAACCGAAGTCGACACTGTGAATTGTGTGAACGTACTGCAGCACATCAGATTAATCGATCAAATTGTCGATTTTCAATTCGATGGCACCATCGCATATAACTTGTCGTCTATTGCCATGGCAGATCGAGCGGGGTTTACAATTCAACAGCCACTATTTTATTTCACAGGCCATTTCGAGGATCCCACGCGAGAGCCCGAGGTATTGCAACTGACAGTGCCATTTATGCGCGCATACAAGCTGCAGGAGGCAAGCAGTACGCCGCCATATTCTATGCTTGCTATGCTAATGGTTACACCCGTGGTCTTCACGGCAACAACTCCTGATGTTGGCATCAAAAACGCCGTCGAAGCGGTTGTCCGAAAGACCGATCTGCAGGCGATCATCCTGCAAAACACGTTGCCTGCTACCGTCACAGTCAACGCGTGTTTCTGGTATGAGACGCGTCAAAACGACACAATGCTGACGTGCGCCTTGAGCGTGGACCACGAGAAATGCGTCTATCTGCCATTCCGGGCGGTGTGGCTTGGAATCGAAGGAACAGAGTGGGCGTTGGCCCTGGTGTCCCTCATGTCTGGGTTCGGCAACCTGCTCTTCAAAATGGACATCCAGAAGTCCATGGACCACGGTGACATGGATTGCAGCACGTCATCCGAGTTGGCAAATGTCCGGCTGTTCCCCTTCCGAAACTGCCCCAACACTGTTTTTGTAGCCACTTGTTTCGAAAAGGGTGTCCCCTGCAGCCTCGAAGAGAGCGAATCAAATGTGCGCAAGTTGTGGCGCGTCTATGGCGTCATGACGAATGGGAACCCCGATCTAATAACCAACAGCAGAGTGTCGCCGCGGACAACACCAGGAGAATTCCAGGTTATGTTTGACCAAGTACAAATGAGCACATCCAACGAAGACGACAACGTGAAAGACAGGTACTTCAAAGATACCGTCCGCCGCCCGTGTTTTCCGGGCTTGGTGCCACACAATGTTCTCGTACGCGAGCACGGCTTTCAATTCCATAGCGCATGCACACCGTGCCTCTTCAACACCTATTACGCTGAACTACCGACGCCTCGCACCAATGTAACGCAGCACACTACAAAGACAAAGACCCTTTTCCTGGACCTCGTACAGGCGTACGACAACACCAGTCGGCACGTATACCGTCTTGTGGAAAACGAGTCCATGCTATCCCTTCCTGTGTTTTCGTCAGAACCGCCCAGCGACTGGGCCGTGGCGATCGGCGTCGGCACCATTGTGACCATAAACATGGCCCAGGGGCTCCAATTCTCAGCATTGAGGTCGCGTTCGGCTCTGGCGCACACCACAGCTCTGGGCGTCGGTAACTCTACCATTCTCACCATCGTCATTGGTAATATCTATGGCGAAGACAACGAGAACGCGGACGACCCTATATTCATCGACGTGCTTTCAAACACGCAAAAGCACATTGTCAACCGTGCTCACTTGGCAATTCTGCCTATACGGTATCCATTGCATCAGGTTTGCAAACCCTGTCTCGACAATTATGTCACGACCGATTATGCTGGCAGCGCCATTACTGCGTGTGTCCGATTCGACGGCGCACGGCGCATGCTAAACACAACTAACGTCACAGCGCTCCGAGCGCGTAGAGCGGGCACCACTGTTGTCTCCGTGCCTGCAACAAGTGTGTCGCTGCTCGACACCATTGCGGGCTTTCAACTCAGGAACATTGCATATGCCGCGGACAAAACGAAAGTTGAAATGTTTCTCGATACCAACGCATTGCTTGTAGGCATACACAGCAAGGAAATCGTTCGCGGGGCCTTGATTTTTTTCGGCATGGACGCCAATCCCAGCATCAACTTTTCAATAGATACGGCGTATCTCATGGACTTACCTACGCCACAGACACGAGCTGCCGGGTCCACGCGAGCACTATTGCAAACAGGGCCGGCTGCCCCTGTCGCGACAATGCAAACCGTCCGTGTAGTGCTTCGAATCCACCGGTCCAACGGCGAAGCTTCTCTCTTTAGCATACGCAATATTGCTTTGGCGGGAGGCGTGCTCGTGGCGGTGATTTTGATTGTTCTCGCAGTGGTGGGCTTGGTTGCACGTAGTAAGAATGACGGCATGACGCCCGTCAGCCAATTCGAATCAAACGACGAAAATTGACACCCTGCAATAAAAAAAGAGCGTGCGTGTGCACGCGGAAGCTAACATATATAAGGACAGGACTTGATTCGACTTGCAAATCTCTTGCGGTCTGTCTCCTACGTTGGCACGATGGCAGTCGCGACGAAGCAGGATACGACACTTATTGTGACGGAAGATGGCGATATTTGTGCCTTTGGCGACAACGGTAGTGGATGTCTTGGTGTAGGAAATTACACATACACAGGGGGTCCAGTGCGGCTGAGACATGATGTAGTCTTTGGGGGACACAAGGTTGTCATGGTGGCATTGGGAGGGACCTTTGCCGGTTGCGTGACCGACAATGGTTCGGTGTGGACGTGGGGTGACACCCTCGAGCTGCGCCATACCATGTTGCCAGGCGGATCAGCAGAGTACACAGAGCCAAATGACATTACACCTCAACTGCCTCGCAGACTGTGCAAAAGCATGCACGGAAAATCGCCTGCCACAATGGTGGCATTCGGTGAC
>Ga0209702_10009641_pt1 | contig 10676 bp, 11 predicted proteins | sample FRY01_FD_187210 | JGI IMG/M metagenome (GOLD analysis project Ga0209702, IMG submission 187210) | Freshwater microbial communities from Lake Fryxell liftoff mats and glacier meltwater in Antarctica - FRY-01 (SPAdes) (version 2) | ecosystem: Environmental > Aquatic > Freshwater > Ice > Glacier...
AAGGACTGGCTGCAAAACCGCTTGCAAATGAGCGGCCGACACCGCTGGCAATATGGCGCTGACGGTGGCGCCGGAGCGGTCGGCGGCCATCAGGACCGGAACCTGCTCATGCGACAATCCCCGTTTGGACGCCTTGCCGCCGCGCCTGCGGGCCTTGCGATCGAGCTTCCGTTCGCCTTTACGACTGCTCAAGACAAACGTCTCGTCGGCCTCGACGATGCCACGCAGTTTGATCGCGCCAGACGTCACAGCCCGCAGGAAGCGGTGACGCCAGCGAAAAGCCGTGCTGCCGGCCACCCCGCAGCGCGCCGCTGAGGTCTTCACCGTGTCGCCATCGCTTAACGACCCAGCAAATTCCGTCCAGCAATCCTTGTGTCGCAGCCGAGCTAACGGCGTCCCAGTCAGGGCGTTGAAGGTTTTGCTGCAGATCTTGCAAAAATACCGCTTCAACCCGTTGGAGCGTCCTCGGATCACAGCCCCGTCCGTCGCACAATGCGGACAGCTTCGCGCCGTCCCGATCCGCTCCTCCAGCAGTCCCATCACGGCTTCCAGCGACGGCTGACCAGCCAGCAGCCGAACCGTTGCAATTCGCTGGTCCGGGGAAAGATCATCAATCTCAGATAGCCAGGCCAGATAGTCGTGATGGTCCATGCGCGCCTCCTGCGTTCATGTTCCGTTCTATCGCATCGGAGAGTGCATAGCTAATGCGAATTGAGCCATGCTGAAAGAAGGTCTCACCGCAGAAATGCTGCCAATACGGGTTCTCTGACCATCGCGCCACGACCGCGCCGTCGGAAAGGGCAAAAGCGTGCTGAAGATACAGCAGCCCCGCCACCAGACGCGGCGGCGCCGCGGGGCGACCAGTGTGGGAAGGAAAGAACCCGACCCATTCCCGCTCGAAGATATCCCAGTCAATCAGGACAGAGAGCTTCACCAACTCGTGCCGCATGTCGATCATTTCGGTCAATCGCGCACGCAGCAGATCGTCTTGTTCCGTGGGTGACATTCTGGGCTTCATATCATGCTCAAAATTGCAGGGTTTCTGTTGCCAGAATACAAAATCTTGCAGCTTATGCCCAACAAAATCGTCGCGTTTGCGTGATAAATCAGACGGATAGGAGTTGTTCAGGACGGACTATGTTAGGGGCCGGGTGGCGCGCCCGGCCCGCAGAGAGGCCGGGAATGCCTTTTCCTGATCAGGCGTACAACTCCTTGAAGAGGCCGATACACTGACGGAAACCCTCTTCAAAATTCCCGTTCCCCGGATGATACACGCTTTCGAACGAGATCACGCCGCCGTAACCGTCCGCACGCAATTGATCCGCCATCGGCCGGAACTGATCTGCCAGTTGACCCTCGCCCATGCGGCGAACTTCGAGCGTTGCGCGTGGTGTATCGACCTTCACGTCCTTGATGTGGATGTGGCCGAGATAGCCGTCTTTCACCTCGTTGTATCCCGCCGGAAAGGCTTCTTCGTGGCACCAGCAATTGTTCGCCGGGTCCCACAACACCTTGAGAGTCCCCTTGGCGTCCAGATCGTCGATCAGCTTGCGCCCAGTGTAGTTGGAATTGACCATCGTGCCGTTGCCGGTTTCAACCACGAGGGTCAGCCCCGCATCCTTGGCCACATCGATCGCCGGGGCAATCAGCGGCAGCATCCTGTCCCAGGCCCCGTGCGCGACATTCCATTTCTCGGCACCATTGCGCCCCCAAAGGATCTGTTCCTTCTTTGGGGTCATGATCCGCACCAGCGGGCTGCCGACCACATGCGCCATGTCCATCACACGTTTCAACGCATCCATATGTTTGGTGTGCAGCGCGTCGCCGGCGACATTGGCAACCGTCATTCCCGCAAAAACATGACGGGACAGGCAACTCACGGGCTTGTTGCGATCCCGCAGCAAGCTGTCGATTTCGCGGACTTCAGCCGGCGAATGATCGCCCACTTCGGTATCGCCGATGAATTGCAATTCGGCATAGTCGAGGCCGAATTCATCCATCACATCAACGGCATGCTTCAAATCACGGCTGATGCCATCGCAGATTACGCCTAGTTTCATGTCGATCGATTCCCTTCAGCGATGCAGTTCCGCACCGATAATTTCTTCCATCACGCGGGTGCAGACCCAATTGTCCCCCTCAGGGTATTTGGTCTTGCCCTGGTGAAATATCTGCATCGCGGTCGAGGCCATGAAAAGCGGAACGCCGATTTCCTCTGCCATGTTGAGCGAAATGGTAAGATCCTTGTGCATAGTGCCGATCCCCGAACCGGTCCCCTCGAACTTGCGGTCGATTATGTTCTCCAGGGCCGTATTGGCAACGCCGCAACCGGCACCCGAGGTGGAGAAGACGTCAAACAGCACCTGGCCCGGAACGCCCGCCTTGGCCGCCAGCGCCGCCGCTTCGAATGTGGCGCCAAAGATCGAGCCGATCAGGGATTGCAGGCAGGCCTTCACCACCTGACCGGCCCCGGCACTTTCGCCGACATGGTGGATGGTTTTGGAAACCGCCGCCATCACCGGTTTGAATTCTTTCAGAACCGCCGCAGTGGTCGACGCCATCATCGTCAGCGTGCCGCCCTGTGCGCCGGGAAAGCCACCCGAAACCGGACTGTCGATCAGATGGATACCAGAGCCCTGCATAGCGGCGGCAATATCGCGCGCCTCGGATGGCTTGATGGTGGCGGTAAGGATCACCGCGCCGCCCTTTGGCATATGGCTAACCAGACCGTCAGCACCAAGGATGACCTCCATGGCCTGACCGCCGTTCATCACCATGACATAGACGGCATCCGAATTCGCCCCGATCTCGGCGATGCTGGCCGCGGGCTTGCCGCCCATTTCCACAAAGGCGTTCATCCGCGTTTGGGACAGGTCAAGTCCGGTGACCTGGTATCCGTTCTTGATCAGATTTCTGGCCAGGCCGGACCCCATGTCCCCCAGTCCAATTACAGCAACACGATGCATATCTTTATCCCAGCATGTTCCGGCGCTTGCCGGTGGTTACGGACGGCACCCCGAACGCGGGGCACCGGTTGTTTCGAGAATTCAGGCTGATGCCGCCCGCACGGCGAACGGCAGCCGGGCAGGTATCTAAGACATCTCGTGGCGCGATCAGGCATCCTGCAAATCCACGGCCTGTCAGGTCACCGCGTTGAAACCCAAGCCTTTTCGTTCCTATCTATGGGCCAGTATCTCCCCCAGAAAAGCCTTTGAACGTTTCTGTTTCGGATTCTTGAAAAACTCCTCGGGCGGGGCTTCTTCAAGAACTTCGCCGAAATCCATGAACAGAACCCGATGTGCGACCTGGCGGGCAAAGCCCATCTCGTGGGTAACACACAGCATCGTCATTCCGTCCTCGGCCAGCCCGATCATGGTATCCAGCACCTCCTTGACCATCTCGGGGTCAAGCGAGGACGTCGGCTCATCAAAGAGCATGACCTTCGGCTCCATGCACAGGGCGCGGGCGATCGCCACACGCTGTTGCTGCCCCCCGGAAAGTTGCGCCGGATACTTGTCGGCCTGTTCAAGGATGTGCACGCGATCGAGATATTTGCGTGCGATCTCTTCGGCTTGCGGGCGCGGTGTTCCCTTGACCCTGCGCAGCGCCAGGGTGCAATTGTCGATGACCTTGAGATGGGGAAACAGATTGAAGCTTTGAAACACCATTCCGACTTCGCGGCGGATGGCCTCGACGGATTTCAACGCATTGCCCATCTTGTGGTTGGCTACGGTGATCGTGCCTTCCTGTATTTCCTCCAGATGGTTGATACATCGGATCAGGGTCGACTTTCCCGACCCTGAGGGGCCGCAAATGACAATCCTCTCGCCCTTGCGCACCTTAAGGCTCACGTTTTTCAAGGCGTGGAAGCCGCCGTACCATTTGTTTATGTTGTCGAGTTCGATAAGGACCTCGTTCTCGACCACCAAAGGCTGAACTATGTCTGACATGCCGGCGGCTTCCTTTTTCTTGCTGTCGGTTCCGGGTTTATTCGACGGTGAATGACACGCCTTCGACCGGGGCTTCAAACTTGGGCTGCGGCAGCTCGAACCATTTCATGTAAAGTTCGCCGATCGTGCCGTCAGCCTTGAGCCCTTCGAGAAAGATGTTCACCGTGGCGTTGATTTCCCTGTCGCCAAGGATGGTTCCCACGCCCTTGTAGTTCGTTGCCAGAACGATCTTTTCTTCGTATTTCCCCGGCGCACGCTCTTCAAACCGCCCGATCGCAAATTGCGTCGTGCCGATCGCATCAACTTGCCCTGACAGCAGTGCCTGGATCGTGGATGAATCGTCATCAAAGCTCAGCATATTCGCGCCCGGCGCCACGACCGGCAGGGTGTTTTCCTGGGTGCTTCCCTTGGGCACCCCCACGGTCATGACGTCGAGGTCGGCAAAGCTGGTAATGCTCGTGTCGATAGGTGCGATGATCGGCATGCTGTCCTCAGCGTAGGGAATGCTGTATTGCAGCGTTTTTGCCCGCTCCGCGCTTATGCCAAGGGTTGCAAACAGGGCGTCGACCTTGCCAGTCTGCAACGCGGCGATCCGATTCTGGTTGGTCACGACGACCAGTTCAAGATCGACCCCCAGATATTCGGCAAACAGCTTCGAGAGGTCGGCGTCGTAGCCGTCGTTCTTGCCGGTGCTGTCGAGGAAACCAAAGGGCGGGTTGTCGCCCTGGATTCCGATCACGATCTTGCCCCGGTCCTTGATGTTTTGAAGCGTATCGGCCGATGCAACGCCGGCCCCCATCGTTCCAAGCATCGCAAGGCTTGCAAGCACGCCTGTCACCGCGCGTCGGGTCATTCGGAAATTCATTTTCATTTTGGCACCCTCCTTAGGCCACATTCATCATTCGCAGCTTTTGCTGCTTCCTCCCTGTTTGAAACGCTTCAAACAGATTTTCACGGCGGTCTCGGATTCCACCGCCATGTCATTGACCGAGCGAAAGACGACGCTCCATCATTGATCCGAAAATCGACATCGGCCAGCAGATCGCAAAGTAGATCAGCCCCACCACGCCGTAGACAAGGATCGGTTGAAAAATCAGGTTCGAAACGATCTGGCCCGCCCGCGCGAGTTCGACAAAGCCGACAATGGCCGCAAGCGATGTTCCCTTGGTAAGCTGCACGGCAAAGCCGATTGTCGCCGGCATCGAGATCTTGAGCGCTTGCGGAAGAACGACATCGCGCATGCGGGAAACGTACCCAAGCGAGAGCGCGTTTGCCGCCTCTGTCTGGCCCCGCGGCAAGGATTGGATCGTGCCGCGCCAGATTTCACCCAGGAACGCACTGGCATGGGCAGTATACGCCAGCGAGACCGCGACCCAGGCATCGACATTGAAACTCATGAGCGCCAGCCCGTAGAAAATCACGAACAATTGCATCAGAAGCGGCGTTCCTTGGAACACCGCGATATAGGCTGCCGCAGTGCGCCGGATCACCGTGATCTTGCTGACACGGGCAAGCGCAATCATGAGGCCGATCACCCCCCCACCCACGAAACTGATGCAGGTCAGCAAGACGGTCCACTTCAGGCCCTGAAGCAGGAAGAACATCTCGGGAGTGCCAAACTTGCCCATCATGTTTTGCTCACTGGCTTGGATAGTTGAAATGACGCCGGCCCAGCGCTGCGAGCGCGGTCATCATGAACCACGAAATCAGCAGATACAGACCAGTGATGGTGAAATAGGCTTCGAAACTTCTGAAGGTCGCGGATTCGATCCTTTGCGCGAAATACGTCAGCTCTTTCGCCGAGATAGATGAACAGACCGAAGAGGTGAGCGTCAGCAGAATGAACTGCGAGGTCAAAGCCGGGTAAATGGCACGAAGCGCCGGAACCATGATGATATCGCGAAAGATCTGCGTTGGTGACAATCCAAGCGCCTCCCCCGCCTCGATCTGGCCGCGCGGAATGGACTCTACCCCGCCGCGGATGATTTCGATGGAATAGGCGCCGCCATTGATCGCGAGGGCGATGACGGCGGTCATCGTCGGGCTGAAGCGCACGCCAAGCAGCGGCAGGGCGAAAAACAGAAAGAAGATTTGCACGAGAAACGGCGTGTTTCGGATGAGTTCGACAAAACCGCGAACCGGAAATCGCAGCGTGCGGAACCGCGAACGCTGCATCGCAACCCCGGCGACGCCGATCAAAAGCGACAATATGATTCCCGCCGTCGACAGGGCAAGGGTGAATCCCACCCCGTAAAGCAGGTCGGGCCACCGTTCCAACACGACGCCGAAATCAAGCTTGCTCAACCGCCTGTCCCCTCAGTTGCCTTGTGGCCTGGCCACTTGCACCCGCGGCCGGCGCGCGTTCCCAATTGTATCATGTTTCCAGCTCCTCGATGCGGTCATATGCGATCGGGATCGGCCGGTTTTCCTTGAGGGACCGGTTTCCCGCTGCGGCGATGATCTCGGCGACCAGCCCGTCGATCAGGGTCGGAAAATCGCCGTTCCCCGCCAGTGCATCGACAAAACTGTCAAGTTGGGCGGGATAGGTGTTTTGAACGCGCGGGTACCAGTTCTGATGCACGCCGCGCGTGGTGATGGTCTCGCCCCGGTAAAGGGCGACATTCACCGGGATTGGCGGCGACGCCTGCATCATCCCTTCTGACCCCGCGATCTCGATACGCTCGTCATAGCCGTAAGCAGTGCGGCGGCTGAAATTCATCTGGCAAAATGCGCCGCGACCCATTTCCATCGAAATCACTGCCGTATCCACATCGCCATGATCGGCGAACCGCTTGTCGATCAGGCAGGCGCCCTGCACGTAAATCTGCGCGGGCCTGTCGTCAGTCAGCCAGCAGACGAGATCGAACCAATGCGCGCCCTTGTCGCGAAGCTGCCCCCCCGACTTGGCGACATATTCCAGCTTTGGCAGCGATTGGGTGCGCGAGGTCATCAGGATGAGTTCCAGATTGCCTAGATTTCCGTTCTCGACTGCCTGGTGCAAGAGCCTGTAGTGATCGTCAAATCGACGGTTCAGCCCCATTCCTGCAAAAACATTCGCCTCTCTGGCCATGCGGGCGGTCAACATGGCGGAGTCGATATCGGTGTCGAGCGGCTTTTCGCACATGAACGGCGTTGTGTGCCGGATGCAAAGCCGGGCGATGTCGCCATGCGTGTCCGCCGGTGTGCCGATGATCACCGCGTCGGCTTGGGCAATCGCTTCTTCAAGGGAATCGGCGGTTCGCGCCGCGTGCCTTGCGGCCAAGTGGTCAGCGGTCGCGCGATCGACGTCGTAGATCGAGGAAATATGTGTACGGGGGTTTTCCTGCACGCATCGCGCATGGACCGAACCGATGAAGCCGGCGCCGATCAAGGCGATCCCCAGATCCTTGCCCACCCTACAATCCTTCAATTCTTGTCCAGGCACTACCCTGCGCGCTGGATTTGATGGCCGCCTCGATAAAGGCCATGCCGAGAACCCCGTCTGTGACACCCGGCAATTGCGAAAGCCCGTCCCGGCCCGTCGCCGGGGCGTTCATGTGGGCGGCAATATCGCGATAGAGATTGGCGAATGCGTCAACCAGACCTTCCGGCTGGCCCGGCCTGCGGCGCGCCAATCCTGCGGACACCTCGCCTGTCAGCATCGCCCGGCGCCTGACTTCGACGTTTCCGTCGATTTTGCGCAGGGTCAATATATCCGGAACCTCCTGGTTCCACTCGATATGGCCGGTCTCGCCATAAATCTTGAAGCCAAGCTCGTTGCCACCTCCGGCAGCGGCCATCGTGACCCACATCATTCCGCAGGCGCCGTTCTCCAGCCGCATCAGGATCTGGGCCGTGTCGTCAAACTTGCGGTCGGGCACGATGGCCGTCAGTTCGGCCGCAACTTCGACAATCTCGAGCCCGGTGACAAACCGCACCATATGGTGTGCGTGCGTTCCGATGTCTCCCAGAACGCTGGATGGGCCGGCCTGCGCCGGGTCACCGCGCCAGATCGCCCCGCGCCTTGAGTTCTCATCGACCGGGCGGCTTGCCGAGCCCGAGGCATATTGCGCCTGGACCATCACGATCCTGCCAATCGCGCCGGCAGAAATCAGGGCACGCGCCTCGCGCACCATCGCATAGCCCGAATACCCATGCGCCAAGGCAAAGACGGCCCCGCTTTGGCGGACCGCCGCCGCGACTTCGACCGCTTCTGCAAGCGAGATCGTCATCGGCTTTTCGCAAAGCACCGCCATGCGGTTTTGCAACAAGACGCGCGCCGCAGAAGCGTGAAGCGCGTTGGGGGTTACAATCGTTGCAAGGCGAATTCCGTCACCGCGTCCGGCCTCGGCCTCAACCATGGCCTCCACGTTTGGGTAACACCGCTCGGGCGCCACCCCGATTGACGTGCCGAAATCCACCCCGCGGCCGTGGTCAGAGGAGAAAACACCCGCCTTGATCGCGAACAGATCATCCATCTGCGCGGCGTTCCGGTGGGTCGTACCAATCGCCGATCCCATTCCCCCGCCGATCATGCCGAAGGAGATCTTGAAACCTGATTTTGACGCGACGTCCGGCATGGTGTGCGCTGTCTCCCTGAGAACTGTCATCGAACCTTACGAAGCCCCAAACGGACCAGAATCCTGATGGCTTTCTGAGTATAATGAGGTAAATTCAATAATCAAACAAAACAACTCTTGATGCGTCAAGGCATTATTTTATAATATTAACAATGAGATAAAGGCCTCAGTTTCCATCATGAAAAACAAACGCCTAGTCAGAATTTCAGACATTGCACGCGAGGCCAACGTCAGTCTGGCGACGGTCGACAGGGTCCTGCACAAGCGCGGCAACGTGTCCGAGGCCACGCAGCGGATAGTTCATGCCGCCATGGAAAAGCTCGCCAGCGGCGCGCCCACCTCACGGCATTTGCGAACCAAGCGCCTCAGATTCAGCGTCATTGTGCCGCGAGGCGACGGCGCATCTTCCGACGTCCTGTGCCGCAACATTCGCCAGCAGGCGGCATTGCAGGGCGTGGACGTGGATATCCTGAGGCCCGAGAAATTCGATCCCGATGCGTTGGCCCGAACGCTGCTTGCTTCGGGTCTGCAAAAGTATTCCGGCGTTCTTTTTCGGGGCATGAACCACCTGAAGGTTCAGAGTGCCCTGTCGAAACTGGAGATGCTGGGCATTCCAGCCCTCTCGCTCGTGACCAGCGTCAGCAGTGCCGGCGCTGCGGGCGCGGTGCGTCTGGTCGGGCTGGACAACCGCGCCGCGGGCCGCACGGCGGGCTATCTTATTGGGCGTTTGCTTCCGGCACCGGCACAGGTCGCGATCCTCTGGGGCGGCGAGATGTTCATCAATCAGGAAATGCGAGAGATCGGATTCCGAAGCATCATGCGGTCGCAGTTCCGCCATCTCGAGGTGCTCGATACCGTGTCGGGGGACGACAATCCGGACCGGAGCTTCCTGCAGGTGCAGTCCCTTATCGCCCGCTATCCGCATTTGGGCGGGATCTACAATGTCGGCGGCGGCACGGAAGGCGTGGTCAGAGCCCTGAAGGAAGCCGGCAAAGCGGACAAGGTCGTGCTGTTGGCGCATAACGTCTCAAGGGAAACCCGCGAGTTCCTTCTGGACGGCTCGATCGACGCCATAATCCAGCAGGACATGCGCGAAACCGCGGAAGTCGCGATCAGAGAGCTGATCCTGAGCACCGAAGGCATTTACCGGGCGATCGCGGCCGTTCCGATTGGCGTCGTCTTCAAGGAGAACATCGGAGACCTCTGAACGCAGATGGCCCACGTTTTCGGCGGCCTACTCAAGGGGCCTTGTTGATGTGACATCTAGGCTGGATGTTCGTATCCGTCCGGCAGCGCCGCGCTTGACGCCTATCTCGGCGCCCAGTTCCAAGGTGCGAGTTCGCCGATGCGGTTGATCTTGTGATCGGCGATACGCTCGAGAACCCAGGTAAGCCAGGTCCGCGCCGAGCTGGAAGGTGCAGGCGAGGCAGGCGCGCGCGGGTTCGGGCGGCTGTCGCGCGAGATGGACATGGCGAATGCGCGCGTTGCCGCCTTGGGTGGGACAGATTCGGTCCGCTGTTTGCCTCGGAAACTTGGAAAAGGCGGGTCAGCGGAATGCGCGCATACTCGGACTGGCCGTGGCACTTGGATGAGGCTTTCGTGAAGATCAACGGCGAGATGCATTACCTTTGGCGGGCCAATGATCACGAAGGTGAATGTGGACAATCGGAGCCTGATTTGCATCTCGGTCGCGATTGCATCAGTTGGGATTCGAAACCGATGACCGGTGCAATGAAATCAGGATCTTAGGTGGTAGAGAAGGTTAGACGGGGGTCGCGTTCCCTCCGCCACTTGCCCTTGAGAAACGTTTCTCCCGATCCGGCTGTCGCCAGAATTTCCCGTTGTTTTCGAGGGTTGTGCGGGTTGGGCTGTTAACCGGCAGTTTCTCTAGAAGGCCAGAAAGCGTTCTCTCTGGGGCGATATTCTCCAGACCTGTTAACCGCGCTCATTTCGGTTATCAGTAACAGGGGCAAAATCGCGGGCAGGTTGAGGTTTGCGGGGCACGTCGTTGTTGCGTCGAATTGACTCATCTGGTTGGGTTGGGATTCACAAGCCTGGCAATTTCTGTCTCTATCGCGCAATGGTCAAGCCACCCTCTCATGCCCTCAATGATCTGTCGCATTCCGATCTGAAAGCACTTGTGCTGGAGCTGCTTGGCGAAGTTGCG
>Ga0209702_10009643_pt1 | contig 10670 bp, 17 predicted proteins | sample FRY01_FD_187210 | JGI IMG/M metagenome (GOLD analysis project Ga0209702, IMG submission 187210) | Freshwater microbial communities from Lake Fryxell liftoff mats and glacier meltwater in Antarctica - FRY-01 (SPAdes) (version 2) | ecosystem: Environmental > Aquatic > Freshwater > Ice > Glacier...
CTCGCCTCTTGCACGCTAAAAAAACGTGCCTAGCTTAGCTATCTAGGGCGAGCGTGCTAGCAGCACGCAACGTCCTAGGGCCTCACGGGCGATTGTAACGCTAGTGTAAAACGGTTTGACTCTAGGCTTTTTCGTGGTATACTCAATCATGGAAAAGACGATCGAATGGAACGGATTGCACGTCACCGCCGACATCGAAGTGGAAAAAGGTTCATACTGGAATGAGCCTCTGATGACCGTGGAAGATGTTACCTACGAGGTCGATGATGCGGAAGAATTTTCCGCCTTCCTGTTGGAAAACGACAAGCCTGCCGAATGGGCGGACATGCGTCACGAATGCGAAACGTGGCTTGGAAGAATGTTCGACGTCGAGCTTTGCGACCTATTCGAGCGTAGCCTCTAGCAGGCTGCCCAAGGGCCGGAAACGGCCCTTCTGGGCCTTCCTTTTTTTTGTGCCTAGCTTAGCTATCTAGGGTGAGCGTGCTAGCAGCACGCAACGTCCTAGGGCCTCACAGGCGATTGTAACGCTAGTGTAAAACGGTCTATCTAGCCCGCGAATTGGAGTGGTCCCGCCATTGCCGTTCTGCGGGGCTACAAGGGGCCTTCTCTGCGTCCTATGTCGAAACGTGACCTAGTACTCAAACTTGGTCTGCGTGCATCCTAGGCCCGCGTGGGGCTCCACGGGGTAAGCCTAGTTTTTTGCTTTTTCCTCTTGCTTTTGCGAGTTAGTGGGGTATAGTAAAGCATGTCAAACGAAGGCAGTAAGTGTCAAGGGTGGCCGAACTGGCGGGCCGACTGCGGAACTTTTCACGTTTCATGCGGAAACTTCGAAACGTCGCAAGGCTGGAAGAGATTGTGTGGAGCGTGTTACGACGCTTGGAGGAAGGCGGAAAAGGTCGCGAATCCCCACAATCCCAAACTCTCGAATAGTCTGCGGTGAGCCTCTACGCGGGCCGGAAACGGCCCGTCCCTGCACGCTAAAAAAACGTGCCTAGCTTAGCTACGCGGGCGGGCGAAGAATCCGCCCTAGGCCCGCGTAGAGCGTTATAGAACAAACCGATTTTCTATTTGCTTTTTCAAGCCGCTATGGTATACTCTGGCATGGAACGACGAACAAGGGGTGACGCGAACTTGACCGAAGAGTATCGTAACGCGGTTGCGAACGACGCTGATGCGTGGATCGCTGCGTGTGGCGGGCTCGAAACGCCCTTTTCGCACTGCGGCGTGGATTGGTTGTATGTTTACAATCCTGCCCGTGATGAGCACGGGTACCTCAACATGAATACAGACATCGTGCAAGAGGCGAGCCCCTGGGATAAGTGACTAGGGGGCGACGGGGCGGGCCTACGGGCTCGCCTCTTGCACGCTAAAAAAACGTGCCTAGCTTAGCTACGCGGGCGGGCGGAGAATCCGCCCTAGGCCCGCGTAGAATGTTGTAGGCCCAGCGGAATTTACTTCCTGCTGGGCCCGTTCTTGCCGATGGTCACGTTCTTGCCGATTTTATTCCCGTCATGTTGGAAGGCGACGGTACACCTACGGGTTGGCCATGCCTTTTGGGAGTTATCCCGCTCACCCCCACATCAGTTCGTCATGCTTTAGAATACCATAGAACTAGATAAACGCAAGACAATTCTTTTTTTTATTTTCCTCTTGCTTTTTCGCCACTATGGGGTATCATAAGACATGAACGCAATCACCCGCGACGCTCTACAGTCGATGCTTTCCGACATCCGGGGGGCGACGTTTGCTACCCTTGTGACGGCGACCGATCCCAAACTCCGTAAAACCGGAAACCCCCTTGGAAACATTCGCAAAGTCTCGCGAGTCAACGTCACCCTTGGGTTTCAGTACGAGGGTGCCGTGAACCGTCAACGTGCCCGTGAAGGGTCGGAGGCTGACTTCCAGACCGCACCCCGTCAATGGGGAACGAAAATCTCTCCTATGCTGATCGAACACAAAGGAAAAGTTTACCTCGAAACGAAGATCGAGCGTAGTCTGGGCCATTCGTTCATCGACGCGGATGGAAAAGAAATTGACTCCAAAATGGTCGAGCCTTTTCTTCCGGCTCGCACCCCGAGCACCCGTCAAGAAACCGAGAAGGAAATTCTCGTTCGTGACTATGCTCTCGAATCCATCCTGAGTGTCGCGATTCGGGGCGAAGAGTACGTCGTGATCCAGTAAAGGGCCGAGGGGCGACGGGGCGGGCCTGCGGGCTCGCCTCTTGCACGCTAAAAAAACATGCCTAGCTTAGCTACGCGGGCGGGCGGAGAATCCGCCCTAGGCCCGCGTGGGGCCTCACGGGGCAAGTCTAGTTTTTTGTTTTTCCTCTTGCTTTTTCGAGCCTATGGGGTATCATAAAGCATGAATAGTGACCGCATGACGTTCTGGTTCTACTACGGGCCACATATCGTGGCAAGCGTGCGGGCTGATCGTTGCACGTCGCACGATACGCTACGTCGCATGGCTATAGCGTCGAATGACCGTATCTCGTTGTGCGATCTCCCGCACGAAACCCCTTTTGAGCGTAGACAAAAAATCGCTTCCGCGAAAATCCGCGTTTTCCCTGGTGGCAACTAGCCTTCAAGGGCAAGATGCGGCTCGCTCAAGGGCCGGAAACGGCCCTTCTGGGCCTTCCTTTTTTTTGTGCCTAGCTTAGCTACGCGGGCGGGCGGAGAATCCGCCCTAGGCCCGCGTGGGGCCTCACGGGGCAAGCATAGTTTTTTGTTTTTTCCCCTTGCTTTTTCGCCACTATGGGGTATCCTAAAGCATGAAACATAAGACGCACGGTAAGGCAGTCACTGGTCCGGGCGGTATCCGCTGTCCCTGCTGCACGAAGGGGCAACCCTCGTACATGAAAACGCTTTCCGCACGTCAGGATCGTCGAGAAAACAAAAAGGCAATTCGCTTTGCCCTTTTCAAGTAGTAAAACTGAACATGGGGGGCGGGCTACGCTCGCCCGAAAACGTTGTTCCTGCTATCTAACAACCTAAATGCGTGAGCCTAAAAGACCTACGCAAAAGCATGAAATAGCGTTTGCGTGAAATTGCAGGGAGTCTAGCCTAAAACACATACTGTGAGCTAAAATCAGCCCACCCTCCCTACTGGCATCACCCAGGCCCACCCGTGTAAGATCTATGTAAAATCCGAGTTTTTACACAATCGTTACGAAACGATTTCCGTTTCGAGCCCGTAACGGTATATCTTTCCGTGTTGGAAAAGTATACTCGTTTGGCTATCCTTTCCAGTATACCTTACCCTTGACCGATGTCAAGGTGAAAGCCCTTCCTATTGTATGGCAATTGTAAGGCTCGCGGATTGTGCCGACCGATCGACCAATAGTAGGGTACTATCGTGCATCATGGAATCGAAAGAACTCGACACGGAACTCGCCTTGGTGGAATACCTTGGGACGGAAGCGTATGTCGCGACAATTCTTTTCCTATCCTACCGTTCCGCTGGAAAAGTCTGAAAAGGCCAAGGCTAGTACCTTTTCCGGCCGATACTAACTTGTCGCAATAGTGCGACACTTCAAAGGACATCAGAACATGAAAAGTCTCAAGGGTTCAGCGTCCCTCGCCTTGGACATCCTCCGTACTCTTCTCGCAAAGGATGCCGGTCGGAAGGCTCGGTTGGAAGTCATGGCCGACAACATCCGCCGGAAGGCTCTTGTGGATCCGCGTCGCATCGGATCCGGCGAAACTTTCGACGCTTTGCGGAGCATTGGATCGGAAGGGTAGGCTCTAGCAGGCTGCCCAAGGGCCGGAAACGGCCCTTCTGGGCCTTCCTTTTTTTTGTGCCTAGCTTAGCTATTTAGAGCGAGCGTGCTATCGGCACGCGACGCTCTAGAGCGTCACAGGCGATTGTATGGGAATTGTAAGGCTCGAGGATTGTGCCGACCGATGGTCTAGTAGTGTGGTATCCTATCTTGTCTCAAGTGAGACGCAAAGGAACCGAATCATGAATACCCTCACGCACACGAACCCGAACGGTAAGACAGTGCAAGTGAACGTCGGCTCGTACTCGACAATCGGCGAGAGTGTTACAATCGGCGAGCACGTGTCTGTCGGCTCGTACTCGAACATCGGCAATAACGCGACAATCGGCGAGAGTGTTACAATCGGCTCGTTCGTGACTATCGACGATCACGTTACCATTGGCGATAACTCGTATATCGGCCGTTGTTCGAACATCGGTTACGGTTCGAACATCGGCAAGAACGCGACTGTCGTCCAAGTCGCCTGAAAGGCGACGGGTGGGCCTACGGGCTCTCCCCTTGCACGCTAAAAAAACGTGCCTAGCTTAGCTATCTAGAGCGAGCGTGCTATCGGCACGCGACGCTCTAGAGCGTCACAGGCGATTGTATGGGAATTGTAAAGTCCCAAGATTGTGCCGACCGATCGACCAAGAGTAGGGTATCCTATGATGTCTCAAGTGAGACGCAAAGGAACCGAATCATGAACCGACCGATCCGCACACTCTCCGTCGTCCTAATGCTGGCGATTCCGACCTATATGGTCGCACTCCTTATCGTCCGCTTCGCCTAATCCTACCATGAAAGGTTTTCCCAACATGTTCCTAACTGACGATGGCACGATGGACACCGTATTCGAATGCGGAGCTTGCCATGACACGCTACGCTATGACAGCCTAGCGTTCGAACGTACTGACGATGGTACGCTCGCGAATCAGGACGACGTTATCGCGAGCGTCGCAAACGAGCACGATTGTGCGGATTGCATCGACACCGAATACTATTCCAAGTGGGAAGAATAATCTTCTCACACTGAAGAGTTTTCCACTCCCCCGCCCATATGGCAGTCGATGCCATAATGGCAGGGGAGGGGGGTTTTTTCACGGTGGAAAACTTTTCCGTTACCCGGTGAGACGGGGGGTGGCTTTTCCACAGGGCGACGCACTTTTCAGAAGCTATCTCCTCAGGTCTTAGGCTGTGCGAGCCAGGACTGCTTCCAAACAAGCTCCCCAACTCTTATCGCTCATCGCACGCAAGCTTGCTAGCTTCGCTTCCCTACTTGAAGCGACGACCCAATGGCGTAAGGAAACGTTCAACCATTTTAACCTGCGAGTACTCATGTATGTGAGTGCGAGCAGGTTATTCGTGTGTGCCGGATCGCCAAACCCGTTACTGTTAGATACGCTCACAGGTACGGGTACCAAGTTGACATGAGTCCAAATCCAATGCGGAGGTCCTTTTGCGGCACCTTGTGAATACTCGTCATCAATTGATGGCATGTCAAGAATCGTTGCACAAACAGCCGTCAACCTTGCGGCAGGCGATTTTTTCAATTGTGTTTGTGCAGCATGGTATGCCATCCATACAAGCATTTCATGGAACGTCTGAATTCCCGTCGTATTAGCTGGGAAGTAGTCAGAATAGTAAGTTCCAACAATACCGTTAGGCATTACGGCCTCATCCATAAGGCTGACCATCTTTGAAAGCCACGAAGTGCGATGAAATCCCATTCGATGCACCTGTGCCCCCAGATACAAGCTCCAAGCGAACCTTCTGTCAATCACTGCTCCGTTATGCGGATTCAAGTTGATCTGATATGCCATTGCATTAATCGACGGAGCCGTGTAACTCGGATCGTGAGACACTGCGTCCTCACGATCCGAAAATTCTGTGAATCGCGTGTTCTCAAACAGCATCACAAGATCGTCGGCAATCATAGGGTCGTGGGTATACTCCCAAACGGCTATGCCGTTTGAAGCGGCACGAATCATGTGAGCGGTGTCGATCGAGTATACGTTCCACTCATCCGCATTCGTTGATGGGCCAGGATTGAATTGCGGATACTGTGTGTTTCCCCATTCCCCTCTAAGGAACGTAGAAAGATCATTCTGCCATTGCCAGAAACCCGGACCAGTGATTTGCTGCACTGATGTATTGACCTCAAGGACGGTCAATTGACGGCCACGACCATCGAAGATGGCCACATTCATGCGATCCATCCATCTATTGTGTTTAAAGCGGCGTAACAGTGTGTTACCGCGACATTGCTCATAACCGTGGTTTACGTCGATACCATTACCGCCGTGCGTGTACGCTTCCGGCTCACCAGCACCCATGCGTGGACCAATACGTGGAGCTACACTTTCCCAGCCACCTTTTGGTTGACCTGTACGCCAAGCATTGATCCAAGCTTCATACTCGGCTAGCGAGCTAGCCTCGTAGTTTTGATTATCGACATTGGGCAAAGGAATCTTGCTCGGGCCATAGCCACGCTTAAGGGGCTGCCACGGATGATCTTCTAAATCTTCCATTCTAAGCTTGATTGCCGCCAGGGCAATCAGCTCTGGACGGCAGACAGCGAAGCGTTGAGAAATAGTGGCACGCGGCAAGAAGCTGAGGATGTCGCCAGTGTGCAATGTCAGTGTAGGTGTAATCTCGCCATCCTCAGTGACAATTACATTGCCGTGGGGAGCGGTAATGCAAAGCGAGTCATAACGAACGATGCCACGCCACATCCACTTTCCAGCGGCGTCACGTTCAAGCGTACCATTATTGATTCGCAAAGAACAAAGAGCAACACCTTCGGTATTTTCGGTATAGACGTGAGCACCCATAAGTGCGGGCTGGCCGGAACACACAAAGCGATTGTATTTCTTGCCATTATCAAGAGGCAAAATGCAAGAGAAGTCGCCGCGATCGACGACTCCCATCACAATAGTCAAGCTAGATTGTTTACGCATATTTCTTCTTCTTTTTTAACAGAACTCCGACATATGAGCCGACAAACAAACCAATTAAGTACGGTATAGCATGCTGCCAGTCATTCACAATCTCAATCGTAGCGAATAGACCGACTGCGGCAGTAGCCATACCCCAGAAGCCAGCACGAATCGGCCATTCCTTTTCGACGGCACTCATCCAGAGTACCCAGATAACATCTAGGCCGACGCCGACGAAAAAGAGCCACCAATTCATGTGCTTAGCTTCCTCTGAACGTTTTGCAACTGTCGAATCAATGCTTGTACCTTATGCTTACTTCGTCCAGTCACAACAAGAAACCAGCGAGTTGAGGATTCGCGTTCCTCGATTTTCCAAACGCCAAGGAAAAAAGGGATCCCATATTTGACAATTGTGCCAGTAAAGGGGTCACTCAAAATAACGTCCATGTCGTCATAGCCGGTCACTGTCATGTAATGGCCGATGCCGTCTTTCATAACGACATGGACGATTGGCAGTTGGTGTTTCGCCAACGCTTTTTTAAGCTTATTGAAATTCCCATGATCACTTTGTTTAAAATCAAACCCAAGGATCTTCAAGCCATGCTCAAAATCACTCATGCCGTTCTCGGTAGCACCAAGAACAACAGCCAGTTCACGATCGGTAAAATCCAAGCCAAACTGATAGTACAAAACCGTCCTAAGGCTCGCTGGGCCGCAACTCCAGCGAGTCTGTTGCTTGAATGGTTTTACATCATGAATGATCATTTCAGCAATTCAAACCTGCCCCTACCAATTACATCTTCAACCCTATTAGTCTTAACACCTGTTCTGTGATCCACGGCTCGCTGGTCGATGAAGTTATAAGTTCTAATCTTTTCTGTGCGACCACCGTTGCCAACCTGTTGTCGCTTAGCGGCTGCGGCCTTAGCGTTTATCCCCGCCACTTTTTCTTTTTCAAGTCTTGCTGCGAGAACCTTGAGTGCGAGCCGCTTATTGGAGTGCTGCTCTCTCCCATCAATAGTTACGCTAATACCAGTCGGATCGTGTCGGGCAACAACACAAGATTCTGTTTTATTGCGATGTTGACCGCCAGGACCGCTTCCCCTCTTAGTCATTATAGTCACTTCGCTCATATTGAGCTTAGTGACTAAAGCTTCCGAAGCCAGTTGCGTCACAGCGACCGTTACGATTGAGGTCTGTCGCCTCCCCCGTTTTTCCGTAGGTGGGACTCGCTGTACGCAATGTTTGCCAGCTTCGGCAGCAAAGAGACTGGCTGCGTTCGTTCCGCTAAAAACCAGCGATATCTTCCCTAAACTCCAATCTTCGTGTTCAAGCTTGCAACCATTGCTGTTTGCATATTTAACATAGGCCAATCCAAGATTCTCGCAGAACAACTTAGAGTCTGTTCCGCCCTCACCGGCCTGGATCTCAAAGACAGACGGCGTGCGATCCGTCAACGTATGAAGTTTTCATAATGTTATCTCACTAGTATGTAGCCATCGTGGCAATGTATAGTAACACATAAAGCGGCCACGGTCAATAGATTTTTCAGAATGAATAGCCAAGCGTGAACATGAATAGGTTGCTATCCGTGGGCGGTTCGTTAATCCAGATGTCTTCGTCTTCGCCCCAGAACGTACGTCGATACATGATACCACACGTATAGTGTTCGTCAAACAGAAAATTCAGTCCCGTTTGTGCATAAGGCGAGTACGCCACGCTACGATCGGAAAACTCTCCCGCATACGTAACGTCTACTTTTGTTTTAAGGGCGGTAGCAGAGAGCCCACCACTTACGTACACTTGAAAAGAATCGCCAAGCATGAAGTTCTTTCGCATACCGATAGAAAGTTCTTCAATGCGTGACTTGGTGTAATTCACGGGACGATTCACGTACTGATCGTCCCGTGAAGTGTCGTCACTGACAATCAGTGAGAATTCTGGTCCGAATCCTTCTTGTCCAGCTAGGTGAGCCTGGATACCGACCGCAACTTGTTGGTCCGTTTGTTCCCAACTTTCACGACTATCAAAGTCACGTACACCGGCCATCAAATCAACGTGAGGTTGATTAATGCTACAGGAAGCGAAAAGAAGAGCAAGTAGAAATTTCATATGATTGTCTCAGGATTAAAGATGTTGATTGGCTTACCAGCCTTCTGAGCGAACCCCACCGTGTGTGCGGTTCCACCCTTTGTGCCGTTCCAATAAGCTACAAGCTCGTCGCAGGCATTCACAAGATCTATGTCGCGATCAAGCATAGCTTGAATCGCAGACGACTTATCCGTAATTTCAGCATCACTGTGAGTGTATCTCACTTCAACGCACTTATCAAGAAGGTTCCGCAAATGCTTGCGGCCTGACACCGGCCAGAGCTTATCAAAGCTCGGAAATGGCAGGATTGCTACTACGGGGATTTCCAGGTGGTGTCCCACTTCCATCCAAAACTGGTCGATGCCATTGGCACCACCTGAATAGATGGTTACGTCGCCATGTTCGGCCTTTAGCCGCAACAATGTATCTCTCATGTGGCGACGTATTGCCCTGTGCTTTTCGCACGGAGCGTACCCGCCTAACTTAGGAGGTCTATGACCTGTTGCTGAAAAATGTCGCATATCTTATAGCTTCTCTACCACAATCCCCGCTTTGCGTAATAAGGCGAGCCCTTCGGCGAGCCTATATTCTTCGTCGTACACTACTCGCTTGATACCGGCCTGAATGATCATCTTGCTACATTCGTAGCATGGGGAGCAGGTGACATACAGAGTAGCATCCTGCGAGCTATTTGTTGATTTAGCAATTTTCGCGATAGCATTCGACTCGGCGTGCAAGACCTCGGGCTTTGTAACTAAACCATCATCAGTTTCACATTGATTATCTGCACCGCTATAAGTGCCGTTGCATCCCTCGGCAATAATGTGACCATCGGTCACCACAATGGCACCGACCTTCTTACGTTCCGCATAACTTAGAGCCGCTATGGCTCTAGCACAATGCATATACGCTTCATCCAGTTTTCTTTGTGTCACCATGATATTTAATCGTTATGTTAACGGCTGCTTCGCTAATTCGCTTAAAAACAACTGCTGGAGGCGTTTCTGTGGGTTTATGATGTACTACAAACAATTCGTTTGCCGCTTCATTCATTAACTGATTCGCTTCATGCATCTTAACCATAGCAACTTGAATTTTTACACATGCACGCAGATATTCTAGTTTAGCCTTGACGTGATTAAAAGACTCTTGTAGTCCAGCAATGCCTCGTCTCGCAATGGTAGCTTGCGGCTCATCTACCATCAGATACTCGCCGTGTGTACTAGTTGGATGACAATACGATATCAAAGCACCATTAATGTCTTCGGCATCAATAGCGACACCACTAAACTTATGAATGGCGAGATCAAATTCATGTGCAGCAAACTGCTCAAGACATTCCTCATCAATGAATTCTAATTCGTCTTTTGTTGACGTGTAAACATAAAACCTCATCACACTCTCCCTAACTTAATGAGAATGGTGAGTAACTCGTGTAACCGAATTTCAATCTCGTTCTGTTCTGTCGGACGTAGTTTTTGTGTGGCAAGACGCTTGATATGTTCTGCTGCTTGCACATCAATTGTTTTAATAGCCATGTTCGTTTGAGCCTGTTCATTCCATCCATTAAGTAATGCTGTAGCAATACTTAATGCAAGTCCAAGTTCGGGACGACTGGCCACAAGCAATCCAAGGCCAGTCTTGATCGCGGGATTATTTAGTACGTCATTAAGTGTATCATTCATACCAATTCCATCCTGGCTCGTTCGACAGACCGAGACGCTTCAACTCTTTTTTGTTCAATTGTTTAATAGCACGAACAGAACGTTTCGGAAGCAATTGCATCTTGCGTTCACCAGGAACATACCGATACTCCAGTTTCTCGGTCGGTATCGTAAAGTATTCGCCTTCAAACCAGCAATCATTAACACGGGTATACGGACGACCAT
>Ga0209702_10009644_pt1 | contig 10669 bp, 15 predicted proteins | sample FRY01_FD_187210 | JGI IMG/M metagenome (GOLD analysis project Ga0209702, IMG submission 187210) | Freshwater microbial communities from Lake Fryxell liftoff mats and glacier meltwater in Antarctica - FRY-01 (SPAdes) (version 2) | ecosystem: Environmental > Aquatic > Freshwater > Ice > Glacier...
TCGAACAGATCGCCAGGCGCCACCACAAAAGACAGTCATCCATCGACTCCGCCCGACGACGTAATGATCTGTCTCAAAATTCACCATCTCCGCCTCTTGAAGTTAAGGAGGGTTCAACAAAGTAGAACTAATCACCGGAAATGGACTCGCCACCGGCCCGGACATGCGCCGCCGGCTTTTGTTCTGCGAATTGTTCAGCGACATGCTCCGGCCCGAAGAGAGAAAGTTTTCTCGCGCTCTGGACGGCCCTGCCATCGCCGCACTTCGCCCGCAGATTTTGGCCGCGTGTTGGGCACTGGTGAGAGACTGGGATTATAACGGCAGACCAAATGGCTCCCGAACGTCAGCGTCTTTCGCTCAGTGGGCCGAAGTCATCGGCGGCATCGTGGAAAACGCCGGTTTTGCCAACCCTGTGGCACCGCCCGAAATCATGAGCGCCGGAGATACTGACGCCCAGGACATCGCGAAAATGGCGAATTTTCTCGACCCGGACGATATGCGGCTTTTCCCGGACGTCGTCGAATTAGCCGCAAACAATGGGCTTTTCGAGAACATCACCGCACGCATCGAGGACGACACACTGCCGCGGGACGCCAAGGCGGAATTTGCTCTAACACTTAAGCGATTTCATGGGCGCATCATCGCTCCCGGAATTCGATGGGTTGTGGAGGGTTCTGGCCGAAATCGACGTTTTGGGCTCCGGGCGGCCTAAAACATGGGCGAAAATGTAAATTCTCATAAATTCCAAAAACCAAGTGTCATGGTGTGATGGTTGTCATGGTCTCTCAGTCAATAAAAGTCCCCTATAGTGCGGTTCTATAAGGGGTGAAACACCATGACAGACCATGACACCATGACAAAACCACCCCTCACATGTTCAAAACAACGCCAGCGCCCAAGCCTCCTGCGCCGCCTGACAGTTGAGGATGAATTAAGCATGACTCTTTCACCCCCCACATTGGTTTGTGATAGTCGCGAGCCCGCCGCCCCCCCTTGGCTGGCCCACCTGCCCAACGGCTGGCTCCACACGCGCTCATCGATGGAGACAGGCGATTATTGTCTAGCCTGCAATCCTGGCCTCGTTATTGAGCGGAAGGCCCCGGGTGATTTTCTTTCGTGTGTGGGCCAATCGCGTCAACGATTTGAACGGGAGCTCGCACGCGCCCGGAATCTCGCCGGCTTTTTCGTGCTTGTCGAAGCCGACCTAGCCGACCTCGACCGCCTCCGCGGTGGCCTATCATGGGAGGCCATCATCGGAAGCGTGGCGGCATGGTGCAGGCGCGGAACACCGGTCTTGTTCGCCAGCAACCCCCGCACCGCTGCGGCCCTCGCCTGGCGCATCTTGGCTCAACCGGCTGAGGAAGCTGCGAAAATGGCCGCCCGGATACAGCGGGGGCGCGCAATGGTAGCCGAGGGGTGACACACGATCCAAAAGATATGACCCTCAGCATTGCTCTCGCGTTTCGCGCCGCTGCCGCCGGACTAAGTTCCGCCGCCTCCGTAATCGAAAATGCCGCGCTAGCCACCTCAGGGGCCGAGGTGACATCGTCCGCTGTGACCACCCTCGCCGGTTCTGAAACGCCTCCAGACACGATCCTGGAGCAATTACGGGGCGTGACATCGACTGCACCTACACCGGCACCTGCACCCGCACCTATCTTCGATGATACTGGCCAACTCATTTCATCTTGGTCCGATTTCACCGGCGTGGCCTGCATTAGCGCCACCCTTACAGCTCGCGCCTTGCAACTGTCGCCCTACTTTCTGCGCAAGCTCGAAATCGATGGCCACCTAACCCGCCGCCTTCGAGCGGACAAGCAAGGCGCTGGATATCAAGTCACCCAGGTTCAGCACCTTATGAATGCGCTGGCCCGGCAAAAGGCGGCCGATGCGACGGGCGAAGCGCGCTAATCCATCCGACATCGCAGCACACCACAGCGCGCCACACCGCCACACCGCCACACCGTGCACAATGCACACATTATGGTAATTGTGCTCCTTTTTGAAAAAAGGAATCTCTTTACGCTTTATTTGAACAGGTTTCCCTCTCGAGCGCAGGAAGCGCGAACATATAATCGAGTGAGTACAAGTGCCAACAAGTAGCTGAAATAGAGCGAGTTATAAATTGGCAGGTTTTGCCCATATTCGTCCGCATTCATCCGATTTTGGATTTTTCGAGATTGAGTGGCGAAAACTGCCGCCTGATCGGATTGGCCACCACTGCCCGGGGATGGAAGGCTTTGCGCAAGGATTGACAAGTCTGGCCCCTGTGTAATGACCACTCTACCAGAGTTTTTCACGTTGGCCGCGCTCGGGCTGCGATGGGGCTTGAGCGCCTCGTCCCTGCGCAGGCGCATTCGCCAGGGGCGTCTACCCGTCTCGCGTCCGGCCGGTAAGCTACTCGTCCCCGCGGACGCCGTCGAAGCCGCTGAGCGCCCCGTGACGAAAGTGTGTCCGGCACGCATTAAAACTCTCGACGTGACATCGACCACCGCGGCCGTCTCCGCTTAACATAAATTCATCCAATAAATCAAAATGATCGCTAACACTGTGTCAAAATTCAGCGCCCGCTTGGTCCAACGTCCGGCGGATAAATCCACCGCTCCCGCCGCCACCGTGGACATCGCGAAACTGCGGGAGGATGTCGCCGACCTTCGGGGGATGCTTCATCAGGCGTTCCGGGCGAAATTCCCGGACCACGCATCCTATCAGGCGGCCTACTCAAAAATCATGGCTGATATCAAATCAGCTCCCGCCGCAGTGACAGCCCTGGCCGCCAAGCCATCCGGATTCGCGCTCGAGCCGTCGCCCAACCCATCGAGCCCGCCGGCACGCAAGGCGATCTATATCACCACGGACAAGAGGGTCATCGATACCGCCGCCGAGTTAGCCGGAAAGCCCATCCTGAACGCCTGGCTGGCTGTCGCGGACAATGTTTCAAAGTACCACGTTTCCAAGTTCAGTTGGTCCCACCAAGGGCGAGTCGTCCACGTTTTCGGGCACGCCATCCCCGGCTTTGGTGGGCCGAATCACCTCCAGACGAAGGTCGTTCGCTGGGTCGCTTTGGAGCACGATGCTGCTCCTGAAAACGAGGCCATTTTGAAATCCACCCTCGACGCGATCAAGCTCGCCATCGCCGATCAAAGCTTGGAGCGGGGCGACGAGGCTATCCGCGAGTTAGGTGCCGCGGAAGGATGGCCTACTGAATTCACCGTCGAGTGACATCACAATTTTCAGCACGCCGCTGGAATTCCGCTGCCCCCAAAAATCGCGGTTAGCCATAGCAGCATAACTGGGGGCAGCGGACTATTTTATATCATCGAGTTTTAGAACCTGCCTTTACTAAATGCCCGACATAGCTACCGCGCCCGACGTTCCTGTGGCGATCCTGGCCTACTTATCCGCACTGACTGCTTGGCTACCGATGGCATTGACCGCGGTGATACTCGGGAAAATGATGAACGTCTGGAAGCCGGTGGTGAAAATGCGTTGACCGCCAAAGGCAGGGCGTAAGGGGCGGGCCGGGACTCGTGCGCCTGGACGTTAATGCAGGCGACGTCGTAGAGCGGACCCTACACTAAGCGCAGCGCACAAAACTGCCACGCCAGGACCAGTTTCCGGCACGGATGAGATGAAAGCGCCTACATCCAGCGAGGTGCCGTCACTTGAAAATGTTGAAGCTGTGAGTGTCAGTGTGTAGTTCTGCCCCTCCTCGAAATTAAACGAGTGGCGAGCGTTGATTAAATCTGTTTTGTCAAAGGTCACCTCATCCCAATCTTCCCCTGGCGACTCATTGTAGAAGGCGTCGGACGCAAGAATTATGTCGCCCTGTGCCAGCGAATAGCCGACCCGATTCCATCCTCCTGACCCGCCCATGTACACGCCCAATGCACCAAAAATGTCAAGATTGAACGCACCCGTACCAGAGAAAATCCATTCCGCCGTGATGTCCGCAAATGTGCCAACGTCCTCCAGATGGTCCGGACGGACACTGATACTAAACGGAGCAACGGTGGATTGAATGACGACGTCACTCCCCCAATATCCCGTGTCGGAAATCTGGGTATGCAACGACGGGCCGGCGCCGCTGCCGCTGTAGGACTCACTCTTCGACACAATCACGAGGCCTTCATTCACGTAGCCCCCAAAATTCAGATTAACCTCGTGGTGGAAGCTCTTAATGACGACCGCCGCGCCGGCGAACTGAGCCGAATTGATAAGGACAACCAGAGAAAAGAGAGGCATGAGTTTCATAGGCTCACAAAATAAGCACAATCCGCGCCGCCTCGATGCGGCCGGCGTCGTAACGCAAAACAGTGCAATGTGTTGCGACGCGGTCTATTTTTTCTAGAATGACCCACATCGGGAAAACAGCGGGCCGAAGTGTAAAGAATCGCGACGGTTTGTCGGGAAATTTGACAATTCGCTAAGCACCCACCTCGTCCACGCCCCCTAGGCGCACCGTCCCCAGGCTAAAGTGAGACCCCATGCCGCCGGTAAAAGTTGTCGACCAGATTGCGGTCAAAAATGCTTAGAAAATCTGGATGATTCTGTAGTACTGCGGCTTGAACCCAACTTCGAATACTCTTGCCATCGACGGCCCTGTCGCTTTGAACGGAAGGCCCGACGGGCTCCAACTATTGAGGTCGGATGAGGTTTCAAGTTGATAAAGGCAACCTGTAGTGACGTCCATATTCACGGTGATGTGGCTCGTCTTGACGGATAGCATCGGAGGTGGTCCTGGAGACTGAATTCTTACAATCGTGTTATCTGGATATCCGCGGCCGGGGGAATCAATAACAATCTGAGTAATCACGCCGTTTACGAGCACTGCGGTTGCAGCGGCACCAGTCCCACCGGTTCCAACGAAATTGATTTGCGGCGGGTTGGCATACCCACCGCCCCCATCCATGACGATAACCCCAACAACGAAACCGTTGACTGCCTGCGCCTGAGCCTCCGCGAGGCGAGGAACGGATGATTCCAACAAGTAAAACCGTGTTATGAAAAATGCATCAGAAGGGGCGAGTGAGTACCAGTAACTTTCCACTCCCTCGTGGTAGTAGTGCAAAAAATCACCCTCTGCTGGATAGTTGCGTTGACCATGAGTCCAAAGCTCGAAAGTCCAAGGCTCATTCGTTACCCATTGCCACTCGCCGTTTGGTTGCGGGGAGTTGGCGGCGCGATATCCACCCATCCAAAGATTTGAGCGGCTCAATTCACTCGGGATTATTGCAAGCGCACGGTTCCATTCATCCTCGCTCGCAAAAGTCGCAAGATGTCCTCCTCGCGATTCCGCGTCCGCTTTTGCCGAATGCCAGTCAAAATCTCCGCGAATTACCTGGAAGCGGGAATCCTGTCCGGAGGCACCACTGGACGAAACAAGGAGTAGGGCAATGAAGGCAGTTCTACGGCTGCAACAGGGCGCTAGAGCGAACATGGATGGATTGTTGTTGGGCAACCATCAGGGCCCACAAGGCTGGCGAAGTAAAGACAAATGAGACGCCACGCCGCCGGCCCCTCCCAGAACCGACAGCGCAGCGCTCGGGAGCAATATGTGGTGAGGCTCCGGAACGTTTCAAGAAAAAAGTGGTTTCTCAGAGTCCCCCAATGCGGGAGGAAGTCGCCCGCTCATTGAAAGCGGCCGCCACTCGCTCCGCTACCTCGACCCGCTCTCAGCTGAATGCTGGGAGCGGGTTTTTTCGTCGGCGGGATGCGCGTTGACGGCACCCCAAAGGCGATGGTTCACCACGACGACGAACGGGCTGACGACGAAGCCCTGGACGATGACGGCCAGCACGCCGCCCCGCTACGTCATCCAACGCGCCGTGCGCACTCCTGAAGGCGCGTGGGAGCTCCAGGAGACGATGTGGAACGCGCCACGATTCACCAGCGAGGCCGACGCATTCGATTATGCCGAGGCGCTGAACCTCCGGTGCTGGCCACGATTCGATTGGACCAGGGGGCCAGCTGAGGCATTTCTTGCCGCCCGCCCGTAGCACCCTCCACGTTTGGAGACGCCATCGATCCACGGATCGCCGAGGCAACCGCACGGAAGATGGGCGCACGCCATTTCCGGCTTTGGGGGGCCGCACCACCTCCAGACGCAGGTTGTCCGATGAGTTGCGTTGGAGCATGATGCAGCTCCTGAAGATGAAGGCGTTTTGAAAACCACAATTGACGCGATCAAGCTCGCCATCGCCGATCAAAACCTTGCGCGAGGCGACGAAGCAATTCGCGAACTTGGTTCCGAAACGGGGTGGCCTACGGAATTCACCGTCGATTAACTAATATGACACTTTCCCCGCCTTGTGGCGGGCACGACATTCGGGGCCAGTTAGGTCGAAATGCCCGACGAGGTTTACCGCCTCCGTAAAATACCCGATGCCAACTTTCCCGCACCGCCGCAGGAAATCCGCTGTCTCGCCGGTGGTAGTCATATCAAAAGCGAGGCAGCGGACAATTTTCTAAGATCATATGCGTACCACCACATCGCGCCAGTAACGCCGGTGGGGAACTTAACTAGCGTTGATGAATCGTTGCCAATGTTGTTCGGGGATAATCGTAATTCCGCTTCCGGAACTTCGCAGCCGTACCGCAGCCTGAATTTTTCTCCCGAAATTTGTATTTATCCAATCCTTGCTGGCAAAAATCCCAATAATCAGATAATGCGTATCAAGTGATGGAGAAGCATCGGTTGGAATTCCTCCAAGTGATTCTATCGCAGCAAACACCTTTCGACGTGTGCCATAAGCAAAGCGCCCCGTGATAACGAATTTTTGATCGGGGAAAATCACGGGTGTCGGCAACGGCTCATCCAATGGAAGCGAGGTGGAATAGTTTTCCGCTGGCTCGCTTTCTGAGGTGTAACCACAAAGCGCCTCCATCACACTTTGAAGCTCTCGCCGTTCACTCTCATCGCATCGCCCGTCTGCAAAGATGCGTTCCACTCGCGAAACGATATCTGAGAAGGGCCAACCAAGTTCAAGCGGCGCGAATCTACGAACCCATTCGCTAAAGAAGGCCACTTCCGCATCATTGACGACCCCATCAGCAAGAATTCCGGCGCAGATCCCGGAAAGTTGATCAATTGCCTTGCTGGCGTTGTTCTCCGCATTGGCACGAAATAGCCTTAGTGGCTGGCCGTGCAAATCTGTGCGCGTCGTGAGGGTGTAAGTACGCATGATCAATGCTATTGGATGTCTTCGGCCGAGCCTACGATAAGGAAGTGGACAAATTCGTCTTGTGACATGGTATAAGTGCCGATTTTGGTAAGTCCTGTTCGCGACTCATTTGGTTTTGACAGAACGAAAATAACAAGCCCAGGGTAACGACCTGTGGTAGTCGCTGGCGTACCGACTGCCGTAGCCTCGGAGATGGTGATGCAAAATTTGAAACACTGCAACGCGTCGGACCAAGTTTTATATCCGTCCGAAGTGTCATAAATGGTATCGCTCGCAGCGAACGCAAAGTTGGCCCCCTGAGTCCACACGGTTTCCGATGATTCAGCCCGAACGGTACGCCGGATGTCCAACGCGGCATTGAAACACGGGGGCACAAACCAATTCCAATCGACGGTGCTGTCAGGAGGTCGAAGTAGCCGCAGTAGCCGTGGTTCACGGGAACTTGATCGAGCCAGGAGTTGGCTCAGGGTTTCAAGAGCATCGGATTTCAAGGTGAACAAGTGGAGGAATGCAGGTGGAAGCGCGGACCTGTGATGTCGTCGATTTTCCGAATTATTGCACTGTGCTCGGTTTCACAGCCTCGGGTCAAGAAAAACCCGTATATCGGGGAGGCTGCTGGAAGCTCCACTGATAGAGGAATCACCCCGCCACCATCCTCCCGAGTAGCGACGTGGTGCAGTATCGGTGGGCCTCCCGGCACCGCCTCATGGAAGGAACGGCGGGAGTGGGTGCAGTCTTTTAGGGAAATCCTCGACCGGTGGATAGCGTTGACGGTCAAAAGAGAAGGCGCCGCTGGCGGATGGCTGGGCGGAGGGGGGTTGGGGAAAATGGGTGCGTTGTTGGCCAACAATGTATACCCATCCACTGTTGGGCTGGCGTGTGTCAGACCCCGACATGAAGCGACCCGACCGAGCGCACGAACGCAAGGCCGGGTCTAGGACATCCGATGAATAGACCAACGAACATCCATGAAAACGACCAAACAACATGAGCGCGGAACTCGCAATCAAACTAAAGCAGGCACGAGCCATGCTGGGGCTCAGCCAATCCCAAGCCGCCAAAGCCTGGGACGTACCGTTGCCGACCCTAAAAACGTGGGAAGGCAGTACTCGCACGCCTCGAGGAATGGCTTTGCGGATGCTGCTGGAAAAGCTCGACGCGATCCTGGCCGCCCCCGCCGAAGGCAAAGCCGGCGGCAAAGGCGCCAAAGGCGAAGTGACACTGGACGCCTCGACCGCGGCCACCCTCGACCGCGGGATCGAACGCTTTGAGCGGATTGCGAATAAGTCTGGCCGCACTGTCGGGGAGGTCACCAATGCCGCGTTCAAGCTGGCGATGCGGCAAATGGATGGGGAGCCGACACCATCGCCCGCCAAATCCCCTCAGGCCCGGCGCGACACACTGCAGGCCGAGGCCCCGGGAATCGGTGCCCCCCGGCTCAGGCCCGAGCATATCGAAGCCTTCACCACCGCCGCGGCGGTTTTCGGGTGCCCGGCGCAGGACTTGGTCGTCCGATTGGTGGGATGGCTCACCGCTGAACTGCTGTCCCCGTGCGGCAGCCTGCTTTACGACGAATTGACGAATTGGGACTACCCGACCCCCGCCGACCGGGAAGCCGCGGTGGATCGCTTCATCGTGTTCCTTAAATCCCGTGGTGCCAGTACGAAGACCATTATAATTCTGACCGGCCCCGGCAAATCGAAGCGCGCCGCCTAAGTCATGAAGACCGTGGATGAACTGAAAGCGTTCTGGGATGCACTGCCCACCGCGCCCTACTTCCCGACCGCCTACGGGCCGCAGCTGGACGGAATCGCGTTGGCTCAAGTGGAAGCCCGGGCAGCCGAGGCCGCCTCACTCGCAGCCCAGGCACGTCACCGCCGATCACTAGCCGACCTCCGGGAACAGGTTGAAACCGACGCTTCGGCCGAGGGGGCACCACCGGAGATTGAACGGGCCAAACCCGCCGCGCTTCGGTGCGCGCTGGTCCTGGCTGGCACGCCTGCGGATTGACGCCCTCGCACTGGTAGCGAGGCCCGCCGCCACGCCATACGGCCCTGTCCTGGCTCACGCTGGGGCGGGGCTTTTTCGTGGGCGGGATGCGCGTTGACGGCACCCCCAAGGCGATGGATGACGACGACGACCGCTCACCGCATGACCACCTGCCGGACCCCGACGGCGAACCGGCTTATTCCAGACCGCTGGACATCGCCTTGATTCTCGATGGTATCGACCCGGAGGACCCGGAGGACGACGAACACCCCGGCACTGCGCTGGACGGTGCGGAATCCCCGCACGATGACGCTGGCGACGTCTCCGACCAGGGGGATGATGCGGAGGACCTCGACGACGCCCCCTCAGCTGGCCAGCGCTACACCTTCCAGGCGTGGCAAGTGATCCTGGCCACCCGTGACGATGCAGGCCAGTGGTCGACCGTTGGCGAGCCGGTCGCCGATGCGAGATTCGACACAATGGCGGTGGCGCATGGTTACGCCGAGACGAGGAATAAGCGGGACTTTGGGTGGCGTTTCGATTGGACCAAGGATCCTCCCCGGGCATGGGTGGCGGTGCGCGAAGGTCATCGTGGGGCGCTGCGGATAAATGGGGAGCATTCCTGGTAACAAATAGTTAAGGCAGCATGTCCTTGTATCTTTGCGATATTTCAGGGCTTTTTTTCGCTCCATCGATTATACGGGCTAATACAGCTTCCGACAGGGACTCCAAAACACTAAACATCCTCGAATCAATCTGCTCAATAAGTAAATTGGCTGGCGCTGGGAGCGCACGCGAATATGCCACAGTGGTTGCGTGAGTAATGCTCACATGGTCGCCCGTGTTCAAAATACAAACATCGTCCACGCATGTTTCGCGAAGCGTGGTTAAGTTCACCATCAGCGCCTTCCCGCCTTGCCTACTAGGATCGTTTAAGATCACCCACACATGCCTGGGTGGCAAACTGCACCGTAGAGTAAGTCCGGGGGCGATCACGCGGCTGTCAGTTTTTTGAAAAAGAATTGAGCTTCACCGGCTTCAGCGGACAATTCATTTGCGTCGCGTTCGAGATGCTGAGCAAGTGTGACAAGAGGAATTTCTTCCCTGCCTTCGGTTAAAGGCGTCCACTCGGCACAATGGGCGTGGCACCAATCCCGAAGCTGCCATTGATCTTTTTCTCGATGTTGGTCATGCAGTGTTTCAATAATCGTCATCTCGCTCCGAGACAAAAGATCCGTACCGGGATCCGATATAAGGGCGACCTGATTGTCCGCTCTGTCCGTGATGTGAATCCCCCACAAATAATGGGGTCCCTCGTACCCTCCGTTGATTAGGTCTAATGCCTCTTCAGTGACCGGCCCATGCCTAATTCTGCTTTGTTGAATATTTGATTGACTGAAATACATTATCTGGTAAGAATGAGAGACTGGCAAGAAAAAACGGTCTAAAAGCCGGCTGCCAAATTCTAAACCGCAAAAAGCGGCTTCAAAAAAAGC
>Ga0209702_10009648_pt1 | contig 10667 bp, 6 predicted proteins | sample FRY01_FD_187210 | JGI IMG/M metagenome (GOLD analysis project Ga0209702, IMG submission 187210) | Freshwater microbial communities from Lake Fryxell liftoff mats and glacier meltwater in Antarctica - FRY-01 (SPAdes) (version 2) | ecosystem: Environmental > Aquatic > Freshwater > Ice > Glacier...
GTTTTCACAGATATAGATGAGGGTGCTGTTCGATTGCAATCGCTTGGCTAGCAAAGGGTGATTTTCAGCGGCACCATAAGCCCATACTGTTTGTGGCTGGTAGCTGGTACGCAGTTCGCTCGCAAAGTCTACGGCCTTTTCGCCAGCAATGGCTACCTCCCGCATAGGGACTGTGAGCAACAAGGCCGCTTGGCCCCAACCCCCAAAATACAACCAACCACTGCTGCCGGTTTCTGGTAAAATGCGCAACACCATGTTTTGGGCACGCTGTCGGAGCGCATCACGACCACTGTGTGCGGCCAAACGCAGGAGTAAACGGGCATACACACTGCTGGCGGCAGGAATTACATTGTCGCTTTTCTCGTATTGGCGACTGATGAAATCCGCTTCCTGCAAGGGCGTCATGCTAAGTAAACATTGTTCTGCATCATAAAACTGCTCAGTGAGGAGGGCTTCTAAGGCCAAACTTTGGTTGAAATAATCAATGTTGCCCGTTAGTTCGTACAAATCGAGCAGGGCAGTAGCCATAAAGCTGAGGTCTTCGGCTTGTGCCGGTACCTTTTCGTGCTCGGTGAACAGGCGGTACCAGCGTTCCTCTTGGTAAAAATGCTGTAGCATGGCTGCGCAAAGAGCACAGGCTTGCTGCCGCAGTGCTTCTTCCTGTAACGCTGTGGCTGCCGCTGCTAGCCCCGAAAGGTAAATGGCATTCCAGCCCAGAAGCGCCTTGTGATCGCGGGCCGGTGCCGGCCGTTGGGCGCGTTTCGCCAGCATTTTGGCTTGAGCGCTGGTTAGTAGCTGTTCGAGTTGGTAAAGAGACTGCTTGGTTTCGAGGGCTATTTGCTCCAGACCTTCAAACACCATCAATACTTGATTTCCGTGCTCCCAATGACCTTTTCCGTCGAGATCGTAGTGCTGCTGAACAACCGCATATTCTTCTGCAGTTAAGAGCTGCTGCAATTCTGCAAGCGTCCAAACGTAATATTTACCTTCTTCACCCTCGCTATCGGCGTCAAGTGCGCAGGCGAACAAACCATTTTCTAAACACAGTTCACGATTTGCCCAATTGATGGTTTGGCGAATGACTTTTTCATAAAGTGGCTTTCGATTTTGTTGGAAGGCATGGGCGTATAGTTGCAGCAATTGACCGTTGTCGTACAACATTTTTTCGAAGTGAGGCACATGCCAGTAGCCATCCACCGAATAGCGAGCAAAACCGCCGCCAAGCTGGTCGTAGATGCCTCCCAAAGCTAGTTTTTCGAGGGTTAAATGGGTTTTTTCGAGCATTTCGGGCTGTTTTTGGATGCTGCCGTAGTGCAAGCTGAACTCCCAAAGCTGCGGCATGGGGAATTTTGGCGCTTGTCCGTAGCCGCCCCAACGCGGGTCGAAATGCAGGCGCATGCTGTCGGCACGATCGCTCAGATCGGTGCTGCGAAAGGCCTCTTGGATGTTATCGGGGAGCAGGTTCACCGCTTGCAAGCCTTCGCGCAGCTTGGTAGCAAATTGCATCACTTTTTCGGGATCGGTGTCCCAAAGCTGTTGCAGCTGTTGCAGCACGGCCAGCCAGTCTTCGCGCTTAAAATAAGTACCGCCGTAAATCGGCCTGCCATCTGGCAATGTAATCACGTTTAACGGCCAGCCACCCCGGCCGCTCATGATTTGTACGGCTTGCATGTAAAGCGCATCTAAGTCGGGTCGCGCTTCTCGATCGATTTTAATGCTTACAAAATGTTCGTTCATTACGGCTGCCACGGCTTCGTCTTCAAACGATTCGCGCTCCATTACATGGCACCAGTGACAAGCGCTGTAGCCAATGCTCACAATCATTAAACGCTGCGAATAACGGGCTTCAAGCAGGGCTTCGTCGCTCCAAGGGTACCAGTTAACAGGATTGTGGGCGTGTTGGCGTAAATAAGGACTGGCGCTTTTTTGAAGGCGATTGGGCATAAAATGGGGCTTTTCGATAGCCCACTAACGCAGTCCTGCCGTTTTTAGTTGCGTATTTTCAGCGTTTTGCTCGTAGGGTCGTTCGTGCGTTACAAAAACGGGATCATTGGGCCGTACTAAAAACAAGGCTGTAAAGGTCATGAAAAAGCTAATTCCCGCTTGGGTGCCAAAGGTGGAATCGCTCCACATGCTCACAAAAATAAGGATGCTGAATAGATAGCCTAGTTTGCGGAAACCAGGATTGAAGGCACGGACGGTGAACATCCAGACCGTCAAAAACAACAGCAATCCTACCAAACCAAACTTGATAGCTGTTTCATAAAATTGGTTGTGTGGTTTTTGGAAGGGAATGTGAAAGGGATTATCGGCAAATAAAGGCCTCCCTTCGAGTACCAAATCGCCGGTTCCTACACCTAGGACGGGGTTTTCTAAAAACAGCGGCCAGAATTCTTGGTAAAAAGCCACCCTTTGTCCGATAGAAGAGAAAGTAGGTTCGCTGGTGGGATAGCCGGTTTGACTTTCAATCAGCTCATCAACTGCTTCGTTAAAGGGCTGGCGCACGTCTTCAAAGCCAAAATACATCCCTGCCGCCAGTAGTAGACTGAGAGCACCCGCCCAAAGCCACCGCAAGGTACTGCGTTTGGTGAATTGCAGGTAGTGTAACACAAAAGCTGGGGTGAGCACCACAAATCCGAGTTGACCGATGCGGCCTTTCATGAGTATGAGTCCACCCAGCAACATCCCCGAAAAGATAAACAGGGTAGTTTTGGCCTCGTTGCTTAGTTCATGCCATTTGCTGATGAGGTATTCTCCGAAGATGAAAATGCTGAAGCATAGGAAAAGACTGGCGCGCGGGCGTTGCTCGAAGGCACTGGGAATGTGCGGGGAGCCGTGCAGCAAATCGTTGCCAGTGGCGGTGATGTAAAATACGCTTACGGCCACCAGTACATTGGTGATGGCGAAACTAAGAAAGGCCCAACGCACTTGATCGCGACTGAGTTTTAACGTGCCAACAAGCAAGGGAAGACTGAAGAAATAATGCTTCATGTTGAGTTCCTTGATGCCTTCGGTGAGGTCGATAGTGTACAACAAGCCCAGCGGGAAAATCAAATAAAAAGCTGGAAAAAGCAGGAGGTAGGGGGCTGTTTTGAGCGTATGAAAGCGTCTTGTACGGATGTTGCTATCTGAAAATCCAATGAACCAGCTGACGGCAAGTAGTACTTCAGCAATGCTGGCTATGGCTTTAGAAACGGGGATGGCCGCCAGAAGAATAGCCAAAAAGCCAAAGGAAACGAGTTCCGAGTTAAATTTAAAGGTTCCGCTGGTAGTGGGTTTTAGGGTCATCAGCTCGGGTTGACAGCTGTAAACGTAATTCAGCAGGCAAAAGTATGCTTTTTAACAGTAAAGTAATATGAATTCAAAAATAGTCCATAGATCGCTTTGGTCTTAACACGTGTTGTTAGGTATGGCGATGGCAAACAGGCCATAAATCTTATGTTTTGGTAGCGCTGCTCGATTATTAAATAAAGAGATTGAACATTCCCCCCAAGCCGCTGGTTGTTATTGCTGTTAGGACTGAAAAGCTTAGGCGAAGTATCCGTATCTTTGCAGCAATTTTTAAAATATGCAGGACAAAATCAAGCTCGATAGTATTGAATCAGCCATCGAGGAAATCAAAAATGGTAAAATCATCATTGTAGTAGACGACGAGGATCGCGAAAACGAAGGTGATTTTTTAGCCGCTGCAGATTGTGTGACGCCCGAGATGGTGAATTTTATGGCCACACATGGCCGCGGTTTGATTTGTGCGCCCATTATCGATGACCGTTGCGAGGTCTTGGGTCTTGACTTGATGGTTGGTAAAAACACCACCCTGCACGAAACGCCTTTTACCATTTCTATTGACTACCTGGGCAAGGGCTGCACCACGGGCATTTCGGCCCACGACCGTGCGGTAACCATTAAAGCTTTGGTTGATCCTGACACCAAGCCCGAGGATTTTGGCAAACCGGGCCATATTTTTCCCCTCAAAGCCCGCAAAGGTGGGGTGTTGCGCCGCGCTGGCCATACGGAGGCCGCCATTGATTTCGCGCGACTCGCTGGTTTGTCGCCGGTGGGCATCATCTGCGAAATCATGAATGAAGATGGTTCGATGGCGCGTTTGCCAGATTTGAAAGTGGTTGCTGAGAAATTCAACATGAAGTTGGTAAGTATCAAAGACCTCATTGAATACCGTTTACAAAAAGAATCGCTCATAAAGCGGGAAATAGCCGTTGAAATGCCAACTATTTGGGGTGATTTTAGTCTAGTAGCCTTCCGCCAAATTAACAACGATCAAGAGCATTTGGCCTTAATCAAAGGCGAGTGGTCAGAAGACGAGCCGGTGTTGGTAAGGGTGCATTCGAGTTGTTTAACAGGCGATATTTTTGGCTCTTGTCGCTGCGATTGCGGTGAGCAGTTGCATGCTGCCATGCAAATGGTGGAGCAAGCTGGTAAAGGCGTAATCGTTTACATGAACCAAGAAGGTCGCGGCATTGGTTTGCTCAACAAGCTCAAGGCCTATAAATTACAAGAGCAAGGCTTGGACACGGTACAGGCCAATTTGGCCTTAGGTTTTAAAATGGACGAGCGTGACTACGGCATCGGGGCGCAGATTTTGCGCAATTTAGGCGTTCGAAAAATGCGATTGATGTCGAACAATCCTACCAAAAGAGCTGGATTGATTGGGTATGGCTTAGAAGTTGTTGACCATGTGGCCATTGAAATGGTTGCCAACAAGCATAACGAAAGTTATTTGCTCACCAAGCGCGACAAAATGGGGCATGAAATTCTTAAGGGCCACTAAAGCGAACACAATCTAACTTCCTGATTTACTGAAAGCGGCAAAAGTTTAAACCGCTTTTTATTTGTTACAGTAATTGGTGTACTGCTTAGGGGCTAAAGACTGCGTAAAATTCCCTAATTTGCGGACCCAAAGCCCGTCGTAATGGTAGTATTAGGTAGTTTGTTCAAACGGGGTTTGCAGTTGCGCCTTAAGTTATCGTTGCAGCAGTTTGAGCCAGCCAAACAGCAGGAAATTGTGTTGCGTAAGTTGCTCTATACAGCCAAGGACACCGAAATTGGCCGTTTTTACGGCTTTGCCTCCATGCTCAAAAAGCAGGATATATTTTCGGAATATGCGCATCGAGTGGACATCAACGATTACCAATCGATGTATGCCCGTTGGTGGTCGAAGGCCCGTGACGGTCAGCCGAATGTGGCTTGGCCGGGGAGTATCAAGTATTTTGCGCTCAGTTCAGGTACCTCTGAGGCATCGAGTAAATTTATACCGGTAAGTAGTGACATGATCAATGCCATGCGCAAGGCCAGTATGAAGCAAATTTTTACGCTTGTCCAGTATAATTTCCCCTCCGATTTTTACGAAAAAGGCATGTTGATGTTGGGTGGGAGCACGCACCTTAATTTCACAGGGCGCTATTATTACGGTGATTTGAGCGGCATCAATACGGGCAAAATCCCTTTTTGGTTCCAGCGTTTTTACAAGCCAGGCAAGAAAATTTCGCGTATAGGCGATTGGAATGCCAAAATTGATGACATCGTTAAAAACGCGCGAAGTTGGGATATTTGGGTAATTGCTGGGGTTCCGGCTTGGATACAAATCATGATGGAGCGCATCATTGCTCATTACGGCGTTAAAAATATCCATGAAATTTGGCCTAACTTAACGGTTTATGCTTTTGGTGGTGTGGCCTTTGAACCTTACCGAAAAAGCTTTGAAAAGTTATTGGCCAGGCCTTTGATTTATTTTGAGACTTATTTGGCTTCCGAGGGCTTTATTGCTTACGACGCACGCCCGCAAAACCACCGCAAGGGCATGCGCTTAGTGCTTAACAATGGCATTTATTACGAATTTGTGCCCTTTACCTCCGGGAATTTTGATGAAGAGGGGGCTTTGAAAGCAGGTGCGAAGGCACTTAATCTGAACCAAGTTCAAGAAGGGGTTGATTACGCCCTGTTGCTCACCACTTGCTCAGGAGCTTGGCGTTATTTGATTGGCGATACCATGCGCTTTACATCGCTCGCGCACATGGAAATACGTGTTACAGGGCGTACCAAGCATTTTTTAAGTCTGGTAGGCGAGCATTTATCGGTCGACAACATGAATACGGCCATTCGCCGTTTGAGTGAAAACCTAAACTTGGAAATTAAAGAATTTACGGTTCATGGCCAGCCGCACGGCAGTCTTTTTGCCCACCAATGGTACATCGGCTGCGATGAAGCGGTTGATCCAGCCTTGGTGCGGCAACACATCGACCAAGTACTTTGCGAAATTAATGATGATTATGCTGTAGAACGCAAGCATGCCTTAAAAGACGTATTGGTAGAACTGGTACCCACGGCTTGGTTTACTGGTTGGCTGGCTGAACAAGGAAAATTGGGTGGTCAAAATAAGTTTCCGCGCGTAATCAAGGGCAGTCACCTAGAAAGCTGGCAAGCCTATCTTCAGCAAAAAAAAGCGACTTCTGGTGTTTGATTTGCCAATTATAAAGGGAATTGGGTTCGGATTGCTGATTGCAGTGCTATTGGGACCCGTATTTTTTGCCCTCATCCAAACCAGCATTACCAAAGGCTTTAGTGCCGGTGCCGGTATGGCGGTAGGAATTGTGCTGAGTGATGCTTTTTGTGTGGCCGTCAGCTTTTTAGGTTTGATGCAGGTGGTGCAAGAGCCAGCGGCTTTGCGCTGGATTGGTATTTTGGGCGGTTTATTTATGTTGATTTACGGCTTTATATTGCTTGTAAATCGCAAGGTGCAAAATGAAGCGCTGCATTTGCCTGAAGTTAATTCTGGTTTGGTAGTAGGTGGTAGTTTGGCTAAAGGGTTTCTGCTCAACATCTTAAATCCTTTTGTGATTGTCTATTGGCTTGGGGTGTCGAGTTTTGTGTCGTCAATGCCGGAGCTCGATCGGGTGGACAAACTTTTGTTTTTTACGGGTACTTTAGGGACTATTTTGGCTACCGATTTGCTTAAAAGCTGGGGCGCAAAAAAGCTACGGAGGTATGTTACACGCAACGTAATCAGGTGGCTCAACCGCATTTCTGGCAGTGCGCTGCTGCTCTTTGGCGTCAAAATTTTATATGATGTTTTGGTACTCAACAAGAGTTTTTTAATGCAGTAGTGACTTTGTGCTGCGGGCTGCTTGAGCGTATAAGCGGGTAGTAAAATTCAGGAAAATCTGGAACGGCAGCTTAGTTAAAATAGCAGGTACGTGCTAAGCGAAATCTACCCATTAAAAAATCACTCTTGATGCTGCGAGGGTTGTAAACATGGCCCATGCCAAGGTGCCGGTGAAGGTGCTGGGCAAAGACGACAGTCGTAATGGCATTTTGGTGCATAGCAAATTGCATAAAAGGAACTGAAATTTGAGTTTTGGGCCGAAAAACTGAACAGTTGCTACGCGCCATCGTTGTATAATCTCAAAAGTAGGACTGGTTTCCTTAAGCTGCAACGCGGCACGCAACCCCAGCGTTGTTAAGGTTAAAACGCCCATAAAGGGCAGGTCGGAGGTGGCCAAATTGAGTTCAGTAAAAATTGTATGGCCACAAGTGGTAGCAGCAGTAAAAGCCCGAGGACTGTCAAGCGGTTTAGGTCAGCTGTTCAGCACTACATACGGCGAGAGTAATGTAAATACAAACAACCGCAATATCTTCTGTGCTATTTTATTCAAATAATAGGGAGCAGCGATTGAAAAGTGTGCCTTGCGTGAGGGATAGGAGTGAAAAGCCCGCAGAACCGCCGCAGGCGGGGCGAGGACTTGCAACGGATAGCCCGACCCTGCGCAGCGGGGGCACGCCCGAGCAAATGTGAAGATCGATTTGGTGCGTCAGCTGGCTTTTTTACTCGGCAACGCCTTTATTTTCCAGCTGATGCCACCAGTGATGAACCAGTAGTTTTCGCGCAGGGCGGGGCCAAACACCAACAAACCAGGGCCTTCGTTGGGAAGCAACTGGTGTAATTGCGACCAGCCGCCGAATATATCGAATTGAAAATTGGGCGCCAGAAGCCAAGTAAAGCCGCCATCGATCAAGGTAAAACTGCCACCATCTCCTTGAAAGAGGATGTTATTTTTGGTCTCAAAAAAACAGCCAAAGTTTTTACCAAGGTCGAAAGCAAAATTGACAAGGTAATACAGTTCTGGCAGTTGGTTGGTGACACTCCAATTGCTGCCGATGTTGCCCAAAGCAGAGATGCGGTTGCTGATACTTTTGGAAGCGAGGAGGCCAAGCTGGAGGTTGTTACCGTCGCGGTAACGACTGTGTGCGGGCTGATCGCGGTGGGTGTAACTGCCAATCAGGCCTAAATCAAAGGCATGCTTGCGGGTTTCTGACCACAGGTTACGGCGAAATCCTATTTGAAGGTTATTTGCACGTAAATCTAAATCTGAGGAGTACAGCTCGGGTAAACTGGTCGGCGGGGCATTTTGGGCGAAGCTGCGGACGATGCTGGTTCTTGTAAAACGATCGAGGGTGCTCGCCAAATGCACTTCGGTTTTAGCGTTTAAGCCAAAGCGTAAAAATAATTGGGTTTGTGCTAAGCGTGCGTTAGCAGACGTTTGTTGGCCATAATTTCCGGCGTTTAGCATGCCCCCTTCTTGCCCGAGCTGCAGTTGTAAATAATGTTTGCCGACGGTGATGGGAGTTTGACCTTGACCGCGACGGTCGGAAGTGATTTTAGCTCGACTTTGCGCGTTTGCTTCAAAAGGCAGCCATAAACAGCATATTAATACAATACGTAACGTCATTCTTCTTCAAAAATAGTAAAACTTTTGGCTTTTAAAGTAAAGGCATTGGTTTTCGAAAGACTGCTTTTTTCGTTCGCATACAGGGTAGTATTTTTTTTGCCGAGCAGCGGCAAGGTGAAGGTTTGTGTTTGGCTGCTGTTGTTCAAAACCACTACAATGCCCTTGTTACTCCCTTTTTCATGTCTCCTAAAGGCAAAAACCTCTTTGGTGTCATCGGCCAGCAGGGTGGTAAAATCGCCGGTTTGGAGCAGCGGTTGGCTGTTGCGCAGCTGGATGAGCTTTTGGTAGTGAGCCAGTATTTCGCTATTCACCGCCACCAGCTGCGGCTCTTGGTAGGTGTTGCCATCGGCTTTGTAGTGCTCGGGGGCGTAACTGAGTTCTCGCCACACCATCGGCTTGCGGCAATCGGGGTCGTTGGCGCCCCACATGCCCACTTCGTCACCATAATATACCATGGGTGCGCCCACATACGTCATTTGAAACACAGCGAACAGCTTTTGAATGGCGTACTCGGCCTCGGTAGGCATGCGGGTATGGTAGGCAGGATTCTCCGACTTCGACTTCCCGAAATATTCACCCCAGTCGCCATACCGGGCAAAATCGCGGTTCACGATGTGGGAGGCGAGGCGATTGGCGTCGTGACTGCCGAACAAATTTTGCTGCACATAAGCTACTTCGAGCCCATAAGCTTGCCGCAATTCGGCCAATTGCCGGTCGAAATCGGTGGTGGAGATGCGCTTTTTTTCGTTCACAAACCAGTCGGCGCTGATAAAAGCGAAGTTGTAATTCATGATGGCGTCGAATTCGTTGCCTTGCAAATAGGGAGTCACTTTTTCAATTTCGTCGATGACCTCTGCGGTGAGGTAAGCCTCCGGGTTGATGTTTTTCACAAACACCCGCCAGTCTTTCCAAAAAGGGTGGGCCACGCAAAAAGCGACGTCGAGCCGCCAACCATCGATGCCTTTGCTGAGGTCGCCGGTGCCAGTGGGGTCCATCCAGCGCCTGGTGCTGGCAAAAATGTAGGCTTTTGGTTCGGCCACGATGCCTTGGCTATCTTCTTTGATTTCGGGCAGGGACTGCACCCCAAACCAGCCTTTGTAGCTAAATTTGGTGCCTTTTTTGGCATCTTCCCAGCTATCAATCTCAAACCAATTGGCATAAATCGAGGCTTGCTGTTTGGTCAATACCTCCTGAAACGGAATGCTGCCCGCGCCGAGGTGGTTAAATACCCCGTCGAAAATAATGCGCATGCCCCGGCGATGGCAGTCGGCGATGAGTTGCAGGGCGAGGCGATCGGCGGCGGTCCACTGCCAAGTAGCCGGGTCGTGAAACACTTCTTGAGCTATTAATGCCATGTCGCCGGCTGGGTCGGGACCAAGGTAAGGATCTACGTGGTGGTACATAAAGCCGTCGTATTTGTGGTGCGAGGGCGACCAAAAAATAGGGTTGAGGTAAATGGCGGTAATGCCGAGTGCTTGCAGGTAATCGAGTTTATCCCGTATGCCTTGTAAATCGCCCCCGTATCTGCGGCGGGTGAGGTTGTGCGCAAGGTTCTTACCGTTGTCCTGCTCCCAAGGCTGCTGTTCGTACCAATCGCTGGTCCAAGGGTGGATTTGCCAAGCATTTAGTGTATCGTGCGGCCAGGCGTGGTATTGGGCGCCGAGGGGTGGGTCGTTGTGGAGGTCGCCGTTGTTAAAGCGGTCTGGAAATATCTGGTACCACACCACTGTTTTGGCCCATTGGGGAAGGGTGGGTTGGGCGCTACTTGTAGCAGCCAGCAGCAGAAACAACAAGGTAATCGCGCGGTACATAGTTAAAGCTACAAAAAAAAGAATTTGGTGTATTTAGGAGGGGAATACTTTTAAAGATGACAGTGGATAATGGACCTTAAATCTGCTGGTTGGTTCAGCAAAGGATTGGGTG
>Ga0209702_10009652_pt1 | contig 10664 bp, 13 predicted proteins | sample FRY01_FD_187210 | JGI IMG/M metagenome (GOLD analysis project Ga0209702, IMG submission 187210) | Freshwater microbial communities from Lake Fryxell liftoff mats and glacier meltwater in Antarctica - FRY-01 (SPAdes) (version 2) | ecosystem: Environmental > Aquatic > Freshwater > Ice > Glacier...
CTGATGACAAAACCGACTGGGGCATGGTGCGCAACCGGCAAGGCGATGTGCGCAACACACTGGTACTCAACAAAGGCTTTGCCTGGCTCAATGGCCGCCTCATGCGCATGATGAGCCCCAAAGCCACCGCATCAACCGGCGCCATCGTGGCCCACCATCTGGCGCCGCTGGGTGCGGTGCTGCAAGAACTGCGCGCCGCCGAAAAGCGCGCCAAGAACGAAGGTGGGCGCGATGCCTTTTCCATCACCATCGTCAAGCGCTCCGGCGGCACGCTAAGCCTCACCGAAAAATGGGGCGAGCCGATCAATCTGTTAAACGGCCTCATCGCCTTTTTGCGTGCCGATGGCACCAGCCGCCGCGCGGTCTACAACAGCCTTGAATGGATGCGCGACTTGCCCGAGCCACGCGACGCAGGCGACACCGACATGCTCGCCAGCCTGCTGGCTTACCAACTCGACCGGCAATCCAAAGGCGACGCCAACAAGGCCGCACCCGACCTGGCCCAGCGCCTGGCCAAACGCTGCGCCGCACAAAAAACCAAGCCACTGAACTGGCTGGCCAACTTCATGGGCGTGGCCGAATTCCTGGCCCGCGAAACCCGCATGGGCAGCAGCCAGCCCAGCGTCACCACGCCCAACACCCCCACTGGAGCAACCGCATGAGCGCCGCGCCCAACACCCTCACCCCACCAACGCAGCACCGCTTCATCGAACCGCTGGACGTGCTCTTTCTGCGCGGCAACAAACTCTTTGGCGACCCTGGCAGCCATGGCGAATCGCTGGTGCCGCCCTGGCCCTCAGCCGCAGCGGGCGCGCTGCGCAGCCACCTGCTGGCGCACGACGGCATTGACCTGACCGCCTTTGCACAGAGCCGCATCAACCACCCCAGCCTGGGCACGCCCCAAGTGCCCGGCAGCTTTGCGCTCACCGCCTTTCATCTGGCGCGCAAACACACCGACGGCAACGTCCACACCCTGCACGCCCTGCCTGCCGATCTGGTGGTCAGCGAAAAAGACGGCCTATCCACCACAAAAGACCACAGCATCCAAAGCCTGCGCCCAATGCCGCCCAGCCACGGACTGCAGAGCTCCAGCAGCTTTGACCAAGTGCCTGTGCTGGCCGAGGCCGAACGCCGCAAAGCCGAAACCGGCCTGTGGCTGACCCAAACCGGCTGGCAAAAATACCTCAACGGGCAACTGCCCAACCTCCAACAAGACCTCGTCAAAACCAGCGACCTCTGGGCGATTGATTCGCGCGTGGGCATTGGCCTGAACGCCGACACCCGCAGCGCCGACGACGGCAAGCTCTTCACCGCCCAAGTTGTGGCCTTCAAACCCGGCGTGGGTTTTGTGGCCAGCGTGCGCGGCGCCCAATTGCCAAAGCAAGGCACGCTCAGACTGGGCGGCGACGGCCGCGCCGCCAGCAGCCAGCACATCGAACATCAAGCACCCCAGCCCAACTGGCAGGCCATCGCCGGGCAAGGCCGCTGCCGCATCGTGCTCACCACGCCCGGCGTGTTTGCCCAGGGCTGGCTTCCAAACGGCTTTGTGCTTCAAAACGACGGCAGCCACTGGCTTGCGCTGCACGGCGTGCGCGCCCGCCTGGTCTGCGCCAGCGTGCCCCGCGCTGAAACCATCTCGGGCTGGGACCTAGCCCGCTGGCAACCCAAAGCCGCCCTGCGCGGCGCGCCCACCGGCAGCGTGTACTGGCTCGACCAGCTGCAAGCCACACCCGAGGCCCTTGGCAAGCTTGCCGAGAGCGGCTTTTGGAGCGCTGAGTGTGAAGATCCGCAGCGCCGCGCCGAAGGCTTCAACCGCTTCAGCTTTGCCGCTTTTGACTTTGCCTGAACCGCTCTGCCCAGCCCGCCACCCACACCACCACCGTTTCCATTTTTCAGGCACCCCAAGGACCCACCATGTTTGAACAACAAGCCGCCGTTTTTCTGTATGCCATCAGCCCCGTGCACATGGGTGCCGGCCAAGCCATTGGCGTCATCGACAACCCGATCCAGCGCGAGCGCCACACCGGCCACCCCTGCTTTGCTGGCAGCGGCATCAAGGGCGCGGTGCGCCACAGCTTCGAGTCATTGGGTGGGGAGAAAGCCCTCATCGCCCGCCTGTTTGGCCCCGAATCCGAAAGCGCCGACCTGCACGCCGGCGCTGTGAGCTTTGGGGATGCCCAGCTCGTGGCCCTGCCCGTGCGCAGCCTGAAAGGCGGTTTTGTCTACGCCACCTGCCCGCAGGCTATTGCACGCACCCAGCGCCTGCTGGCCCACTTAAACCTGCCGCGCAACTGGCCCGCACTGCCCGAAGTCATGCAAGGCAATTGCCTGACTGTTCATGCAACGCAGCTCGGTGGCAAAGATGGCGACCGTTTGCACCTCGAAGCCTTCGAATACACCGCCGCCGACAAAGCCTGCACCGCCCTGCAAACCATCGCCCAAGACCTGGCCCAAACCGCCATGCCCGCTGGCGACGGCTACGCCTTCTTCCGCGACAAGTTCGCCAAAGACCTGGTGGTGCTCAGTGACAGCGACTTTGACTATTTCAGCCAACACGCCATGTTGGTCGAGCCCCATGTGCGAATCGACGCGACCACCGGCACCGCCAGCGACGGCGGTTTGTTTTACACCGAAAACCTACCCCCTGAATCGCTGCTCGTTGCCCCGCTGATGGCCAGCAAAACGCGCAGCGGCAAAGAAGGCGAGCAGCTTGACGCGCTCACCGCCATGGCCCGCATGAAAACCGTGCTCAACAGCAAGCTGCTGCAAGTCGGCGGCGACGCCACCACCGGGCGCGGCCTGGTGGCTGCCACCGTGATCAGCCAATAAGGAACGCAACATGAACACCGCCCCCGCCAAAACACAGCCCCTCACGCTGGAGCAGCTGCGCGCCCAGCGTGCATGGACCGACGCCCTATCGGCGCTAAAAGCACTGGGTAAAGACGAGTACGACAAGTACGTCAATCTGACCAAGAGCCTCCCCGCGCTCATCATGAACAGCGGTCTCATGCCAGTGATGGCTTTTTGCCACGAAAAAAGCCTTGATAAGAAAACTGGGCATCCAAAAATTGGTGATCGGCACACCTGGGTAGCCGGTCAGTTACGCGCTGCTCTGCATCACCAATTCACAGATTTCCCCGAAGAGTTTCAAGGCTTCATGGAGGCGCTGATGAAGGCCAGCCCCTCCACTTACCAAGCCGTGGTTTCAGAAGCTTTTTTTGTGCTGCGGTGGATGCGCCAGATGGCCGCCGCCGTCCCCTCAAAAAAGGAGGGCAGTTGACATGGCCATTGCTGCTGCACCTAGCTATCTTCAGGCCATTGACCCAGATTTTTATTTGAGCGCCCCACCGGGTCATCGCTTTTTGATGTACCTGCCTGTTTGGGGTGAAAACCAAGAGAAGAACACACTGGATTGGACTACTGCTGACCGTGTCCCCAAGATCGACCGCAAAACAGGGCAACAGAAAGTTGGGAGGTTTGGACTGGAATGGGACACCGTTCAAAACGATTCTTTTGCTTTCAGGGTGTCAGCTGGATCACAACCCGCGTTCGACCCAGAGAAACCACGCAAACGAAAACCGAAGGCAGACGAAGGTCTCAAGCCCTGGCGCTCCATGATCGAGGCCATGCAGCAGCGGCAAACCATCGCCTTCTCATCCATGACAACCGCCCAAAGCCTGCGCCTGCAAGCCACCGCCATCGCCCCCTTTACCACCGGCCTGGGCAACGAGCACCCGTTGGAAAACGGCTTTGCTTTTCTCAACCCCTACGGCCTGCCGTATTTGCCCGGCAGTGGCGTCAAGGGCGTGCTTCGCCGGGCGGCCAGTGAACTTGCCAGCGGCCAGTGGGACGCCAGTGACTGGAGCACCGACCTGCGCCACGAAGTGCGCCACGAAGTGCGCCAGCGTGATGGAAAAGACAACACAAAAGGCAAGCACCTGTTTGACGCCAGCGACATTGACGTGCTGTTTGGCGCAGAAGCCCTGAACGGTGAAAACCACCTGCGCGGCGTGCTCAGCTTCTGGGACGTGATCCCGCAGATCGAGGGCAACAGCCTCCTGGTCGACATCATGACCCCGCACCAAAGCCACTATTACCAACAAAAAGACGCCGCTGACAGCACCACCACCCCACACGACAGCGGCTCACCCAACCCCATCAGCTTTCTCACCGTGCCACCCGGCTCGGGCTTTGCCTTTCACGTGGTGTGCGACAGCGCCCGCCTACAACACCTCGCCCCTGACCTCGACGCCAACGACCGCTGGAAAGCACTGCTCACCGAAGCCTTTGAACACGCCTTTGAATGGCTCGGTTTTGGCGCCAAAACATCGGTGGGCTATGGCGCCATGGGCCGCAACACCCAGGCAGAAGAAAAACTCGCCCGCGTCCAAGCAGAGACCCAAGCCGCTGCCGAACACACCACCAAAATGGCCAACCTGAGCGACAACGCCCGGCTGATAGAAGAGTTCGTTCTGGCTTGTCAAAACAAGGTGACCCAACTTCGAGGCACTAAAGACAAGCCCAACACCGAACTGCACGCCAAGGCCCGCGCCCTGTCCAAAGCAGCGCTCGAAGGCGCCGACTGGACCGCCGAAGAAAAGCTCGGCGCAGCCCTGGCCTTGGCCGAATGGCTGCCCCAAGTGGTCGCGGTGGACATGAAAGACGAGCGCAAAAAACTCAAACTCGCCGTGCTGCGCGGAGAAGCCTGAACCCATGACCACCTGGCTCGTCACCCGCCACCCCGGCGCCATTGAATGGGCCGCGCAGCAAGGCCTGCGCGTGGACCGGCAGGTCAGCCATCTGGAGCCAGCCCAGGTGCAAGCTGGTGACGCCGTCATCGGCACCCTGCCTATTCATCTGGCTGCTGCGGTGTGCAGCCAAGGCGCGCGCTTTTACAACCTCAGCCTGGACCTGCCTGTCCACTGGCGCGGGCGCGAACTCAGTGCGGCCGAGCTGCTTCAATGCAATGCCCGGCTAGAGCACTTTGACATCCGCACACCCGCAACGCCGCTGGGCAAGGTGGGCCTATGAAAACCCTGCCGCTACTGGAAGCCCTTCAATTGGGGTCGCTGCCAACGGCAAACAGCTGCATCCACGCCTCTCGCGGGCTCAGTATCTGCATGCTGCCCTGCATGCCCCAGCCCAGAACCCGCCGGTCGCCAGTGACAAAAACCGTCGCGCCTGCCGCCTGGGCGGCGCGCACCAAGCGTGCATCGTTGTCGTCTGCTGGCTCAGCCACATCGGGCGCACATTCCGCTTCGTCCCAGATCGCATCAAACAAGGCTTTCGCCTGCGGCAAATGCGGGAACTTGCGCTGCAACACCTCATGCGCTTCTTGCTGCACCAGCCGCGTTGTCAACAGCGCGCTGCGCTGGGCGGCCTCGGTCAATATTGCTTCACAAAGCCCGGCAAACACCGTGGCAGACAGCCAGACATTCGTGTCCAGAAAAACCTTCACGGCGCATCTCGCAAGATGTCGTCTTCTGTCAGCCAACCCGCCTGCCGCGCCGCTGGGCCCAACTCGGCATGCGCTGCTTGCAGAGACTGGCGCAAGCGGTAAACCTGCAACGACTGCGCCAGCAACTCCCGCACCACCTCGCTCTTGGTCTTGCCACTTTGCTCGCAAACCAACTGCAAATCCCGGTCTTCGCGTTCGGTCAAACGCACGGTCAAGGTACTCATAACGGTTTTTTCCTCAGAAACACATCCCCACCGGATGCGTATCACATCGTAATACACCCACCTTGCCAAAGTAAACCCCATGACCGCCCCCGCCCAGATCCACCTCATGCTCGTCTCTGAGCAAGCCGCCCCCAACCTGCTGCCCGCGCTTGACCCGGCCATGAAACCCCAACAAGCCGTGCTGCTGGTCAGCCGAAAAATGGCGCAGCGCGCCCAAGCGCTGCAAGCCGTGTTGCATGAAGTCGGCATCAAAACCGAAACCGTGCCTTTGCCCGACGAACACGACATGGCCGCGCTCCAAGCGACGTTCCTGGACATCGCGATTCAGCGCGAGGGCCAGTCCATCGCGCTGAACGTGACCGGTGGCAACAAACTCATGGCCTTGGCCGCCCAAGCCGTGGCGCAAACCGCGGGATGGCCCACGTTTTATGTCGATGTGGACACCGACAGAGTTGTTTGGCTCGACGAAACCCGCCCCAGCCAAGCCCTGTCGCACCAACTGCGCCTGCGCCACTACCTGCGCGGTTACGGCGCCTCGCTGGTTGACGGCGTGCAACGCCCGCAGGCCAACGCAACTTGGCAAACGCTGATGGACGACTTGGTGCTCAACGCCGGCTCGCTGAGCGAACCCATTGGACAACTCAACTATCTCGCCCAAGAGGCGCGGTCAAGTCTGCGAATCAACCTCACTGCGAGGCAACTCGACAGCCGCAGTTTGGAGGCCCTGTTGCGCAAGTTTGAACAAACCCAGCTGCTGCAACTCAAGGGCAGCGCCTTGCACTTCCCCAGTGAAGCCGCCAGGGCTTTTGCCAATGGTGGCTGGATCGAACACCACGTTTACCAAACCGTGTGCCGGGTCACCGCTGACCTTGGCATTCGAGACAAAGCCCCCAACCTGCAAGTCAAAGACATCAGCGGCCAACCCAACGAGATGGACGTTGCCTTCCTGGCTCGCAACCGTTTGTTTGTGATCGAATGCAAAACCGCGCGCATGGACAGCCCCGAAGACCTCAAAGCGAATGACACCCTCTACAAGTTGGCCGAAAACTGCCGCCGAATAGGTGGCCTCGGCACACGCGGCATGTTGGCCACCTACCGCCCCCTTCGCGAGCCCGAACTGCGCTTGGCAAAAGCCTTGCAGATTGAAGTCGTCGCCGGTTCCTCGCTCGCCAGATTGAACGAAAAGCTCAAGCAATGGGTTCGCCCTGCGGGCTGAAAGTGACCGCCCATGCTGACCGACTTTCACATCACCCTGCAAGCGCAGCGCCCCATCGCCTGGCCCCACTTCGCCGGCAGCCGCATCCGTGGCGCCTGGGGCCGCGCTCTGCGCCATGCCGCTTGCATCACCGGCAAACCCACATGCGAAGGCTGCGCTGTGCGCACCCAGTGCGCTTACGGCGTGGTGTTTGACCCCGCCATCCCAGCGCAACCGCTGCACCCATCATTTCAAAACGGCATACCCGCTTACCTCATTCAAGTGTCCGCCTTGGGCGCCCGCCAGCTCCAGCCGGGTGAGGCGATCGGCTTCACACTGCGGCTGCTGGCTGGCACCGAGTCGCACCACAACTTGGTGGAGCACGTGCTGCGCGACACCGTCAACCAACACCTGTTCAAGCCCGGTGATTGCGCGCTGCAAGCGATCGAACGCCAGAACCTGCCGGTGGCCGAGGCGGCACCAGAAACCGAAGGCCCCAAGCTCAGCAGCGTCCACCTGCAGTGGCTCACCCCCATGCGTCTGCAACACCAGGGCAAGCCCCTGTTTCGGCCGCAAGATCTGAACGCTGCCACCCTGACCAGCGCCGTCTGGCGCCGCTACCTGCAGTGGTGCCAGCTCTCCCACCAAACCCCCAGCGCAGCGCAGGCCCCGCTGGACGCAGCTCGACACTGCACGCTCGACACCCGTGGGCTGCAATGGCACGACATCAGCCGCTACTCCAACACCCAGCAAAAACACCTGCCGTTGGGTGGCTTGCTGGGTAAATCGGTGCTGACCGGCCCCGGCAGCGCGCTCAAAACCCTGCTTCCATTGCTGCGCCTGGGGGAACAACTGCACATCGGCAAAGAAACCGTTTTTGGCCTTGGGCAATACCAACTGCAACCCATCGCCGATAGCGCCAGCGCCGATTTGTAGGAGCGGCACTGCCGCGATGGCGATGGCGATGGCGATGGCGAGTGGTGTCGCTGGCGGGTTCGCTGGCGGGTTGCGGCAGTGCCGCTCGCTACGAAGATCTTGTTTTCTGCGCAGTGCAAAGCCCAGCCAACGCGATGAATTTGTAGGAGCGGCACTGCCGCGATAGCGTTGGACGGCGCTCGCGCTGTTGCCCGCCAAGACCGCCCAAAGCCGAAGCCCACAGCAAGCTTGCCAAACCGGGCGCAACGCGCAACCAACGCGACACTGCCCCTTATGACAGCGCGCCACCTCTTCCTCATCGGCTACGACATCGCCCATCCCCGGCGCTTGCGCCAGGTGTTGCGCTGCGTGCAAGGCCATGCCCTGGGCGGCCAGAAGTCTTTTTACGAATGCCGCCTGAGCGTGGCCGAGCTGCAAGACCTCATGGCCCGGCTGCGCCAGATCATCGAACCCGAAGACGACCGCGTGATCTTCGTTCGCCTGGACGCACGCAGCCAGTCCATCGCCCTCGGCTGCGCCGAGCCCATCGCCTCAACCGATTACTTCCTTGTTGGATAACCCGCCATGAGCACCCTCTACATCGACCGCCAAGGCACCCAGCTGCGCACCGAAAGCGGCGTGCTGCACATCGAAACGCCCGACGGCGTTGGCAACCGCCGCATTCCCATCAAATTCATCGAGCGCGTTGTGCTGCGCGCCGAAACCCAGCTCAGCAGCCGCGTGCTCTGCGCCCTGGCTGAGAGTGGCAGCAGCCTGCTGGCCCTCGGCGGCCGGGGCGGCCAGCAGATAGCGCAAATCACCGGTGCACCGCACGGCGACGCACGCCGACGCTGGCAACAGGTGCTCACCCTGAGCCAGCCAGACGCTTGCGCCGCGCTGGCCCAAAGCACCGTGATCGCCAAAGTGCGCCGGCAGCGGGCCACACTTACACAAATCGCCCAGCTGCGCCCCGACCTACGCAAACCCCTGCACGACGGCCAAGCCACGCTCGATCGCATCTTGCAAACGCTGGGCAACGCCGCAGCCCAGCCCAACCTGGCCAGCCTGCGCGGCCTTGAAGGCGCCGCTGCTGCTGCCTACTTTTCTGCCTACTTCAGCGCCTTTGCCCCCGCGCTTGGCGCCACCACCCGCAACCGCCGCCCACCCAAAGACCCGGTCAACGCCGTGCTGTCACTGAGCTACACCTTGCTTTACAGCCAAGCCAGCAGCGCTTGCTGGGCGGCCGGGCTCGACCCAGCGCTCGGTGCCCTGCACACCCTCAGCCACAACCGGGCAGCGCTGGCGTGCGATCTCATGGAGCCCCATCGCCCGCGCATCGATCTGTGGGTTTGGCAGCTCTTTCGCAGCGAAACCCTGCGCCCCGAGCACTTTGGCAGCGACGGCGCTGGCGCCTGCCTGCTGGGCAAAGCCGGCAGAGCCCATTTTTATGCAGCATGGGAGGCCATTGCCAAGCGCCAAAGCCGCAGCCTGCTGCGCCAAGCCCGCCACCTGGCCCGCGCCTTCGACGCCCAAACCCAAACAGACACATGGGCCCACCTCACAACCGATTCGCTCGACCCCCTCTGAACGGCGCCACCCACCCATGAACTCCATACCGCTCTATCTCAACCAAGGCACCACGCTGTCGCTGGACATCGACGCCACCCAACGCCTGCGGATCGAGCGGGCGCTGCTGCCCGAAAAGCGCATTCCGCTGCACCACGTTTCGCGCATCGTGTGCAGCAGCAAGGTCAACATCAGCACCGGGGCGCTGCTGGCCTGCATGAAGCGCGGCATACCGCTGGCCATCGTCGAACCCAGCGGAAAAACCATTGGCTGGTGCTTTGGCGTGCGGCGCACCGAAAACAGCCTGCGTGAACTCCTGCGCTACGCCCTCGACGACCCAACTTGGGACACACATTACAAACTGTGGCTGGCCAACCAACGCTTGGCCATTGGTACCCAAGTGCTTCTGTTGTGCCAAGTGCCGGCCACCGCCGCCGCCCGTGCAAACCCGCGCGCCGCGCTGTGCAATGCCCACCGCCGCAAACACCAACAGCCCTGCGGCCAGGCGGTTGAGGCCATCGCACAACTAGCGCAACACGAGTTGGCAGCGTATTTGGGCCGCGAAAGCAGCGACCCCACGCTCTTGGCATGGGCCAAGCCTGGCCTCAACCTAATCAACGATCTCGGCGCCTTGCTCGGGTTGCACGCACACACCGACGTACACCACACCCTCGCACTTCACGCCGACGAAACCCTTCAACGCTGGGCGTTGCAACGCTACGAACGCCACAGCGCCCACTGGCAGCAACGCATTGCCCACCTGGGTGTGGCGTTTGAGCAATTTTTGCGGGAGCACTGGCAATGACCATTCAACAACGATTCAACGCAGGCGATGCATCGCCAGACAGCACCACCGAGCGCTGGCTGCTCGCACATGACATCGCCGACCCCAAAAGGTTGCAAAAGGTCTGGCGGCTGATGCGCAAAGAAGGCTTACCACTGCAATACTCTGTTTATCTGTTGCACGGCGACAGACAACGCGTGCAGCGGCTGCTGGATCAGCTCGCTCTGCTCATCGACAACAAAGCAGACGATCTGCGCGTGTACCCCCTGGGTGAAAATACCCGCTTGTGGGGCCTTGGAACACAATTCAACGAAGGAGGCAATGCATTGACCGACGAAGTCATTGACCGGCTACGCCGGCACACAACCGACAGCACCAATGAACCCGAAACGGCCTCCCAACCCCTCAGGTCTGCGAGCGTACAAAAAGGTGGGATGCCCCGAAGCAAGCCCGCGTCAGAACAGGACATTTTGGACTGAACCGTCCAACAGACAGCCCCGAACTCAAGGGGATTAAGACAGT
>Ga0209702_10009655_pt1 | contig 10662 bp, 9 predicted proteins | sample FRY01_FD_187210 | JGI IMG/M metagenome (GOLD analysis project Ga0209702, IMG submission 187210) | Freshwater microbial communities from Lake Fryxell liftoff mats and glacier meltwater in Antarctica - FRY-01 (SPAdes) (version 2) | ecosystem: Environmental > Aquatic > Freshwater > Ice > Glacier...
TCGGCCTTGAATTCAGGGGTGAAGGTGCGGCGTGGCCGCTTGGTGAGGGTCTTTGTTTGCTTGTTCATGGTTACTCCTAGCGAGCATTGTCGCTAATTTTAGTGTCCACGAAAGTGAAGCAAGCTCAACTCGCCGGAAACCGGCAGCGCGCATGGTGGCTTCAAGCGTCTGAGGGACAAAGGACCAAGTGTGGGCGTTCTGAAAGTACCGAGTCAACTGCGACGCAGCGAACAGACTTGGTACTTCGATAAAGAGAGCACCGCGCGGAAAAAGAATCTGCTTGAGGGCACGCAAGTCGGCGATGGGGTCCAAGAAGTGCTCGAGCACATGAGACAAGACGACCAAATGGAACCTCTCGCCGCCGACACAGGCGTCTGGCAATAGACCATGGCGCAGGTCCAAACCGCGTGACTTGCCTAAGCGCAGATAAGAATCGTCCACATCCCAACCAACCGCCTTCCAACCACGCTTGCGATAAGGCTCCAAGTTCCAACCAGCGCCACAGCCGATCTCCGCAACTGAAGCGCTGGTGGCGGGCTGAACAATGTCATGCATCACGAAACGCGCGCGAGACTCACCCCGTATGACCTGCTGAGCAAAGTACCGATCGGGGTCGTGATCTGGTCGCTCATAAATGGCGCGATAGTGGTTTGTATAAAAGTCCACATATGCCGCAGCCGTCATTCGCGGATCGGTTCGCAGTAATCCGCAGCGCTTGCACATCACGGTGCAGTGCGGAATCCGATAGCGATCGACCTGAGCGATGCAACGATTGTCGCGAGACCCACAAAGGCAGCTCACGCGTTCAAGCTGATACTTGCCATTCGCAAGGTTGGCGCAAACGGTGGCAATCGCTACTCGACCGCGATCCCCCGTCGCAACGGCAAGCGCACTGTTACGGTTGACGAACCTCTCGCCCAACAGCGGCGCATCGACGGTGCTACCGAGTTTGGAGTACGACGCTTCCAGCATGTATGAGAGGTTATCGCGAAAAGAAGGGATGCATATGCTCTAGGTCGATCATGCGCCCGCTGGGCAGATCGGTTGCTCCTACGAATGAAGCCGTCTTGCTATCGCTACGAACAATGACACCCAATGGGTTCTTCAGCGATCCGTGTGGCACATTGACGCCGTCCCATCGGGAAACACCCTTGCCTGGAATGCGAAAGGGACCCTCTTCGTACTTACCACCGAGGGCGTCAACAGTTGAGATCCAGTACTTTGTGGGACGAACAAATGGATTGAGCGTGATTACTACCAATTGCTGTTCGTTGGTAGCGACAGCCCCTGGAAAATTTTCATAATGAAATCGCTCGGTCCGGGTGAAGCGCGCAGCTCCCCAGATATAAGCGGCCGGGAGGTGCGCGACAAAGCGACCGTCACGAGAGGTGAAGTGGTGATAGCTCACAAGTACGCTGCTTACACCCGTCGGCTGAACATCTGGCGAATAAGCCATCACTTCACAATAGTGGAACAGCTTGGAAAGCCCTGCGGCGCGACAGATGTCCGCAGAATGCAGAGTCTCTTGGCCATGTAGTTCCATTGCTTCCGACTTATAAACATACAATGGCTCTGTTGGATTACGCCCAAATAAGCGAAATTCCCAAAAGTAACGCCCTGCTTGGCGCGTATTCGTGCATGGGGCAAAACTGATTGAGGTCGAAACTTGGTCGTTATGGACAATGAAGTTTGCCGAGGGGGACCACTCAAGTTGATTCGAAAGCACTCGCGCCGTTCGAAAAGTTGACAGCAGTCGACGGACACTTTGCCGAATGATCTGAGTTGAAGAGAGTGTCCTAAACATGGAAGGTAGTTGTCAGATTAGGTCAAATGGTCTGCGGGCGCAAAGTGTTGCAGGCGTTACGCGACGCGGGGCCGTATTCGCTTCAATTAGTGGTGCTGCACCAGCCACACGCCGTCCTCCGACTTTTTCCAAAAGCACCACACCATGAGCCTTTGGTTTGAATCAAGCCAAATGAGTGCATTGGGATCTCCCCAATCAATGTCCTGCCCGATGTCAAAGTAAGAACGAACATCGATCCACATGCTGCCCAGAGCATGAAGGTCAATGGAGCGGGTAATCGTTCGACCATCTCCAAGGCGTAGGTGTACGGCACTGCGGTACGGACGCTCCACAGGGTTCGACAACGCAATCCAACACTCCTGACCAGCAGGGAGCGGATGATTGCAGTGGTAGTGACCGTTGTAGTCGGTTAGCGAATATTTATCGTGGTAATGCCACCGTCCAGAACGCGCCGGGTGCCCGTGGGTGAAGTTTAAGACGCAATATGGCCGGAGTGAACCCACCTGGCGCAGGACGCGGAAGTCAACGAAAATCATCCCGAAAAAGTCGTCGCGAACATCTGGAAAGAGTTCTTCTAGTGAGTATTCAGCGGACCGATTTGCCGGTAGCGACAGACCCACTCGGCGTGCCAATCTCTTGCCCGCTGAATCGAACAGAGTCACACTAAAGTCGACGGCCGATCCGTTTGCGTTGCAAATGTCCTCTGGGAAATCCAAATTTGAGAGCACCAAACTTGTGCTCAATTCCTGTTTGCGCATTACAAAAATGGCAAAGCGCCTAAGTGTCAAATGATGGAGGATAGCTGTCTTAAAGTCGCGATACCAAGTGCCGATCCGGCGGCCGAGCGGGATTCCCATCCCCGCGAATCCAAGCATGCCTTGCTCCCGCTCTTCGCGGAAAACTTTAATCATGTCCTTGATCTCGTATTCGCAGCTTGTGCAGCGGGTTCCAACCTGATAGTGGCGCCTCAGCAGATCGAAAGAAGCACCATTTGTCTCGCTGAGGATTTGATTCATGTCTTCGCAGCTGATCTGAAAGCAATTGCAAACATTGCGCCGTTCGGGAGCCGTCACCATGGACGAATTGGCACGATCAGCACAAGGAGCCCCACTTGCACAGTCTTTGGATTGTAATTGCTCTACTTTTTTTTGCGGATCTGACATAACTATTAAGTATAACTGAATCTGTATTGCGATCGTGTGGCGACCCCGCCTAGCACGCTCTTTAGAGGGAAATGAACTGCTACTATCCAAACCATGGAATGCCCAACCTGCAAATGCCGACTGACAGAGCCGCGATACCTAGGACCGATCCGATTGGACCGGCCTGGTTCGGTTTCCAGTGGGAAGCATACCGTCAACGCATGCGCTAACTGCGGTCTTGCTGGCTTAGATTTGGCGGTACTCGACTACTCCACGACCGACTACCGAAGCGCAGTCGATGGCCCCCAAGGTGTCGTTGATTTTGCCGCTGTCCATGACCGAGAGCAGGCTTCACTATTGGCGTGCATCGGTACCGAGGACCTCGCGGGTCGCACAGTGGCGGATGTTGGCTGCGGTGGAGGGCGAATGTTGGACTTATTGGCTGGATTCACGCATGCGGCCACTCTTGCCATCGAACCGACAACAGCCTTCCACGAAACGCTATCGAAAAACGGGCATCAAGTTTTCGATAGCACTACATCGGCTGCTGAGTCATGGCATGGAGTAATCGACCTTGCAATTAGTTTTGATGTCATTGAGCATGTTGACGATCCTTCGTCATTTTGTCGAGAGATTCGAGCATTGGTGAAACCGGGTGGGCGTGTTGTGATCGGTACGCCAAACCTTGAACAACTATTGATGACCATATTGCCCGAGGATTTCGGTCGATTCTTTTACCGAAGAGTCCACCGTTGGTACTTCACCGCGAGATCGCTTGAAATGTGTCTGGCAAGCGCGGGCCTGTCTGATGTACGGGTGCGCTCGTTGCAGCGTTACGATTTCGCCAACATAGCGGTATGGCTACGCGACCGCCGACCATCGGGGAACGGGGCCATTGCTCTGCCTGTCATACTGACTACCAATCTCGCTAGCGCGGTGGAGTCAGTCGGAATGGGCGAGTACCTCGTCGCAGAGGCGACTGTGCGCTAATACTTGCATCGCAGTACCCAAGAATCGGTAATCATTAGCCGATCTTGAGACGAGTCGGTAAGGGTGTCGCAGACGGACCGCAGACCACTGTGCCTGGCGCAATGACACCACTGACCACCGAACGCGCACCGACCACGACCCGATCACCGATGGTCGATCCCTTCAAGACCGTCGCTCCCGCACCCAAGAAGACCAAACGGTCGATGCGCACGGCTGCGCACTTCGGTCGCCAGGCACCGAGACCTTCCGACACCGATCGAAGCGGCAAAGCATGAAGATCGGAGTCGGTAATCAGACACCCACCGCCAAGTAATGTCTCATCGCCTATGACGACTTCTTGGGAAACAACGATTACGCTGTTACTCATACCTACATCAGCACCAATTCGAAGTTTAGCCCCGCATGCCACATGAATGCACATTCGCTGCCCTGAACCGACGAAATTGACTCCAGCCCCAGAATGAATACGCACTCGTGGTCCAATGGTTACGGATGCTCGAGGATGGATGTACAAGTGGAGCCAACCAGAACAGCGGAACCCAGAACCAACTTGCGCGCCGTTCAGCCATAATCGCATTCGCGCAACGACTGTGAATGCAGCGCACAACGCCGTACGAGCGGCTTGCCGGGCGACATGATTTATCTGGCGGATTAAAAGAGGAGTTGCCATAACGGTTGTACTGAAAAGATAACAAAAAGGCGACTTACTATTCAGCGATCATGAGGCGATAACGGGCTATAGTACCCTCGATTATTATCCAACTGAGGATCGCACACAGCATATCTGAATCATTTCAACGCAATGCCACCGACTTGGTCGAGGCCTGGTTCGAGACCGGCCACGATGCGGTAATAGCGATCGTGCTCAATCGGCTGAAGGGACTTGCCAAACCGAATGCTCGTGGCGCGGAAGTCCGCACCATGACCCGGAAAAGAAAAGCCCTTGAATACCAAGTGTAAATATCGCTTGGCCGCTCGAACGCTCGCATCGGATGGACGATCTGCCGTATGGGACAACTCCTCAATCCGTGTGAAGTACGCAGCACGATCCGTGGGCTCGTCGGCGATACCGAGCCCCTCGTACTTGGGGCGACCGGCAGCCACAACGGGGAGACCGCGTGCGACCATCTCCGGTCCTGCGCTGCTGAGGTAAACCAGTCCCGCACGCGCAAAGGGCAGAAACGAAAATGTATTGATCGGTTCCTCGGAGTCGATGACTAAGACATTCGGTGCGCCAGCCGCCAGTTCGCGGGCGAGGACCCCTATGCGCAATGTACACTTACCCAGTCCAACCCACTGTTCGGCAGGATGTGCCCGAATTATCAACTTCAATTTCGGATGCTCTCGGGCATACCCGATGATCGCCCTTAGCCAATCACGCTGTCCTCGAAAGCAACGTTCTCGCAACAACATCGAACTGTCACCAACGACATTTGGAGCAACGAGAAAAAGCGCACCAGGTCGTGCGACGAAATCCTGTGCCGCTTTGGGCAACGACGCATTGAGAGATGCACGCTGAACTCGATAGAAAGTCTCCAGCCAATCCGCATCCTCGGGCCGCGCCCCATCAACGAATTGTAGATAGGAGTTTACTTCCTGCTCTTTCACAGCGTCCCAAGCGCCCAGTGCTGCTAGCCATCCAGCCACATTGTATTCAAGAGCTGGAGCACCATGATTATAGATCATATGACCTGCACGCCAAGCCCATCCCTCGACACACACAACATCGGCGCCCGCTGCCATGGCGCCGTGTAATAGTCCGGGCGTCTCGCCAATCAAGCCGCTGAGCACTACAACGCGATCGAAATGCTCGCTCTCAAGCAGCGCACGGATACCATTGCCTGCGCTGAGCATACGCGTGCGCAAAGCATCAACATCGACGCCATACTGTTGCGGGTCGTCGACAACATCCTGCTCCTCGATGTGGCGGTCGTATGCCACCGAAGCACGGACGATGCGCTCGACCTTTTCCGCAACAGGATTACAAGATTCGGCAGAAGCATCGCCCCATGCATCGATGTCGATCGTACGCACATCCGGAATCCGAGCAACGCCATCCCAGAAGCGATAGCGACTGGGCAGGCGACCGGCTACCGCACGCTCCTGCGATTGCGACCAGAGCAGCGTGGTCCCGACGCCCATTCGCCGCAGAACACATGCGGCGTATCCGCCCCATTCCATCCAAGTCTCATTCCGGAGGGCCGTCAAAAGGACGCGGCGCGTGATTGGGGGCAGTGGTGTGCGGTTGAGCTCGTCGATCCAACTATCTAGTGCGAAGCGCGACAACGGCCTCGGCACCACACGAGCTCCCAATTCGTAAGCGGCCACTCCCGCACCAATTCGTGCGGCACGCCGAACACCACGCATGATGTTTCTGACACTCAACTAACCCACTCCTTGCATCGATCGTCTCGAGTCCTCAGTCATGCAAGTCACCATGATTCCAGCACTGTCTTACGCTGAATCGGATCCATGCTCGCGATCGCTGCGTCGTCGTAGTAGGAATCGCCCACAACATGGGTTGTCGAGATCTCCTCAAATATTGCGCCCTTATACGAGGAAAAGGAGTGCCAGACGGTGCGTTCAACCAGGTGAATGTCGCCAGGGCGCATGGCGGTCGCAACGCCATCGCGCGTCACCTCGAGGTCACCATAAAGCAACTGGAACGACTCCTCCTTGAGAAGATGCCGATGTGAAGGGTGCGACTGACCCGGCAATACAATGATGAGTTTCTTGCAGTATTCCCGGTTGATGAGATTGACGATGATTGCGCCATGTTGGCGAAACCGATCTGGCCCGTAGTGATGCGACATGTCAATCGAATAACTCGTTCCAATACTGATCCCCGCTTGGTGCAACATTCCCTTGGCCTCGTGGAGGAGACTGCGCAGCACGGCGGCGGTGGTGCGTGGACGCCGCTCGCGCATTGCGGTGCCAGCGGCGTAGTCCTGCGTGGCCACCATACCCGCAACATATTCGCTGCTACTCGTCTGCCCTGCAACACAAGGCATGGCAAAGAACACTCGGTTCGAGCCGACCTGTTCCCCCGCCTTGACTGCTTCGGACATGTATGTGCCACGCTTGAGCGAGAGAAGCGAGTCCAGTTCATCTTGAGTCACATGTTTCGATTCCGTGTCGTCGCCTGTGATCTCAAGTGCACTCAGCGCGGCCTGTATCCACGCTTCTGTTTGCTCGGGGTTCATCGAATATGCATTCAGCGGCGCGGTTGCAGTAGGCACCCCAACATGCCGCTCTAGGATTTGAGCCCCTTTCGCAACGGCGATCTTGACAGGGTTTAAGTTGTTCGGCGCCTCGTGACCGCTGTATCCGATTCGCATCCAATGGTAACGCCGCCGCATCCATTCGATCATATGCAGTTGCAGTGCGTTGTTCGGAGTCGGATAAAGCCCTACACAATGCAATAGTGAGAAGTCGCGCACGCAGCGGTGCTCGAAGAAGTTCACCACTTGGTCCATCTCCTCCTGGCGCAGACCGCCGCTCGAGCAAATGATTGGCTTTCTGACGCGAGCAATGCGCTCGAGCAACGGCCAGTCATTTGCGCTACAACTGGCTATCTTCACGATATCGACGCTGTGGTTTACTAAAAGATCGAGCGAAGACTCGTCGAAGGGAGTGCATGCAGCGAGCATGCCGTGGTCGTGAATGGCCACAACCAAACTGGCGTAATCATCCCAGGACAACTCCGTGCTCAGGAATCGCTTGATGTGCTTGATGTCGGCAGAGCGAAAGTCTGGGTGGATGAAGGTACTCAGATTGCGGTATTGTAACTTTACTGCTACGCGAATACGGTGGCGGCGGGCTATCTTCGACATCTCCTCCACGATCAACAAGCCGTGCGCTAGGTTTCCAGAGTGGTTGTTCGCCATTTCAAAAATAAATAGAGGACCACGGTCGGTGGTGCTGTCGCTATAAGTCTTGCCGTCGGCCATGATTGGATTATCCTTCATTTTATAGATAGGTTACGATTGAGCCTTGACGACTTCGGCGAGGCGCAGGAGCGCGCTAATACCAGTGCCGCGGTCATCGACATAGATGTCCGCAGCGGGTTTGCCAAACCGCAATTCGTCGTGACTCACGCCCCAGTCCTGAAGTTGCCGAAGGGTAATGCCTGTCCAGTCGATGCGGGTGGCAGAACCGCGAGCGGTGAAGATAACAATGCGGTTCCCTGCTCTGTGCAAGGTATTCAATGCGGCAATAATGTCTTGCTGCGGGCGAGCTAGTGCGTAGTCGTTCTGCGGCGAAAGCGTAGCGATGATTCCGTCCATGTCGCAGCAAATGGTGAGCTTGCGCCCATCCCACCCAATGGCAGCGGCGTCCGCCGCTGCGTCGAAATCAGCCAACGTATCGATATCGTGGTGGTGGTCCATGATGTACGCACCTAGCGCGCAACCGGTCATCGACCGACGTTCGAGGATGGTGCTTGGGCGGATCGCATCGACGCATGCGTTTTGAAGGAAGGCGGTGGGGAGCGCCTGTCGTGGCAGGCTGTGTGATTCAGCGATGCCCGCATCTGCTACCTGCTCGAGGGTGCCATCGGGTCGAATCCACCACATCTTGAGCGGTGATTCCGGTGCGGCGCTGACTGATCGCACGGCGTCCCACTCTGGATGCTCACGCAGCAGCCCGACAGCGGCATCAATATCGGCGGGCGTGCGATTCGGATAGGTTGGGCGAAGATGCACAACGATTTCAGGTAACTCACCTGTGTCTTGCTTATACCAGCGCAACGCATGCTCAAAGGTTTCTAAGTCGGTGCTCAGATCTCCAGCTAGGTTCGCAGGACGAAGAAATGGGGTCTCTGCGCCGTATTCGCGTGCAATCGCAGCGTAATACTCATCATCGGTCGACACAATCACGCGATCCACTAATGTCGCCGCATGGGCCTGCTGCGCCGCCAAGCCTAAGAGCGGCGTTCCCCGGAAGGAGCGAATGTTCTTGTTCGGAAGGCTCTTGGAGCCAGAACGTGCGGGGATAATTGCTAGAACTGCCATACGGTGGATTTATTTGCGACCGAAACACCGCGTCGAGAAAACACCCATGAATTAATAGAGAGTATTATCATCTGTCGCATGCGTCAAGGCTGTGGTACCTGTTGGTTCTGGCCATGGTCACACGATGGATGGCGCCCCACTAAAGCGACCAGCATTGGTGATGTTTTCCAAGTAATTCCGTATGGCGATGCCATGCCTGATGTGGGCGAATTCCTCATTGGCCCGACGGTTTCCGCTCAGTCCTAGGATCGCTGCTTCGGCAGGGTGGGTAGCAACCCAGCAAATCGCCTCAGTTAAGCAACCACAAGTGGACGGTGGGATAACAATGCAATCCTTGTTGTCCGTAAAATACCGTTCAACATCGCCAACTTGGCTCAGAATGACTGGAACGCCATACGAAAAAACTTCATATAAACGACTTGGGAAACAGGCCCTAGAAGAAGGGTCATCTGTACGAAGATGCACCATTAGGCTGGCCTGCTGCAACAGTCCCTCAAATTCCGGCTTATCTATAAACCCATGAAATGTGACAATCTTATCTAAACTCAATGACTTGGCCAACTCCACGAATTGCAGCCGCGGTTTCGGCTGTAACCCAACAATATGGATGTGACAATTGACGTGCTTTGCCGCCAACTCGCTAGCAGATGCTAATAAAACTGGTATATCGTCGCGGCGACTTCCACTGCTAATGCAGACAATAACTAAGGGCGTGAATAGCGGGATTGAACTAGGCGCTGGAATTGCTGCGATTGTAGGAACAATTATCGGAGGGAATTTTGCGATGCGCCCGATACTTGCAAAGAGGCTGGTCGAAATGACGATGGATCCATCACTGAGTCTGGGCATCACAAAGTTACATGCTTGCTCCCAAATAAAAGACGAAGCAAGCCATCCACGTTTATAGTCTGACGCAATGTGATTCTCCGCATATTGTTGAAGGAATGGGACTTTCGCACGGCATTCCTTGAATATTCCATAGCTGTACCATATATCTTGATTATAAAAAATTACTGCTCCGACGTTGTTGCACTTCACGAGGTCACGAAGTGCTTCCCTCATTTTCCAAAAAGCCGAAGCATTCTTTCGCAGGCGCCCATACGGAAATTTTGCATCTTCATTTGAAAATGTTCTAATCGGAATGGATTGCCATTCATTGTTCGAAGTCGCCGCCCCCGTCAAGAACACGACTGGGTTAAGCCAGACGCACTTGAGTGCCAGCGCAATGTTCTTGATTCTTGCGGCTGGTCCTCCGCCATGATCTGTATTTGGAAATATTCCTATGAGAACAATCGTCTTATTTGATACCATTCAGTGCTCTGCCATTCAATTTTAGAATTATAGATTCGAGGTCTGACCGTATGACGGGAAAGCCAAACGATAGCAGTTTCTGACAGCGGTCAACCCAAGCCTGTGAATCGGTTTGTCTGAGAGAAACTCCGCATCAGCGCCCCCTCTTTGGGACTTGGTGGTCCTGGTCCCTACCCCGATTTCAGGTCCAAATGAAGTGAGAGTTATTTGGGACTTGGTCTTGTCCCCAATTCAGGTCCACCTTCAGCGCGAGAAAATCTGGTCAACAGGGACCTCTGGTCTTGTCCCCAATTCAGGTCCACCTTGAGCGTGAGAAAATCTGGTCAACTGGGACCTCGTTCCTCTGACTTGCTTCAGCGAACTCCTCGGGCGTCAGTATGCCCAAGGCGCTGTGTGGACGAAC
>Ga0209702_10009656_pt1 | contig 10662 bp, 7 predicted proteins | sample FRY01_FD_187210 | JGI IMG/M metagenome (GOLD analysis project Ga0209702, IMG submission 187210) | Freshwater microbial communities from Lake Fryxell liftoff mats and glacier meltwater in Antarctica - FRY-01 (SPAdes) (version 2) | ecosystem: Environmental > Aquatic > Freshwater > Ice > Glacier...
AAACTATGCAAGGAATTGTAAATGTGAAGGCTTTCGCCAACGAATTTCTGGAATTAAAAAGGTATACAAAGTCGATTAAAGAAATAGCCGTATTATCAATGAAATCGGCACTTTCACGTAGCTTTTTCGCATCATTTATAATTTTGGCTTTATTTGGTGCCATTGTCGGAATTGTTTGGTACGCCACTCACCTACTTCAAAATGGAGAAATTACATTTGGTGAGGTTATTTCTTTTGTAATCTATACATCTTTTATAGGCGCTTCTATCGGTGGTATTGCAGAGTTGTATGCACAAATTCAAAAGGCAGTTGGTGCTACAGAGCGTATTTTCGAAATAATTGATCAAACTCCTGAAATCATTAATCTAGAAGAAACTGAAATAAAATCAGGATCCATCCGCGGAGAAGTGAGTTTCGAAAACGTTAAATTTTCGTACCCTACTCGATCTGAATTAACTGTTTTAAATGGAGTTTCGTTTCATGCCAAAGCGGGCGAACGTGTTGCTATTGTTGGACCTAGTGGAGCTGGAAAATCTACGATTACACAATTATTGTTGCGCTTTTATGAGCCCAACTCTGGTACTATTTATGTTGATGGAAAAAAGGCGAGTGATTACACATTAACCGAATTACGAAATCACATGGCAATAGTGCCACAAGATGTATTGTTGTTTGGAGGAAGTATTCGTGAAAATATTCTCTACGGAAATCCGGAAGCTACCGAAGAACAGGTGGTTTCTGCATCAAAAAAAGCAAATGCTCATGAGTTTGTGATGAATTTTCCAGAAGGGTATGATACAAAGGTTGGTGAACGAGGAATCACTTTGAGCGGCGGTCAACGCCAACGAATTGCTATTGCGCGAGCCGTACTAAAAGATCCTTCAATACTAATCCTAGACGAAGCTACATCATCTTTAGATTCTGAATCAGAACGACTCGTTCAGGATGCCTTAGATAAGTTAATGGTTGGGAGAACAAGTTTTATTGTAGCACACAGATTATCAACAATTCGTAATGCAGATCGCATTCTGGTTATCGATAAAGGAAATATCCAAGAGACGGGAACTCATGACGAATTGATTGCCATTCAAGATGGAATTTACGCTTACCTATCCAAACTACAATTCGATCCCCGTGAAACTTTGGCTTAATATCTTAACGCTTATGCTGTTATGGAGTTTTAATACTTTTTTGAGAAATAATTTTTATTTGATAACGATATTAAATCAACCAAAAACAGATTGTTTTTTTTAACAGTTTTGTTTGAGATGAATTAATGTGATGTATTTTGCACACAACCCAATTTAACGAATGAATACAAGTACATTTTTACCATTGTTGGAAAAACTGTCTGAACTTTTTCAGACAGAGTTAAAAACACTACAACTAAAAAATGCTATCCAACAACTCGATAACCAAAAAGATAGCTTAGAAGCTTATCTTAAGGCATTAACAGAAACGGCGGCATCGGCGAATTTGGCATTCATAACTCAGGAATTTACTTTCAAAGAATTTAATCAGGTATTAAAAAGCTTGAGCTTTCCTATTGTTGTATTTTCAAACAGACCTGAAATCTGTCTAGTCATATTATTCGATGATGGTAAAGAACTCAAAGCATGGAAAATTATTTCTGATTCATGTATTCAAATACCGCCAAATGAGATACTCAGAATTAGTGAGGATTTATTAAGTTTTCATGCCATTTCGAACGAATTTAATTCATCGTCGGCTATTGAAATAAACAACGATTCAAGTGAAATATTTTGTTTGGCCCCCATTGAATTGACATCGATGTTTGGTGATGATGTGGTTGAAGACTACATGGGTGAAAAACATGATTATACTCCCTTAAAACGCTTTTGGAAGTTTGTGACTACCGAAAGAAAAAACGTTTTTTATATTTATGTCTACGCTTTAATCATTGGAATTATTAACCTTTCACTTCCGCTGGGTATTCAAGCTATTATTGGAAGAATTTCAGGCGGATTGTTATTTGATGGAGTTGTTGTTTTAATTGTATTTGTGATTCTTGGGATTTTCATTGTTGGTGGGCTTCAACTAATGCAGATCTATTTAGTTGAAATTCTACAACGAAGAATATTTACCAAAGCAGCTTTTGAATTCGCATTCAGAATTCCTCGAATCAAAACTGAAGCACTTAAGAATATTTATGCGCCAGAGTTAGTAAATAGATTCTTTGATGTTATTACACTTCAAAAAGGATTTGCCAAAGTATTATTAGATTTAACAACTGCTGTTTTACAAATAATTTTTGGTTTAATACTGATATCACTCTATCATAGCTCATTTATTATCTTCGGACTAATTCTTCTAATCATTGTTGTTTTTATTTTCAGATTAACAGGGCCTAAAGGCTTAGAAACCAGTCTTAAAGAATCTAAATATAAATATAATTTAGTTGCTTGGCTGGAAGAATTAGCTAGAACGCGAAACACTTTCAAATTGGCGGGATTTACAAGTATGCCAATGGATAAAACAGATAAATTCGTAGACCGATATCTATCCGCCAGAAAATCACATTTCAAAGTTTTATTAAATCAGTTTGTAACCATAACAATTTTCAAATTATTTGTAACAGGAGGAACACTAATCATTGGCTGCCTCTTAGTTGTAAGCCGTGAGATTACACTTGGTCAATTTGTTGCTTCCGAAATTGTGATTATCATAATCATGGGTGCAGTTGAAAAAATCATCTTAAATATGGATACTATTTATGATGTATTAACTGCGGTAGAAAAAGTAGCTCAGTTAACAGATTTACCACTTCAAACTACATCAGGTATTAATATTGCCAAATTCTCTAGTAATAATGGAATTACACTTAAGCTTGATAAATTAAAGTTTAAATTTCCAGAAAATGATAGTGAAATATTAAAAGATATTTCTTTTACGATAAATCCAGGTGAAAATCTCTGCATTTCTGGTATAAATGGCTCAGGAAAATCAACTTTATGTTCCATCATTTCGGGAATTCAAACGAATTATAAAGGTTCCATACTATTAAACGGCATTCCTTATATTAACATTCGAAATGCCGATTTACATGAATTAATCAACGGCAATTTAGTACAAGATGAAATATTCGGTGGGTCAATCGACGACAATATTCGCTTAGGAAATCCATCAATTAGACAGCAAACAGCTTTAGAATCAATTCAGAGATCCGGTTTATCCGATTTCATCAACCGAATGCCCAATGGGATATTTACGCAACTACTGCCAGCGGGTCAGGGACTTTCATCCTCTGAACGAAGAAAGCTACAACTTGCAAGATGCCTAGCAACAAAGCCCAAATTGATGCTTTGGTCAGATATGTTTGAAGATTTCGAGTTAGATGAAAAAATTCGAATAATTAATGAAGTATTCGAAAATCAAAATCCTAATTCAGTTCTAGCATTTTCCAATGATCCATTAATTATGCAAAAAAGCGATAGGATTCTTATTCTTTCTCAAGGAGTCATTGCGGTTCAAGGAACGATGAAAGAGCTGGAGAATAATCCCCTATTTAAACAAATCAACGCCCAATCTTAAGATACGATGTTGGATATATCACCTCACTCGATTGATAAACAAGTGGATAAAACAAAGCTCCACTCAATCAGACTTGTAAGTACTCCAAGAACTGGTAAATTAATCACATACTGGCTTTTAGGAATTTTACTTTTACTAATAGCCATTCTATTTGTCCCTTGGCAACAGAATGTTAATGGGAAAGGTGACTTAACTGCGCTTTCTCCTGAAGACCGGCCTCAGACAATTCAATCTCCCATAGCAGGTAGAATCGACAGATGGTTCGTTCAAGAAGGACAATACGTTAATAAGGGAGATACTATTTTAGTTTTAACTGAGATTAAAGAAAAATTTCTCGATCCAGATTTGATCCCAAGATTGCGCGATCAAGTTAATGCAAAAGAAGGCGTAATTATCTCCACCATTGAGAAAGCTAACTCTTTAAATGCTCAAATTGAAGCTCTAAGAAGCAGTTTAATTTTAAAACTTCAACAGGCAACTAATAAAGTCTATCAATCGAAACTTAAAATTAAGTCTGACTCGATTGATTTAAGGGCTGAAATTGTAAATTATGCTATTGCAGATACTCAGCTTATTCTTGGGAAAAATTTATATAACAAGGGATTAATATCGTTGATTGAGTTCCAAAAACGTCAAGAGAAATATCAGTCTGCCGCAGCTAAACTTATTTCTCAAGAAAATAAATACTTAGATTCAAAGAATTTATTGTTGAATGCCCAAATTGAATTGAATTCGATTAGAGCCGATTATCAAGAAAAAGTTTCCAAGGCGGATAGCGATCGGAATGCAACTCTAGCATATGTTGCCGAGACTGAAGGTGATTTAGCTAAATTAGAAAATGAATATTCGAGCATGATAGTCCGAAATACATTTTATACTGTTCGAGCACCTCAGGATGGCATTATTGTTAAAGCTGTTCGCGTTGGTTTAGGTGAGAATATCAAAGAGGGTGAACCACTCATTTCAATAATGCCCTCAAATCCCAAATTAGCTGTTGAATTCTTCGTTAAGCCGATGGACACACCATTATTACAGAAAGGTCAAAAAGTGAGGGTGCAGTTTGATGGCTGGCCTGCAATTGTATTTGCTGGTTGGCCCGATGTGAGTGTAGGAACCTTTGGAGGATTAATTCAAGTAGTAGATTTTGTAGAAAGTACCAACGGATTATTTCGAGTACTTGTTGTTCCAGATCCAGAGGATGATCCTTGGCCAACTCAAGTGAGAATGGGTTCAGGTGCATATGGTTGGGCAATGCTAGAAAATGTGCCTATTTGGTTTGAAATATGGAGACAATTAAACGGCTTCCCTCCTAACCTTATGAAAGAAGTAGAAGGAAATTACAGCAAACCTGAAAAATCAAAAGAATCAGAATGACCCGTTTACTGATAATTCTAAGTCTTTATTTGGGTTGTGTATTAAAATTAAATGCACAAGTTAAAACTCAATTTACCATTCAAGATCTTTTTACTGTTGTATTGTCAAATCATCCTGTAGCCAAGCAAGCCAACTTATTACCTGAGCAAGCTCGATTTGAAATACGCTCTGCCCGGGGAGCATTTGATCCGAAGTTTGAGGCTTATTTCAATGAAAAGGAATTTGATGATAAACGTTATTGGAATAATTTAAATACAATATTAAGGGTTCCTGCTTGGATTGGCGATTTTAAGGGCAGTCTTGAAAGAAATCGAGGCGATTTTAATAATCTCGATATGTCTACTCCACTGTCAGGATTGATTTCTGCAGGTTATTCTTTACCAATTGGAGCAGGTTTATTAATCGACGAACGACGCAGTGCTCTTAGACAAGCTCAATTGTTAAATAATATTAGTCTTGCAGAGAAAGTAAACATTATAAATAAGCTTTTGTTGCAGGTAGCAAATGATTACTGGGAGTGGTATTTTGCTTATCGACAGCTAGGATTTATTCAAGAAGCTTTTGATCTTGCTAGTGTAAGATTTGATGCTGTCAAAGAGATGTCAAATTTTGGAAATCAATCAGGACTTGATACACTTGAAGCTTTTTCGAATCTTATATTGCGTGATATTCAACTACAACAAGCTACATTGTTGCTTTTAAATTCACGATTAGTTTTATCAAATCATTTGTGGGATGAAAATTCTAATCCTGTATTAATTGACTCTACAGCAAGTCCAATGAAATTAGCTGATAAAACTTCCTTGTATTCATTAGAATTTTTGGATAGCTTGAAAACTCTAGCAACCCAAAATCATCCCGATTTATTGAAATTAAATGCGAAACTAAATCAACTCGACATTGAACGACGATTTGCTGCAGAAATGCTCAAACCTACTGTTAACCTCGATTATAACTTCTTGCGATCAGCAAATAATAATCCTGCCCAATCGACAGACTTTCAGTTTTCAAATTATAAATTCGGATTAAGCGTCGGAATGCCTCTTTTATTAAGAAAAGAACGCGGTAAATTGCAGAGTACTAAAATTAAGATTAGCTTAATAGAATTAGATCGTATAAATCGTAAAAGGACCATCGAAACCGAGGTTCAAACAAGATATAATGAAGTTAAAAATTTCGAGCAATTATTAATTAAGCAATTTTCGTCCTATGATGCATTACGCCGACTAGTTTTTGGTGAACTAGAGCGTTTCCGGAATGGCGAAAGTTCCATATTTGTCATTAATGCCAGAGAAACTAATTTAGTCGCTGCAAGTGTTAAATTGGCTGAAATGGAGGCTAAATATGCTAAAGCAATTGCTTATTTATATTGGTCGGCAGGAACGATCGATTGGAAATACTAATATGCCTAGTGACTTAATTTTCTGCTCTCCAACCTCAGAAGACCTTTGGAATCAAATGATGGATTTGAGGTTTGAGGTATTGCGCAAGCCTTGGGGAGAAGTAAAAGGCTCAGAGCAAGCAGATGATGATGAGAAGTCAATTCATGGAATAATTGTTAATCATGAGAATCAAGTTATTGGAACTTGTCGTTGCCATTTGAATTCAGAAAATGAAGCGCAATTCAGGTTCATGGCAATTGACGCTAAATTTCAAGGCAAAGGCTTAGGAAAATTGTTAGTTCAATACATGGAGAATTTAATAAAAGAGACATATCCTGGCGTTAATAAAATAATTCTTCATTCTCGAGAACCAGCTGTTCCTTTTTATTTAGCAATGAACTACAAGATTGTCAGCACATCCTATTTGCTATTTGGTGTCATCCCGCATTTTCTAATGGAAAAATCCTTCTAAAAAAAAATTCATCCGATTAAACCAAATACGCGATATTTGCTCTTCATGTAAAACTAACTATTATGATAAAATCACTTTTTCTTGCGGTTGCCCTGCTATTTTCTGGTATAACCGCCTCTGCTCAAGCAAAACAAGAAACAAGCAAAACACCTGCTCCTAATAATCAAAAACGAATTATGTCTCCCCAAGAGCGAGCGATTCGTGTTTTGAGAATGATGTCTTCAAAAATCAATTTAAGTGATACTCAGCAAGCTGATGTAAAACAAATACTTCTAGATCGCGAAAATGCTCGTGCTGAAGCTAAAAATGAAGATGGAACAATCAAGAAAGAAGAATTCATAGCTGTCAATAAGAAGGCTAACGACAAACTTCAAACTATTTTGACTCCAGAACAATGGAAGCAATGGGAAACATTTAAAGCTGAGCAAAAGACTCGCAGAGAGGCGAACAAAGCGGAAGAAAACAATAAGCAAAGCCGTCCTGAAATGGAAGAAGACTTCTATTGAGGTCTTTGGTACGAATTTGGCTAGGCTGTGACCTCTCAAGTTTATTTTATCAAACAAGAATGTTTCAGCTCAATGTAGAAATTCGCACTATTCAAATACATATTTACGGAAGGAATCTTCGTACTTTTGAGGCAATGAACTCGCTAAAAAAGTATTCAAGATTCCTTCTTTTTTTATGCCTGTTGCTAACAGAAATGACTGATTCGATTGCTCAAAAACTTACCAAAACACAAGTTGAGCGACGCGGAAATGACGGATTAATGTATGTTTTCGAGGGTATGTTGGATGCTGAAGGTCAGTTAATAATACCTGCTAATTATGACTATATCTGGGCATTTCAGGACACACTAACGCTAGCCCGTAAGCGCGTAGACACTGGAAATGAGGATGATGGTGCTTTTGTTTACCAAATAATTACTAAGTCTGGATTTTTAAATTACGAATTTCCCGATTATTTAGTACCTGAATCTTTAAGTGAAGGGATAATACTAACGTGGAATAAGCAGATTCAATCTTTCGGCTTTGTTGATACTAAAGGTGACGTTATAATCAAGTTTGATTTTGACGATGCCAAAGAATTTAATGATGGATTAGCAGCTGTCAAAAAAAGACGCTCCTCTACTTGGGGCTTCATAGATAAAAAAGGAAAGTTTGTTGTTGGGCCAATATATGATGAGGCTTTTTCGTTTTCTGAAAAGCAAGCAGTAGTTCGAAAAGATGGCAAACATTCATACATAAACACTTCAGGTGGACTAATTAATATTCCGAATTCATATTTAAACGTATTTGATTTACAAGAAGGTAAATCCATTGTCACCAACTTGAGCGGAGACACCATTAAATATGGCTTTATTGATGCCTCTGGTAAAGAAATCCTTAAGCCTAATTTCGATTTTATAGATAATTTCGAGGAAAATACCGCTGTATTTGTTCAAAAAAGCGAAGCAGGAATGCTCTCTGCTGATGGAAAAATATTAATACCAGCGAGATACGATGAAATTTACCGGTTTGACCAGTCGCATTATCTTTTTCAGCAAAATGGTCTCCAGGGATTGGTAAAAATTGACGGAACCCAAGTATTACCTGCTCGGTACTCAGCTATTGGTCTTTTTCATGAAGGTTTGTGCGCAGTAAAGCAATCGGGACTTTGGGGATTTGCAAATACCGCCGGAGAATTAGTAATTCCTTGCCAATTTTCAGAAATAAATTCAACGTTCGAGAATGGCAAAGCGAGTGTGCAAAAACCTGATATTTGGTACTTGGTTCAGGGAAATGATACCCTGAAATTACCTGCATATGACGAAGTTCTCCCATATTATGGATATTGTGCAGCCTTTAGAATTGGAGGCTTATGGGGATTTTTAAATCAAAATGGTGAAGAATCCATCGAGCCAAAATATGATGAACTTGTTTTTAATAAAGGTTCTGTGGTTTTTGCTCGTTCGACAACTCAAGATGGTTCGTTTATTTGGTCAGTAGTTGATGCTCATGGACGTGAGGTTCAAACTGAAAAATACAACGAAGTTGTTAGATTTAGTGATGGATTCGCCGCCGTTAGGAAAAAAGACAAATGGGGATTTATTAATCATTTAGGTGCAGAAATAATTCCGCCTCAATATGATTACGTCAGAAATTTTTCCTCAGGAAAAGTAGCAGTTTCGAAAGATTCACAATGGGGTTTTTTAGGAAAAAACGGAAGAGAAGAGATTCCAATTTTGCAGAATTTTCCCTCTATAGACGAAGAAATAGGTGCTACACAAAAAGATACAGTAGATTTTATTAGGCAATCATTTCCTCTTTACTTAATGCAAGTCATAGGTGATTTTAATGGCAATTTTGCTTGTCTTGAAGATCTTACTTTTGAGAATGCTACCGCAAATCCAGTTTGCATCAATAAGGTTGGAAAGCTTGTCACGACTGTTGAATGCAATCCTTACACGAAAGTTGCTGAGTTATTTGACCCAGAAGCGGAACAAAATTTAAGTTTACGAGTTGTTAGAAAACTTGGTTCTTGGGCCACTATTGACACAGAAGGTAAAATAATCAATTAGTAAATTTATAACCATGCGGAAAATTGCAAGAAACGAACGAATTGGTGGCCTATTCTTGCTCCTGTTTTCTTTTTTCATTATTCTCGGCTTATTCAGCACTTCAGGCTTTGATCGAATTTCTGCATCCTTTAAGTCGATGTATGAAGATCGATTAATCCCCAGCTTAGATATTAGTAATCTAGTTTTTAGAGTATATGAGAACCGAGTAGTCCTTGAGAACCATATCACTTCAGTCGATTCAATTGAGCGAAATAGTTACCAGCTCCAATTAATAAGAAATCAAAAATCGATTGATTCTTTAATTTCGCATATTTCAAATACCTATTTAGTACCTGAAGAAAAAGCCGATTTAGGCAAATTTAAAAAGGCTTTAAACATTTATCGTGTCGAAGAGAAATCAATTCTTAAACTAAGCTATGAGCACAAAGCAGATTCAGCTTTGCAAATTTTAACGCACCAAGGTGACATGTTTTTCCATGCTGCTGTTATCATGTTAAGAAAACTTGGGAAGGACCAACAAACGGTTGGTGAGGAACTCTACAATGAAAGTCAATCTATTGCTAAAATGCAAAAGCGAATTGCCTACAGCATCATGATATTAGCTGCTTTTTTAGGGATAACTCTTGCTTTCTATCTTACGATTAAAAAAATGGATACCGAATAAAAAAATAGCGCCGAACAGAAGAAGATCTGAACGGCGCCAATTTAATGCGGTACTTTATTAATTAAACCACTTTCGTGTCATACGTTCTTCACCATCACTAATGGTAATTAGATAAATACCTTTAGTTAAACCTGGAAGCTGGAGGCTTTCATTGAAAGCACCATTAACTTGTGCTATCTGACTAACAACAACTTGTCCGCTAAGACTTAAAATATTAATATTTAATTGCTTCTTAGATTTAGTAGAACCAATGAGCACTATAACGCCTTCAGTGGAAGAAGGTAATATTTGAAGATTCTCAACAGAAGAGAGAGATTCTATACCCGTTTTGATCACAACAACGTTCGTTGTGATCGTACTCGTACCACAAGCATTTGTAATATTTAATGTTACAGGGTAAGTTCCGTCAAATGGAAAGGTATACGTAGGACTTGCACTTGTGCTCGTATTTCCTGAACCAAAATCCCACAAATAAGAATCGGCAACTTGGTTGCTTGTAAATACCACAGAATAAATAGGCTCATCCATTTGATTGTAGGTAAATCCTGCAACGGGAGAAGCCGTCATATTAACAAATACGGCATCTGATGTTCCACTGCATCCACCCGCGTTATTACCACTTACAGAATAAGCTCCAGATGATGAAACAGTTAGCGTTGGT
>Ga0209702_10009658_pt1 | contig 10661 bp, 8 predicted proteins | sample FRY01_FD_187210 | JGI IMG/M metagenome (GOLD analysis project Ga0209702, IMG submission 187210) | Freshwater microbial communities from Lake Fryxell liftoff mats and glacier meltwater in Antarctica - FRY-01 (SPAdes) (version 2) | ecosystem: Environmental > Aquatic > Freshwater > Ice > Glacier...
CCATCTACGAAGCCATGAAAAGCGTGACCGCCACCATCGCCCTCCGGGGCTACCGCGTCGCCTCCGGCCTCTCCGATCTCATCAGGGGCCTGCCCATGCCCAGCCCGCAGAGCCGCTAATCAATTACCAAAACCATATGAATGAATCCAATGCCGAGGCAATCGACCCCATCTGCGGCATGACCGTCGACACCACCACCGCTCTCCACGCCGAACGCGATGGAAAGACATCCTATTTCTGCAGCGAGCAGTGCCGGGAGAAGTTCCTGTCCACTCCCGCCGATGCCAAGGCCGACAAAAAATCAGGTGGCTGCTGTGGATAAACGTCCACGCGTGCATGGAAAAGTGACAAAAAATCCCACGTGAGAAATGCATGGGCTTGAACATTGGCGGGAACTCCCGGCCATTTCCGTTGAGCCACCTTTACCTCAAGACCTTGCAGCCGCAAACAAATCCCGATGAACGAAAAAAACAATAACCCCTATCCGAAATTTATCGCCATGATCGTCACTTCCACGGTGATCATGTTCATCCTGATGTATCTTAATACGTATGCTGCCGGTCACATTTTTTTCAGTGAGACGCGCGCCTACATGGCCATTTTCATGGGCTCGGCGATGGGCTTCGTGATGCTGCTTTTCATGCTCGGGATGTACAAGAACAAACTCGCCAACACAATCATCCTCGCGGGTTGCGCGGGCGTCTTCGCCCTAACGCTGTGGCTCGTCCGCAGCCAGGCAACGGTCGGCGAAGTCTCCTGGATGAAGGCGATGATTCCCCACCACTCCATCGCGATCCTCACCAGCGAACGAGCGACCATCGAAGATCCGCGTGTCCGCGAACTCGCCGATGGCATCATCAAGGCACAGCGGAAAGAGATTGCGGAAATGAAAGCCCTGATCGCAGACCTCGAAGACAAAGATTGAAAATATCATGAAATCAACATTACTTCTCAGTCTGATCATCCTGCTTACGACCACGGTATTCGGAGCCAAGGAAGTCGTTTACAACCTGACCATCGCCGAGCAGGAGGTGAATATCACCGGGAAACCCGTGATGGGAATGACCATCAACGGTGGCATCCCCGGGCCGACGCTGCGTTTCAGCGACGGGGATGCCGCCGTGATGCACGTCACCAACCGAATGGATGTCTCCACTTCCATCCACTGGCATGGCATCCTCGTCCCGCCGGACATGGATGGTGTCCCCTTCGTGACCTATCCACCGATCGAACCTGGAGCAACATTCACCTACCGCTTCGCGATTCGTCAGACCGGCACCTACTGGTATCACTCGCACTCTGGTCTGCAGGAGCAACGCGGCGTGTTCGGCTCCATCGTCATTTTGCCGAAGGAAAAAGCCCATGGAGAGGACCAGGATCATGTCGTCGTCCTCTCCGACTGGACGAACAAGAAACCAATGGAAATCCTGCGGAGCCTGCGACGCGGCTCCGAATTTTTCGGTGTCGAAAAGAAAACCGCCCAGAGCGTCCTCGGAGCGGCGAAGACCGGTAAGCTCGGTGAATATTTCCAGCGCGAGGCGATGCGCATGCCCGCGATGGATCTCGCGGATGTCGCTTATGATGCGTTCCTCGTGAACGGAAAACCGGAGGAAACCCTCTCCGCCAAACCCGGGCAAACCATCCGTCTGCGCGTGATCGACGGCTCGGCCAGCACCTTTTTCCACCTCAGCTACGCAGGCGGGCCGATGACCATCGTTTCCGCCGACGGGCAGGCGGTGGAGCCGCTGAAAATGATGAAGCCGATCCTGATCGGCATTGCGGAAACCTACGACGTGCTTGTGAAAGTCCCTGCGGGCGGAGCCTACGAATTCCGCGCCACCGCCCAAGATGGCTCCGGCCACACCTCGTTGTGGATCGGGTCGGGCGAGCGCCGTCCTGCGGCGGATCTCCCGAAGCCATTCGTGTATGACACGATGATGGGCTTCAACGGGAAGAACTCCTTTGCGCTGACTCCCGCAGGCACCATGGGCATGCCCGACCGCGATGTGGATGCCGGGAAGTTCGATAAGCCAGGCATGAACATGGATATGGATATGGGCGGCATGTCGCATGGCGGAACCATGAAAATGCCGATGGCTGTGGAAGGCATGGATCACTCCAAGATGGATATGTCCGCCATGGACCACTCGAAAATGAACCAAAGCGAAAAGAAGGAACCCGCGATGGATCATTCGGAAATGAAGAAGCCTGCGATGGATCATTCGAAGATGAAGATGGACATGAAGGACATGCCGTCCATGCCGGAAATGGACAAGGACATGGGAGTGATTCCAAACCCGCCCAAGTGGTATGACTTTTTGCTGCGGGAGGACGCCGCGCAGTACACGCGGCTCGCCACCGATTCCATGATGTCGAACGAACGCCCGTTCGCTCCGTATGGGAAACTCCGTGCTGTGAAAGACACCTCGTTTCCAAAATCCACACCACGCCGGGAATTCCGGCTCACCCTTGATGGCGACATGAACCGCTATGTCTGGATGATCAACAACAAGCCGATCAAACCGGACAATGACCTCCTCATCCGCGAGGGCGAGGTGGTTCGCTTCATCATGATCAACCGCACCATGATGCATCACCCGATGCACCTGCACGGCCACTTTTTCCGCGTGATCAACGGGCAAGGCAATCGCTCGCCGCTGAAGCACACGGTCGATGTCGAGCCGATGTCCACCACGGTCATCGAGTTCATGGCGGACGAGCCGGGCGACTGGTTTTTCCACTGCCACCTTCTCTACCACATGATGAGCGGCATGGCGCGCGTGGTGGAATACGAGGGCTTCACTCCCGCCCCGGAAACGCAAGCGGTTCGCAAGAACATTTACGAGGAAGCAAACCCCTGGTTTTTTTACGGCTACGCGGATGTCCTCAACAACCAAACCCAGGGAACAATCACCTCTTCCGATCCGCTAAACATCCTCCGACTGAAATGGGAGGCCGGTTGGGACGGCACCGAGGGCGCCACATGGGAAGGTGATTTCACTTATGGTCGGTACCTCAACCGTTTCACCACCATCTTCGCCGGGGTGTACGCAGAGGGGGTGAATTCCACCCGCGAGAACGAACTCTTCATCGCCGGAATCCGCTATCTGCTTCCGGGAAACTTCCTGTCCCAGGCATGGATCGACAATGATGGCGAAGCCCGCGTCACGATCGAACGTGAGTTGATGCTCACTCCTCGCTTCGGAATCTTCGGCGAAGTCGAATACGACACCCTTGAGGACTGGTCTTATCAAGGTGGAGCGTCGTACCGATTGACGCAGATTCTCTCGGCAACAGCACTGTGGGATTCAGTCTATGGGCTGGGCGCGGGCCTGACCATTCGCTTCTAAAAATCCATGCCACCAGCCTGCTGCCTGCCGTTCTTAGAGTGTACTTGTTAGTTGCCGCTTTTCTAATCATCCTGACATGGCCATCAATCATCAGTTGCAAAGTTCAGCAAGCCCATCCGAGTTGGCCACAGGTGGCAAAACCGTAGCGGCTAGGCGCGAGCCATTGCCTCTACTCGCCAGCAACGGTGGTTCGTCGAGCGTCCGGTTTGCGCTCTATGAGGAAGTCGAAACGTTGCGGCCGCGGTTGGTTGGTAAGGTGGATCGCCTCGGTCAGAGCGACATGACTTTGACATTTAAAGACTCTGCCGTAACAACACGGGACCGTCGCACCATCAAAATGGATGATCACCATTCGGCGGTAACTTTTCTTCTGGATTGGTTCGAAACGCAGCAGGTATTCGCCTCGGTCAGAGCGGTGGGACACCGCGTGGTGCATGGGATGACGCATACCGAACCGGAGGAAATCACACCAGAGTTACTCGATGAATTGCGCCGAAGCACCCCGTATGACCCGGAGCATCTGCCGCGTGAGATCGAATTAATGGAGTCGTTGCGCCAACGCCATCCTGCATTGACTCAGGTGGCGTGCTTTGACACCGCGTTTCACCGGACCATGCCGCGGGTTGCCAGTCTGCTGCCGATTCCGCGACGCTACCAGGCGGCCGGCGTTCGCCGTTACGGCTTCCATGGTTTGTCTTACCAGTTCCTGATGGAGGAACTCGCACGACTCGGCGACCCGGCGGCAACGAAAGGGCGTGTGATCCTCGCCCATCTTGGCAACGGCGCAAGCGTGGCCGCCGTGCGCGACGACCAGAGCATCGACACCAGCATGGGCCTCACACCGACGGCGGGATTGGTGATGAGCAGCCGCTCGGGAGACCTGGATCCGGGCCTTGTCTCCTACTTGGCGAACACCGAGCAAATGAGCGCAACGCAATTTCAGAAAATGGTGAACCACGAATCAGGGCTACTCGGAGTATCCGAAACAAGCTCTGACACGCGCGACTTGCTCGAACACGAAAAGCAGGATGTCCGCGCGGAGGAAGCTGTGGCGCTGTTTTGCTATCAGGCGAAGAAGTGGATTGGCGCTTACGCCGCCGCACTCGGTGGACTCGACACCTTGGTCTTCGCCGGCGGCATCGGCGAAAACGCTCCGATCGTCCGCGCCCGCATCTGCGAAGGACTCGGCTTCCTCGGAATCGCACTAGATGAAACACGGAACGCTGCCACGGACGCGGTGATTTCCGCGGACGCCGGTCGCGTTACGGTTCGCGTTATCCCCACGGACGAAGAACTGATGATTGCACGCTCGGTGTGCCGCGTTTACCACCAGAAAAAAAAACCCCCAGGATTGAATTATGAAAGCCAACACACTTACCCAGGAACTGCTGCAAAAGATGGATGCTTACTGGCGAGCGGCCAACTACCTCTCGGTTGCCCAGACTTATCTGTTGAACAATCCCCTGCTCAAGCGACCGCTCACGCTCGCGGACATCAAGCACATGCTGCTCGGCCATTGGGGGACCACGCCCGGACAGAATTTTATCTATGTCCACTTGAACCGCGTGATCAACAAATACGACCTCGACATGATTTATGTTTCCGGTCCGGGACATGGCGGGCCGGCGGTGGTGGCCAACACATATCTCGAAGGCACTTACAGCGAAATCTATCCGAACATCAGCCAGGACGAGGCGGGACTGCAAAAGCTGTTCAAGCAGTTCTCGTTTCCGGGCGGAATTCCCAGCCACGCCTCCCCCGAACGTCCCGGCTCGATCCACGAAGGCGGGGAACTTGGCTATTCGCTCAGCCATTCGTTCGGGGCGGTCTTCGACAACCCCGACCTCATCGTGGCCTGCTGTGTAGGCGATGGGGAGGCGGAAACCGGACCACTGGCGACGTCATGGCAGTCCAACAAGTTTCTCAACCCGGCGACCGACGGGGCGGTGCTGCCGATCCTGCACCTCAACGGCTACAAGATCGCCAACCCGACTATTCTCGCGCGCATCGAACCAGAGGAACTGGACCAGTACATCCGAGGCAACGGCTGGACGCCCTATTATGTTGAAGGACATGAGCCGGCACTAATGCACGCCGCCATGGCGAGCACACTCGACGCAGTGATGGAGGAAATCAAAGACATCCAGCGCCAAGCCCGCGTCAATGGCAACACCATGCGTCCGCGCTGGCCGATGATCGTCCTCAAATCCCCCAAAGGCTGGACCGGACCGAAGTGCGTGGATGGCCATCAAATCGAAGACACCTTCCGCGCACATCAAGTGCCGCTCTCTGATCCGTCCACGCATCCCGAGCATCTCACGATGCTCGAGGAATGGTTGCGCAGTTACAAACCGGAAGAACTCTTCGATGTCCAAGGCCGCTTGATGCCCGAACTCGCCGAACTCGCGCCCAAAGGCGAACGTCGCATGGGCGCAAACCCACAGGCAAACGGCGGCTTGCTGCTTCGCGACCTGATCATGCCGGACTTTCGTGAGTACGCGGTCGACGTGCCGTCACCCGGATCGGCGCGCGCAGCGGACGCGCACGAACTCGGGGTGTTTCTGCGCGATGTGGTCAAACTGAATCGTGACCAACGCAACTTCCGCATCTTCGGACCGGACGAAACACTCTCCAACCGCCTGACCGCGGTCTTCGAGGTGACCAACCGTCAATGGAATGCGCGCACGCAGAACACCGATGAATTCCTCGCCATCGACGGTCGGGTCATGGAAATGTTGAGCGAGCACCAGTGCGAAGGCTGGCTGGAAGGTTACCTGCTCACCGGGAGGCACGGGCTTTTCAACTGCTACGAAGCCTTCATCCACATCATCGATTCGATGTTCAATCAACACGCCAAGTGGTTGAAGGTCACTGCTGAACTTCCGTGGCGCACTCCGATCGCGTCGTTGAACTACCTGCTGGCCTCCCACGTGTGGCAGCAGATGCACAACGATTTCACGCATCAAGACCCGGGCTTCATTGACCATGTGCTCAACAAGAAAGCCTCCGTCGTGCGCGTCTATCTGCCGCCGGATGCCAACTGCCTGCTGTCGGTCTGGGATCATTGTTTGCGCAGCCGCCACTACGTCAACGTGGTGATCGCCGGCAAATATCAAGCCCCGCAATGGCTGACCATGAGCGAAGCGGTCAAGCACTGCACCGCAGGCATCGGCGTTTGGGAATGGGCTGGAAATGACGGTGGGGGCGAACCCGATGTGGTCATGGCCTGCTGTGGAGATGTACCCACACTGGAGACGCTCGCTGCGGTTTCCATCATGCGCGAACACCTACCCGACCTGAAAGTCCGTGTCGTCAACGTTGTCGACCTCATGAAGCTCCAGCCGCAGAGTGAACATCCGCACGGGCTGAGTGATGACGCGTTCGACGCGCTCTTCACTAAGGACAAGGAAGTCATCTTCGCCTTCCATGGTTATCCGTGGTTGATCCACCGGATGACGTATCGCCGTACGAATCACGGCAACATCCACGTTCGCGGCTACAAGGAAGAGGGCACCATCACCACGCCCTTCGACATGACGGTTCTGAACGACCTCGACCGTTTCCACCTCGTGATGGACACCATCGATCGCCTGCCAAAAACGGGAGACAAGGGCTTCGCCCTGAAGGAACAACTCAAGACCAAGCTCATCGAGCACAAGATCTACATCGAGGAGAACGGTGAGGACATGCCGGAGATTCGGAACTGGAAGTGGGCTGCATCGCACAACCTGCGACCAGCCGGGGCTACGCGTCTGCTAACTGGGGGGTTACACCCAGTAGCCTGGAAAATCCAACTGTCCATGCTGAACATTCTCTGCAAATATCATCATCATAATAACTGAATTGCCAGACATCATGAAAAAACAAAAAGTTAAAACAATAAAATTGCAACTTACCCACACGCGAAACAGTCTTCCGGAAAAGACACGCATCCAAATAGCGGCACTGCTGCAAGCGCGGCTGGCCGATTCCATCGATCTCACGATGCAGGCCAAGCAGGCTCACTGGAACGTGAAAGGGCCTCATTTCATCCCACTGCACGAACTCTTCGACAAGGTTTACACGGACTCCGGTGTGTATGTGGATCTCATCGCTGAACGCATTGTCCAGCTTGGTGGCATTGCCCAGGGAACGATACGCGCTGCCGCAAAGGCGTCGTGCATGCCCGAGTATCCATTGGATCTCTCGGACGGCCACAAGCATGTGGCAGAGCTGGCACATGCCATTGCCCTCTACGGGGAAATGATTCGCGAGGCCATCGTGCTTTCAACCGAGCTTGGCGATGCCGTCACTGCGGACATTCTAACACAGGTTTCCCGTGGAGCGGAGATGAACCTTTGGTTCGTCGAAGCACACGAACAGTCGGAACATTGAGCAGAAACAAAATCCTAACCCAATAATTAATCCCATGAATAAGAATCCACTAACCAAAGGCATGATCGAAGAGAACTCGACCGGAATCGGAGAGATCAGCAGCGAGATGGTATGGGCGCGTGCGGAGGAGCTGGCCTTGATCGCGGGTCGAAAGATGAACAACGAGGACTATGGGCAGGCACTTCGAGAACTGACGGGCGGAATCGAAAAGGATGCCAAACAGGTGTTTCTCGAATCGGTCACAGAAGACCAACGCTGGAATCCGGTGCCGGGATCGGACGGACATCAGGCGCAAGAATCAGCCAGCCAGGACGAGGACGAAGACGGACGAAGCGAAAGCGCCCAGCTCTCTGAAGAAGGTGTCAGTGAAGCCGGGCATGATCAGATGCTTCAGGCGGCCAAAGCTGCCGAATCATAGCATCTTTCCGGGCCATGATCATTTCCCACGCCATGAACTCCACCAGCCAAAGCCAACTCATCCAGACCGCGCGGGCTCTCATGGCGGACGACAAGGGCCTCCTCGCGATGGATGAAAGCAATCCAACCTGCAACCAGCGCTTTGCTGAACTGGGCATTGCGCAGACCGAGGAAGCCAGGCGTTCGTGGCGGGAGTTGTTGATTACCACGCCTGCTCTCAGCGAGTCCATCAGTGGCGCGATCCTCTACGGAGAGACGATTCGCCAGCAAAAGAAGGATGGCACGCCATTTCTCAACGTTCTCCACGACGCGGGAATCATTTCCGGCATCAAGGTGGACACCGGCGCGAAGGAAATGGCCGGTCATCCCGGAGAGAAAATCACCGAGGGCCTGGACGGCTTGCGTGATCGACTCAAGGAATATTCCCAAATGGGCGTGCGCTTCGCCAAATGGCGTGCGGTGATTGCCATCGGCGACGGATTGCCCAGCCGCAGCGGCCTCGAAGCCAACGCGCACGCGCTGGCGCGTTACACCGCTTTGTGTCAGGAGGCCGGAATCGTGCCCGTCGTTGAACCAGAAGTTCTCATGGACGACGATCATACGTTTGACCGGTGTCTCAAGGTCACCGAGGAAGCGCTGCGAAACGTCTTTGTCCAGTTGAACTGCCAACGCGTTTTGTTGGAAGGCCTGATCCTGAAGCCAAACATGGTGCTGCCGGGACTGAGATGCCCGCAGCAGGTATCGGTGGACGAAGTGGCCGACGCCACGGTGCAGTGTCTCTTGCGAACCGTCCCCGCCGCTGTTCCAGGAATTGCGTTCCTGTCGGGAGGCCAATCCGCCGACCTGGCCTCCGCCCGGTTGAACGCAATGAACGCAAGGTGCAAATCACGTCCGCCCTGGGCACTGGCCTTTTCGTTTGCCCGTGCGATCCAGCAGCCTGCGATGGAAATCTGGCGCGGGGACGAAGCCAATGAGGCGGCGGCACAGGCGGCCCTGCTGCATCGCGTCCGGTGCAACCAAGCGGCACGGCAGGGAAAATATGTCGCCAAGATGGAAACGGAACCGACATGACAAAGTCTTTATCACTCGAAAAGTGTGGTGCGCTGGATACTTCGCATGTCGTTGGCATCGCAGCCGATCACGGCGGTTATGAATTGAAGGAGTATTTAACCAACATGCTCCGCGGGGGTGGAGCCGTGGTCGTGGATTTTGGCAACAGGCTGCTGGAGCCGAATGATGATTACCCGGATTTTGTCGTGCCGCTGGCCCGGGCGGTCGTTTCCGGTCAGGTCAAACGAGGAGTCGCCATTTGTGGCAGCGGCGTCGGTGCGTGCATCGCGGCCAACAAGATTCCCGGCGTGCGCGCCTGTCTGATTCATGATCCGTTTTCTGCGCATCAGGGAGTCGAAGACGACGATCTGAATCTCATCTGCCTTGGCGGCCTCGTCGTCGGCCATGCCCTCGCGTGGGAACTGGTTCGAAGATTTCTTGTTTCGCGATACTCTGGGAAGGAGCGCCATCGCCGCCGGCTGGAAAAAGTCACATATCTTGAACATCACCAATTCCCGAATGCCATTAGCGTCCCTGAGAAAGCTGGTGCCTCGAACGCAATCGCGTCACAAAGGCTCTATCTCATCCGTCATGGCGAGACGGTTTGGTCGCTCTCCGGCCAATACACCGGGCGCACGGACCTCCCTTTGACCGTCCATGGCGAAGCGGCGGCGCGAAAAGTCGGGGAGCGTCTCAAGAATGTTTCGTTCGCGCATGTCTTGATAAGTCCGCTGCAACGCGCCCGACAAACGTGTGCGCTCGCGGCGGTGCAGCCCACCCCTGAAATCGAGCCGAACCTTACCGAATGGGATAACGGCGACTACGAGGGCTGCACGCCCGCGGAGATTCGCGAGGCGCAGCCGGAGTGGAATCTTTTCCGTGACGGCGCTCCCAATGGAGAAACGCCCGCTCAGATTTCCAAGCGCGTCGATCGCCTGATTGCCCGTCTCCGCACTCTCGATGGAAATATTGCGCTCTTTTCCCACGGGCACCTTGGCCGCGTCCTCACCGCCCGATGGATCGGCCTGTCCATCGAGCAAGCGGAGTGTCTTTTACTCAACACTGCCGCGATCAGCATTCTCTGCTACGCGCACGAACGCCCCGACGCACCGGCGATCGCACTGTGGAATTCTGAGGCCAATGATTCGTTTAACCAGGCACCATTGCCAACCTCGACCGCGACAAAAGGGACAACATTATGAGCAAAAACATCGTTACAAAACAATTTCGAGTACAGGCCGGAGAAAAAGTGGATCTCGGCAGCCGCCCGACGACGGTGAAGCCTCTGTTCAAGTCCAAGAAGCAATATCATCATATGTTAGAGAGTCATGTCGAGCAACTAATTCTGCTTTGTTGAATATTTGATTGACTGAAATACATTATCTGGTAAGAATGAGAGACTGGCAAGAAAAAACGGTCTAAAAGCCGGCTGCCAAATTCTAAACCGCAAAAAGCGGCTTCAAAAAAAGC
>Ga0209702_10009659_pt1 | contig 10660 bp, 15 predicted proteins | sample FRY01_FD_187210 | JGI IMG/M metagenome (GOLD analysis project Ga0209702, IMG submission 187210) | Freshwater microbial communities from Lake Fryxell liftoff mats and glacier meltwater in Antarctica - FRY-01 (SPAdes) (version 2) | ecosystem: Environmental > Aquatic > Freshwater > Ice > Glacier...
CACGGTGTCGGTCGCGCAGCACCCCGCGGCCGACCCGAAAGCCAGCTGCCAGAGCCGCTAACACATGGACCGCGTGTGTTTCAAGGCCAGCTGGGACGCTCTGCGCGCGACCACCACGGTCTGGGTCAGCCCAGAAGACGACACCGAGCTGCGCCAGGTGGTGCTGGTCAGCCGCAGCCGCGAGCCGATTGGCTGGGACTAATTTCGGCGCTGGAGATCAGGTTGGCCAGCCACGCCGCCGACGAGGCGCCGCTGGCGTTTTCCCACCTGTTTGTGAAAACCGACTGGCGGCCCGAGCTGCAGGCGCTGCGCTCGGCGCGCACGCCACGCCTGCAAAACGAGACCGCTCTGCAAGCGGCGCATTTTGTCGCCAGCGTCGAAGGCGCTTGGTTGGGCCTGCGCTGCCAGACCAACCGTGCGAAATGGCTGCTTCGGGTGCACATGCCGGGCCAGCCGCTGGCGCAGCTCGATGCGGTGCCGCTGGAGCCGACCCACCTCGACACCGGCCTGACCCCGTTGCCGGTGCTTCGTGTGCGCCTGCTGATCGCGCCCGGCGCTCAGGCCAACGTCAGCTTCGCCAGCGCCGCCAGCGAAGACCCAGAGACCTTGCTTGCCATACCCGACCAATACCGCCAGCCCAGCCCAGCTGCGTGGAGCGCCCTTCGCTGATGTCGGCCAAGCTGGCCGGCATTCCCGCGCAGCTGCACCGCTCACAGGTCGACTATTTGCACGCGCTGCACGCAGGCCCGACCGCCCTGGTGTTCACCCTGCGCCAAGCCAACGCAAGCGCACTGGAGGCGGTCAATGCTGCTTCCCAGCGCAGCAACCGGCGCACGCTGTGGCCGCTCGGCATCTCGGGCGACCGGCCCTTGCTGCTGCTGCACGCCCAAGACCCCAAAGGCGTGGCCCGGTTGTGCGCGCCCGCCCTGGTGTTGCGCGGGTGGTCGCGCGCCGGCGTGGCCTGCGATCGGGTGGTGCTCAGCCACAGGCCGCATGCCTGCCAACTGCCGCTGCAACGTGGGCTCACCCCGCTTCGTCAACCACACGCGATCGCCCTGCGGGCTCACTTCGGACCAGCCGTCACCAGCCTGCACCTGCTGCGCACCGACCTGCTCTTGCCCCAACAGATTCGCACCCTGCACAGCCTGGCCCGGGTGCAGCTGCAGGCCGATGGTCAGGCGCTGCCGCACCAGGCGCGCGCTTGGTGCAGCCGCCAGGAAACGCCCCTGCCGCGCCGGCGGAGCGGCCTCTTTCAGCCGCACGATCGGCTGCGTCTGAGGCTGCGGCAGACGGTGCTTGCGCCTGCCACCGGCGCGTTCACCCGCGACGGCGGTGCCCTCACCTTCACCTTCGACGTCGGCGCCGGTTACACGCCTCAGCGCACCTGGTGCAACATCCTGGCCAACCCCGGCTTCGGTACCCTGGTGTCCGGCAGCAGCGCGGGCTACACCTGGCCCCACAACAGCCGCATGAACCAGCTCAGCGCATGGGCCAACGATCCGGTGTCTGGTCCAACAGCTGAGCGGTTTTTGCTGCCAAATCGGCGCACCCGCTTGGTCTGGAACGCCACGCAATCGGCCTGGGGCAGCGCTGCGGTTGCCCACCAGGTGGTGCACAGCCAGGGCATCACCACCTTTGGCCCCCGGCGCATGCTGGCGGTGTCGGTCAGCTCACGCTGCGCCCCGGCGCCAGCTGGGGAAAGTGTTTCTGCTCGGCCATGCGGACGACGCCGATGCCACGCGCGCGCAGACACACCATACCCGGCAGGTCACCGCCGCCGAGCGCGAGAGCGCTGCCCAAGCGCCATGGGACACGCTGCTTGGCGCCACCTGGGTGATAACGCCCGAGCCGCTGTTTGACGCCATGGTCAAGCGCTGGCTGCTGTACCAGTCTGTGTCCTCGCAGCTGTGGGCCAAGGCCGTTTTTATCAGGCAGGGGGCGCCACCGGCTGCCGCGACCAGCTGCAAGACGCCATGGCGCTGGGCTGGTTTCTGTGCGGCATCGCCGCCACCTGGCTCGCTCTGGCGCGGGCGCAAGGCGAAATTGGGTAGATGCAGCACCGAACAGCGGCGCTGGCTGGCTGGCAATCCACTCTCAACACCCAAGCCTGGGACGGCGCCTGAATCCAGCGCGCTTTCTTTGACGACGGCAGTCCGCTCGGCGCGGCCAGCCAGCCCAAGGCCCACGTTGATCTGATCGCACTGGCATGAAGCGGGTTGTGCAGCGGGTTGTCCCGCGGGCTGTGGAGCCGATTGACCGAGCAGGCGAAGCCGGAACGTCAGCGCCTGGCAACGGACGCAGTGGACGCCCAGCTGGCAGACGCCAAACTCGGCCTGGTTGGCTGTCTCACGCCGCCGCTGGTGCATGCGCAACCGAGCGCGGACAACATCCAGGTCAACCCACCCGGCGTGTGCGAACGCGGCGGGCGGTGCGCGCGCGCTGGCGTCTGGGCGCTCATGGCTGCGTCCCAGCTGGGGCTGTGTGAGCTGGGCAACCGATATGCGCGCAACACGCACTTCTGCCGCTTCACCTACCCGAACCCGGCCCCCCGCGCGGCGTAGCCGCCGTGGGGCGCGGTCTGTGGTCTGGAGCCGCATCTGCTGGCGGCCGTTGTGTGCAGCGCGCCGCCCTACGCTGGGCGCGGTGGCTGGAGCTGGTATCCGGCGCGGCCGGCTGGGTGCACCGCGCGGCGGTCGAATCGATGCTGGGCCTGCACCGGCAAGCCGACAAGCTCTGGTTCGTCCCCAGCATGCAAATCCACTGGCCGCAGGCTGAGATCACGCTGCGCCACGGAAACCGCAGCCTGCGTTTCGTGCTGGTGCGCGCCGAGGCGCAAAACGCGATGACCGCTTGCGCACTGCCGGATACCCAGCTGCTGGCGGTGCGCGAACGCCTGTGCTGGAAGGCGCTGCCACCGCAGACCTGCTTCGTCATGCCCCTCTGGCGGCCCGCCGGGGTACCGTTGCACCGCTGGCCTCGGCACCGCAGCACCGCACGCTGGCTTTTGTGTACGCTACCGAACAAACCTAAGACGATTTCCTTTTTATCGTGCTTGGCTTTAGGCTCGTTGCCAGAAGACGCCAAGAAAACGACCGCTTTCAAATTAACAATGCCAAAGAAAACCCAGCCCGACCAATCGGCGAACCAACTGCTGGCGTCGATGCCGCCCGAGGTTTGGCTGCGCATCGCGCCACAGCTGGAATTGGTAAACCTGCCGCTGGGCGAGGTGCTGTACGAATCGGGCAGCCAGATCGACCACGTGCATTTCCCGATCGACGCCATCGTCTCTCTTTTGTACATGCTGGAAAACGGTGCCTCGGCCGAGATCGCGGTGGCGGGCAATGAGGGCCTGGTGGGCATCGCGCTCTTCATGGGTGGTGACACCACACCAAGCCGCGCTGTGGTGCAAAGTGCCGGCAAGGGCTACCGGCTGTCAGCGGCACATGTCAAAGACGAATTCAACCGTGGCGGCCCGGTGCTGCACCTGCTGCTGCGCTACACCCAGGCGCTCATCACACAAATGGCGCAAACCGCTGTCTGCAACCGCCACCATTCGCTGGACCAGCAGCATTGCCGCTGGTTGCTGCTGAGCCTGGACCGCCTGAAGGGCAACGATCTGGTGATGACGCAGGAGCTGATTGCCAACATGCTGGGCGTGCGCCGCGAGGGCGTGACCGAAGCAGCGCTCAAGCTGCAAAAAATGGGCCTGATTAAGTACGCACGCGGCCGCATCAGCGTGCTCGACCGCCCCGGCTTGGAAGAGCGCGTTTGCGAGTGCTACATGGTGGTGAAAAAAGAGTACGACCGCCTGCTGCCCGAGCGACTCGCTGTGTAGCGCAGGCAAAGGTGCGCTGCCGAACAGACGCACCCACGGCAACACGGCATGGTCACAGGTACCCCAAAAACCCGGCGCCGCCACGCCAGCCCACCCATGCGATCCCCGTCTTCTTACCGTGCGCGCGACGCGCTAGACCTTCTGCAGCGCGACCATGAACAGGTGCGCAAGCTGCTGCGAGAATTTGACCGCCTGCGCCAAGCGGGTGCTGTAGGCCAGGAGGGCAAGGCCGACATCGTGGATCGGTTGTGCGACCTGCTGAGCCTTTGCGCACAGATCGAAGAGGAGCTGTTTTATCCCGTGGTGCGCCCGGTGCTGCACAGCAGCGCTCTGGCACCCACCCTGCTGTGCGACCACGCCCGGCTGCGCCGCCTGATCGCCCGCCTGGACGAACTCGAACCCGCCGACCCCGGCTACGACGAGGCGGTGGCCGACATCGGCGACTGCGTGCTGCCCAGCATGGAACACGCACAAACCGTGCTGTTCGTGGGGGCGCGCAGCGCCGGCCTGGACATGGCCGCGCTGCACGAAAGGATCGTGCGCCACCGCAGGGCCCAGCAGCAGCAAGACCTCACCCGGATCGGCCTGCCGACGCCCAAAAGCACGCCGGTTTATGGCGCCTGGCCGCCGGCCTGCCACCTGAGCGAAATGTAAAACCCACGCGCTTTCTTTTGGGTCACCGCGCTGCAAGGCGGCTCGACGCAGGACGCACCAATCAGCGGCTGCTTGCAAGGCAGGCACAGCAGGCACCTAGAGCCCGCGCGTTAGGCGCGCGACTCAGCGGAAATACCAGCTGAGGCTGTCCATCTCCAGGTGGTCGCGCTGGCCCACCGAATTTTTATGCCGAGGCACCCCATCTCGCCCCACAGCAGCAAGACCGGGCTGATTGCGTATTGCATGCCCAGGCTGTATTTCGTTTTGGTGTTGCAGCGCTTGGCGCTATCGGGCACGCCCGTGCCAGCGCTGAGAAACACTCGGAGCGGGGCAGCGTACCGGCGGTAGCCGTCACCGCAGTGAAACGGTTTTCGCCAGGCCAAAAGTAGCCGCCTTCGAGCACGGTGCTGCAGCTGAACTGGCCGCCACCAAAAACCTGGAAGGCTGTGTCTTTGTTGTCGGTGCTGCTGCTTGCAGCGGCAACACCAGGGAGCAGCCCGGTGCTGGGACCGCCGGCGTCGATGTCGGTGCACGACTGGCTGGCAGAAACGCCGCCGCTGATGCAGCATCTGTCCCGCGCGAGAGCGGGCACAGCCAAGATCGTGCCGCAGGCAGCGAGCCCGACCAAGCGAGGCGCGTGGCAGTTTTTCATGACACCGGCGCCCACCGGTCAGCGCTGCCATGCCGCCTTGTGTGCGCTGGCAGACAGCCAGCCTGCGCCACCGGCTGCACACTGGCCGCATTGCGAGCGACAGGCCAGCCGCCCCCCCTGCCGGCGGTGCTGCACGACCCGAGAAAACCCATCCATGGCGCAGACAGAAAACGCACTGATCCACCAACTGCCCAAGCCCGAGCGCAAGCGCCTGTTGGAGCGGTGCGAGTCGTTTGAACTGGTGCTCTCAGAGGAACTCTGCATGCGCGGCCAGCCGCTCAGCCACGCCCACTTCCCGCGCACGGGGTTTATTTCGCTGGTGATCGATGTAGACACACACCCGGCGCTGGGGGTGGGCATGGCCGGACGCGAATCCATGTTGGGCGCGGAGCTGGCCCTGGGTCTGGCCAAGACACCGTGGCGCGCGCTGGTGCAAGGGCCAGGCCTGAGCTGGCGCATTGAGGCCGAGACCTTGCGGCAAGAATGCCTCGCCAGCCCAGCGTTGCAGCGGGTGATGCAGACCAGCTTGCTGGTGCGCTTGCACCAGCAAGCCTTGGCTGCTGCGTGCGAGCGCTTTCACATGCTCGGCCCGCGCTTGGCACGCTGGCTTCTGATGAGCCAGGACCGCTCGCAAACCAACAGCTTTCACGTCACCCAGAAATGCATGGCGCTTTTGCTTGGCGTGCGGCGTGTGGGCGTGACCGAGGCGGCCAGCGAATTTCAGAAGAACGGCCTGATCCGCTATCACCGTGGCGAGGTCACGGTGCTGAACCGCTTGGCGCTGGAAGCGCGGGCCTGCAGCTGCTACGCCGCAGACCGGCAGATCCACGCCGAACTGACCGAAGGCCTGGCGCACTGAAACTGGCTTTGCTTGCACCGCATTTTGTGCTTTGAGCGCGTGATGCTGTGTGTTGGTTGCGCGATTCGGTGTGTTGCGTACGTTAGCGCACCGACGGGCGCACGCAGCGGGACTAAGCTGAGTTCGTCAGTGTGGAAAACCCCGCTCAGGCGGTACCCACGCAGACCAGCTGCTCTGTGCGTCAAACCTCCACACCCAAAGGAACACCATGTCGCTCGGAACCCTTCTTCCAACCGTGATGCCGTAAATGTTGATCGGCGTTTTCCCCTCGTGGCCGCACAGCAAAGTTTGGGGCCATGGCCCCAGCGGCGGCCTGGGTTCGATGCTGCTTATCGCGATCAGGTTGCTGATCACCGGACGGCTGTGGCGCACGGCTTGCGCCCAGACTCTGGACGCCGGGCAGGCAGCGCCGAATCGCCATGACACACCCCATTTCCAGCACCTGCCAACACAAATGGAGCCACCTATGCAAATTCTTCTGAACACAAATCCCCACATCAACGATCGCGAGGCAATGCAGGCGTACCTGGAATCGGCCGTGCAGGAAATGCTGGGCCAATTTGCTGATCGCATCACCCAGGTGGAGGCCTATCTGAGCGAGGCCGATGGCACCGCCCAGGCCGGACCCAGCAACGGCTATTGCACCCTGGAAGTTCGGCTGATCGAGCACGAGCCTGTTGTCACCAGGCACGACGCTGACACGGTACGCCAGGCCCTGCACGGCGCGCTGCTCAAGCTCGGGTGCGTTCTCGCCAGCGAGTTTGAGAAGCAAGACCACCAACACGCGTTCCCCGCACACGCCGAGGCCAGCCCCATCGCAGCGCCGCAGGCCGCAGCACAGGCCTTGCAACCTTGAGAAAAACCGCCTTTGCCCACCCTGTTGCTGCCCGCAGCTGGGCATGCTTCAGGGCCGGGTCCCTTCAAAAGGCCAAAAAATTTTGCACAAGCGGCACAGCCGCGATGGCAGTGGCCTGCGGTGGGGCCAGCCTGCGCTGGTGGGCGGGCAGCAGGCTTTCGGCGTGTGTTCGGTAGCAAATGCAACAACGGATCGCACCGCGCATTGATTTGTATCAACCACCCCGAACACCCCATGCGCAGGCAGGGTGCGCGCGATGCGACTGGCGGCCCGACCGACCTCCTTGAATGCTTGCACGCCACGATTCGTCGGCCATCGATTTGGGTGACCGCCCCTTTTTGTGAGCCCGCCAGGATGCGGTGACCCCTTGCTTATAGCCACGCCCATGCCCATGCCCATGCCCATATTCAGGTCAGGGCATACGCCAGCTCGTCGGCCAATCGGCGCGCCGACTTACAGCTGCATTGCGGTGGCAAATAGGCCCACGGTGCCCGGTTTAACCAGCTGTCCGCCTGCCTGCATGAGCCGGTCTGGCGACGCTGGGAGGCGCAGCTGGAGGCGGTGGACCTACCGCTGGGCAAGGTGCTGTGCGGGTCGGGCGAACGCCAGCGCCACCTGGTGTTTCCGACCACCGCCACCGCGTTCCCGAGGTAGCTGACCGAGAGCAGCGGCTTGTCCGTGATCGCGGTGATTGGCAGCGAGGGCATTGTGTGCGCCTGGCTGCCGATGGCTGGGGGCACGACGCCGTCACGCGATGTTGTGTACAACGCGTGGCGCGGGTTTCGCCTGTCCGCCCATGTGCTGCTGGAGATCTTCAACCGGTCGCCGGCCGCGATGCACCTGCTGCTTCGCTACACCCAGCCGCGCCTGACCCAGACCCCCCAAATGGCCGTCTACAACCGCCACCACCCACTCGAAGAACGGCTTTGCCATTGGCTGTTGGTGCGCCTGAACCGCGAAAGTCGGACCACATCGCCGTCACACAAGAACCGGTCGCCACCGTTCTGGGCGTTTGCCGCGAAGGCATGGCGCAAGCCACTTGTCGGTTGTAGAAGGCCGGCCTGATCACATACCGAAGCGGCCAAATTGAAGTGGCGGATTGCAAGGGCCTGGAAGCACGCGGTTGCGGCTGCTGCCGCGTCGTAAAGACCGGGTGCGACCGGCTACTGCTCGCGCAGGTAGCGAGCTGATGCCGACGGCTTTGCTTGGCACCGGCGAAGCGTTGTTGGGCTTGACCGCGACCGCTCAACGCTGTCTCGGTAGGGGTGACGGAGTGACGGAGTGACGGAGTGATGGGTGTGGGGTGTGGGGTGTGGGGTTAGGGTTGTCGCATCCTCGCGGGTTCGACGAGACGGCAGTCGATGCCTCGGTGGCCTGGCGGGGCCACTTGTTCGCGCCGCATGGGGCGAACCGTTTCAGTACGCAGCCGCACAGACCGATCACGCCCAGGGCGACACAGTTAGGCTTTTGATGGTTTCGAAATAGGGGTGTTGGATATGAAGAAAAATGTGGGTTCTCTGGACAGTGTCATGCGCGTCGCCACTGGCTTGGTGTTGATCGTTGCCACCATGTTTGGCCTCATTGGCCTTTGGGGCTGGCTGGGCTTGATTCCGTTGGTCACCGGCTTGTTTAGGGTCTGTCCGTCCTACATGCTGTCCGGCTTCAGCACCCGCACTGACAAGCCCGACCAGCCGCCGCCGTGAGCCATGAAGCCCTGGATGGGCAGCGTGCTGTGTTCGCTGCGCCAAAGTCTAGCGGCGTCCCGAGCAGCACACGCCAATGTGCGCGTCCACAAACGCGTTGCGCGGGAGGTGCTTTGCATGCTGGCCGTGCCGGCGCTGCGGGGAACACCCGGCGAGCCGGCTCCTGGCAAGTGGGGTCGCCTTGTCGATACCTTGGCCAAGGCAAATAACTTTTTCTGCCTCACGGGCAACGCAGGCGCGATGGCGGTAGCGCGCGCCTCGCTACCCAGGTGCCCTGCCGAAAACGGGTTGCTCTGACCGTTTGCAGCAAAGCCGGTGCTCAACGATGCGGCATTGGTCGCTGTCATGGAAGTTGGGATGCAACAGCTCGCGCCTTTCATCGACAACGGCTCTGGCACCTGAGACGCTGGCCGGGGACTGCAGCAGCGACTTTCCGTCAATGTGTTGTCTGTTTGCATCTGATCATTACCATAGGCCAGGGCAACCGCGCGTCACCCAGCGGCAGCGGCAGCAACATTGCCTTTTGGTTCCAGACGACGTGCGAGGTTGGGTCTCGCCAAATCGGTCTGCCGGTTGGTGCTGATGCGCTGCATTCGCCAGGCCACGAAGTGACTGGTCGATAACCGACCTCGGGCACAACAGCTGAGCGCGGCGTTTCAGGCTGACCAGCGCTGTTGCAGACGGTTTCAGCGCACGCCCGTCGCCTGGAAGTTGGCGGGCGACCCCAACAAACAGACAGCCGACCGACCAAGGTCAGCTCCGCTCGACGGTGGGACCGGCTAACCTGCATTGCCGGCGCTGGACCACGGCCCAGTGCTACTGGCACTGGCACTGGCGCTGGCGCTGGCACTGGCACTGGCAAGGTGCATCAGCAGCCCATGAACACACTTTTGCTGAACGTGATTTTTGTCGCGGTCATCGGCGGTGCCCTTGCCACCCTGATCTCGCTGGCAGAGCCGCCGGATGGCGCTGGTGGTCGCTCCCCTGCTTCGCCTGACGCTACTGGGGATCGCGCTGACAATAGTAAGAAACGTTGGCAAGCAACGTTGGTAAGAAACGTTGGCAAGCAACGTTGGTAAGCAACGTTGGTAAGCAACGTTGGCAAGCAACGTCGACAAGAATCTGAGGCCATACATCTGCGGCGCGATCTCCACCAGGTGCATTGGCTCCCGCGCCATTCACGCGGGCCCGGAGCGAGGTGCGCAGCCGGGCACGGCGGTTGGCCGCGGGCGCTAAGCCGATGCCATCGGCCTGGACGACGCTGTCAAAAAGAGCGCGCCCGTGCGCGCTTTCAAGCCCGCAAGCCGCTGGGTGTGCGTTACCGAACGGAGCCGCTGGCAAGCGGCAGATAAGGTGGAGCCAACATCCCAATGGGGTGCGAAATCAACAGGAGCCACCATGACCAAAAGCAGTTTTCTCGGCGGTGAACCGGCAGCGCGGCGCGCACCGGGCAAAGACATCGATGCCCTGGGCCCCAGCGACAGCAGTGACAGCGGGAGCGATGTGCAAGGCGAACACAGCCTGCACAGCGAAGGCGAAGATGCTTACCAACCCGGCTCGCTGATCGTCAACACCAACAACGACAGCGATGCCTCTGGCACAGGCGAACGTGCCAGCGCAACCGGGCAGGACCTGCCCGATGGCGCCGACATCATGCCGGACCATCTCACGGGGCTGGCAGGCGATCTGGCCGACGACACCGATCAGGCACGCGCCGATGCCATCCTCGGCGAACTCGCTGCGGAGCCAACCGATCCGGTGGATGTGCCGCGCAAGGATTTTTAAAGCGGGGGTCGGCGCAGCGGCCATCAAGCAAACGCAACACCACATTGCCCAGTTCACCGGAGAGAACCATGGACATCACAACGCGCAGCGCTCGCATCACCGACCCGATTCCTTTCCATGCAGAACATGGGCGCATGCAAAACATTCCGATCGGACCCTGCCTGATAGAGGCTGTGGGAGGGCAACCATCGGTCGACATCATCTGGGGCGCACGGGGCGAAAACTGCGCAACACTGCCCATCGAAGAAATACAGGCCGCCCAGAGCCACGGGCATCTGGTCTTGCTGGACTGAGCAGGCGCAGAGCCACCTCTTAA
>Ga0209702_10009661_pt1 | contig 10656 bp, 5 predicted proteins | sample FRY01_FD_187210 | JGI IMG/M metagenome (GOLD analysis project Ga0209702, IMG submission 187210) | Freshwater microbial communities from Lake Fryxell liftoff mats and glacier meltwater in Antarctica - FRY-01 (SPAdes) (version 2) | ecosystem: Environmental > Aquatic > Freshwater > Ice > Glacier...
ACCTCGCACGGGTGGAAGCCTATCGCGACGCCCACGCAGGCTCTGGGCGGCCGAACCCGACCGTCATCTGGCTTCCCACGTTCTTTTCACGCGACATGGAAAACGAGCTCGGCGATTTGGTCGTGCTGGAACACATCCTCGATGGCGATACCACCAAGTATCTCGGGCATTTGCGTGTTGAAGACCAGCACACGACCCGCGCCGACCTGACGAGTATGCGGGCGCAGAAGGAAGCGCACGTGAAGCGCTGTCTATCCGAAGCCTACGGGCTGACAGTCGGCGGGAAGTCGACCATGTTGGACCCGTCACGCTCGGTGGACGAGCACATTCTGCCTCTGCTCGATGACCTCGAGATTCGTAGTGTGCTTGCGGGCAACATGAGTGACGGCCTGAAACAAATTGCTGATGCAATCTTATCAAAAAGGTATCCGCACCACCCTCGCTTCGATGGCCCGGTAAGCGCCAGCCGTCTGGAAAGAGTCCACGGGATTCTTGAGCGCCTCCTCGATCTTAGCGACCGGCGTATGAATGTGGACAAGCCCGAGCGCAGCGATTTGAAGGCCTATAGTGACCCCCTTGGCTTGACCGATACGGGGGACGTTGTGACGGTGCTTCGGGATCGTCCATTACACGAGCTCGAGCAGGCGCGGCAGCAAAAGGGCGTCGAGACGCCCACCGTGGGTGTGTTGCGGAAGTGGCTGGACCCAACGGGTAATCGGGGATTTCTGCGCGAAGTTGAAGACCTGTTTTTGCTGACGTGGTGCGCGTGGTCTGGTCGAACGTTGCTGCGCGACGGCAAATCCTTTGCAATTCCTCGCGTGGGACAGCTTCCTGATGATGTGGAAATGTTGCGGCCAGAGCTTCCCGCGCCGGCGAGCTGGGCTGAAGCGCTTGACCGCGCCGGGCATTTATTCGGGATCGCGCTACCTGGCAGGGCTTTGTCTGCGCGCAACCTCTCGACGTTCGTGGAAGCAGTTCATACGAAATGTTCAACGCTTCAGGCGTGCGCAAGCTATGCCAGCGGCTTGGAGCGGTGCGTAAAGGACTGGGCTGACGTCAACGATTCGGCTCGGTTAAAGACCGCGCAGGCCTCGGCGGAGTTGGTCAAGGCGCTGCAAGGGGCTCAGGGCGCCGCCATGGTGCGCGTTTTGGCGGAGTTCCCCGCACAGACGTCGATTACAGCGATGGGCCGCAATATGACGACGGCGGCAGCAGCCCAGAGGCAGCTGGACGAGGCCTCGCGCTGGATTGTGTTCGGACAGGTTAAAACCCTCCTCAATGACGAAGGCCGCGGCCACCGCGCTGAGTTGTTACTGGCAGACTTGAACACGCTATTGTCGACCGACGAGATCAACAAGATGCTCGCCGAGGGCTTGACGGACCTGACACGTAGAGCGCAGGACTTGTTTCGTGTGAGTACGCCGCCAGTGGTGGCGGCGGCGATACCAAAGATGCCTGGCTGGACCAAAGTCTTGGACAAGACCCTTCACCTGGAGGACACGGCTAAGGTGGCGGAGTCGCTTCGGGCCCTCGCAGCCGAGATTGAAAAGGTCACCGCGGGGCCTGGCGAGATGCGTGTCGACGTGGCGGTGACGGTAACGCGACGGGAGCCAACGCAATGATCGACGCGCCGTTCCTGACAGTTGCCGAGGTGCGCCAAGAGGTCGAGCGAATCTTCCGAAGGGAGCACCGGTCACACCTCGTCGTGCTGTTTGGGCGCGGCGATGCCAGCGAGTTCGACCTGACCGGACACCGTTGGCGCATCATCCCGACTCGGTGCGAGCTCGACTTGCGCGAGCGCCTGCCGCGGCCGGAAGACAAAAGTCCGGCGAAAAACGTGTACTTGGTCGACTGGGCCGTCGATATCCTGCCATTGGACGTGACCTGTCGACTTGCTGGGGGGCGCCTCTATCACGTGGCGCGCGACGCTCGTCTGGCGGCGCTCTTTGGGGCGCGTCAGGTCGAATCGAAACTGGCTGGCAGTGCGCTTGCGAAGGTCTATTTGTCGGGCGCTTTGCCGCAGCCTGCCAAAATCCAAGGGTTACAGCTAACGCACCGCGCCGCTTGGACGAGTCTGCTCCAGGCAAAGTTTCGGTTGCCCGAGGCCGCATTGGCATCGGTCGGTGCCCTTTTGGCGTGGGCCGCAGGGAATGAGCTTGGGCCTTCCTTCGTGCGCCAGGCGGACGAGGACGACCTGTGGCGGGCGGTTCGGCGAGACCTAGGGATCTGGATCCGCGAGAGCGCCGGTGAGGCCGCAGGAGTCGTCTGGAAGGTTTGGGAGCTTGGGTCGGCTCCCCGTCTGCTGGAGATTCTTCCATTGCTGGCTGCAGCGCGCGAGTCTGGGGACGTGTTCTTGGAAGGCCAGCTTGCGGGCCAGCTTTCTGCTTGGATTCCAGGGCTTGCGAGTGAAGTGCGGCGAGTCGAGTCGGCCCTCACGGACCCGACGACCCTTGAAGCGGCGTTTCCTTCCGAGAGTAAAGCGTTGCTCGCGATGCTTGGGAGAAGTCAGGCCTTGGCACAAAGCGCCGGGCTTGGGGGCTTGACGCTTTCCAGCCCGCGTCTTCCCGGCGGACACGAGGCGCGTGAAGGGGCGCTTGCCATTGCAGTGGCAGCATTTGTGGCGAATCCCACTGCCGATGGCGCCACGGCAGTTGCGACGGCGCACGCAGACCTTGAAGCCCACATACTAGACACCCATCAACGTGACGAGACCCACCGGGAGTCGCGTCTGAATCTCGTGCGTCTCGCCCTTTGGCTTGCGCGCCGCCAAGTCAGCGCGCCCGCTGGAACGGCTTGGCAGCCGGCGGTCGATCTCGCCCGACTCTATGCCGAGGAAGGTGGCTACGTGGAGTGGGCGCGGCAGCAGCTGCGCGGTCTAAGAAACGCCGACCAGAGGCTTCTTGCAGCCGCACGCAGTCTCGAAGCGCTCGCATCGCAGAAGCAACAGGATGACCACAAATCATTTGCGATAGCTTATGTGAAGTGGGTTGATGCGGGCAAACCATCGGCCGCGGCGGTGCCAATCGAGAGTCTGAGCAAGCAGGTAATTGCCCCGTTCCTCAAGGGCGGCGACCGGCGACGTTTGCTAGTCATCCTAATGGACGGGATGAGCCAGGCGGCGGCTGTGCAGGTCCTTACCCGGTTAAAGCGCGTGCGACGCTGGGGCCCGATCGCGTGGCGGCCCGCGGGTTGGCATGGCGTGTTGCCGCTGGCGCCTGTCCTTGCTGTAGCACCGACCTTGACCGAGGTAAGCCGTGGGGCGTTTTTCGCCGGCAAAGCGGATTCGCGATTTGGGAACGAAAGCACAGACAAAGACCCGACCCGGTGGAAAGCGAACCACGCAATCAGGGAGTGGGTTGGTGAAGATGCGCCGCCCCTATTCGTGCGCCGCGATATTTTAAGCGGACACGACCTTTCAAAAGATATCCGGGACGCAATCGAGGGCGATTGTCGGGCCGTCGCCGTGGTTGTGAATGCTATCGACGAAGACCTCAGCAGCAGCGTTCAGGTCGCGAAGGACTACAGTCTATCGCCCGTGCTGCCCCTTGAGGCGCTACTAACCGCGGCGGAGGGTGGCGAGCGTGTCGTGTTGCTTGTGGCGGACCACGGCCACATTCTTGGGGACGGAACGCGCTCACTCGGCGGACGGATGAATAACCAACGGCCCGGCGGCGCGCGATGGCGTGCCCTGAAGGACGGTGAGACACCCGAAGCGGAAGAGGTTTTGCTGCCGAAAAACGCATGGGTTCCGTCCGGCTGGGACCGAATCGCGGTGCTTTGGGACCCGAACGTCGTGAATCGATCGGCAAAATACGGCGAGCATGGCGGGCTGTCCCTTGCGGAAGCGGTCTCTCCGGCCGTTCTTATCGCCCCAGACTACTTCGAGAATGCGTTTCCCAACGATTCGGACCTTTCGGTGAGGCCCTGGCCGATGCCAGACTGGTGGACGATGCGAGCTCGCGCGCCACAGGCGAAGGTGCAACCTCTACCGCCGGTGAAGCTGGATCGTCCGGTGCAGGCTTCCCTCTTCGCTTCGAAATTGCCGCCACCGCCACAGCCACAACCAGTTGAGGCAAGTGAGCCGCGTCTTGTGGCGGCGCTACGGAGCTCCAGCATCTTTCAAGGCCGGATATCCGACTTGGCTACAGCCGGGGTGGAGCGCGTGCTTTCTTGGGTGACCATACTGGCTCAAGCAGGGGACTCGGCATCCGCTGCTGACTTCGCAGCATTGGCTGGGGTAAAACTCCATCAGGTGGCTGGCATCGTCACTCATATGAGCGTTCTAAATGCGGATGGATTCTCGATGGTAGAGTTCGACCACACCTCACGACGTGTGGTACTCCATCGATCTCGGTTGATGCAGCACTATGGGATTAAGCTATGAGCGCCCCGAGTATCCTCCTCAGAAACGACGTCATCGAAGCGCTTCGACGAGGGACGGTGCCAAGGCGTGGCCTGGACCTTTTCGCAGTCGGAACTGACCGTCTGGAATTGGCCCTCGGCGAAGAGCTGGACCGTTGTGCGGCAGGGGGTTCCGTATTCAAAGCACTTCGGGGCGACTTCGGTTGCGGCAAGAGCTTCACCGCGCGATGGTATCAACAGCAAGCAATGCTTCGCGGGTTTGCAGTCGCAGAAGTTCAAGTCTCGGAAAATGATACGCCTTTGCACCGTCTGGAAACCGTCTATCGCCGGGCGATGGAGAGCCTGCGGACAGCAGAATGGGACACAGGCGCGTTTCGTGCGTTGATTTCCCAATGGATTATGGGCCTTGAGGACGAGGTCTCTCGGCAACTACCGGACCCCGACGACTTGGATGCGCTTGGGCGCGGCGTAGGCGACCTGATGGAGGCCCGCCTAGCCGAGGTCAGCGCCATACAGCCCCAATACGCGGCCGTCTTACGCGCCTATCACGCGGCCCAACTGCGCGATGACCATGCCGTCGCCGAAGGGCTCATCGCCTGGCTAATGGGGCAGCCCAATGTGTCTGCGGACATCAAACGAAAAGCGGGGATTAAGGGCGATGTCGACCACACGGGCGCCCTCGGCTTTTTCCGTGGCTTACTCGCGGTGCTGCAGCAGTGCGGTCGTCCGGGGCTAATGCTGGTGTTGGACGAGGTCGAGACAATCCAACGCGTACGGTCGGATATTCGCGACAAGAGCCTGGAAGCGCTTCGTAAGCTCATCGACGACCTCTATGGGGGGCGGTTTCACGGGTTCTATGTGCTGATTACCGGGACGCCCGCGTTTTTTGATGGCGCTAATGGTGTCCGGCGCCTGCCGCCTCTGGCACAGCGGTTACATGTCGATTTTTCGGGGGACCCTCGCTGGGACAACCCCCGGGACGTCCAAGTGCGCTTGCACCCATTCACGTTCGAACGCTTAGTCGAAGTCGGGCGGAGGGTCCGAGACCTATACCCGGCCAAAGAGCCAGAGCGGATGATAGCGCGTGTTGGGGATGCGGTGCTTCGTGGGTTGGCGACGACTGTCGCGGGGAAACTTGGCGGCAAGGTTGGCGTGGCGCCGCGGATCTATCTGCGAAAGCTAGTCGCGGGGCTTTTGGACCGGGTGGACCTATATCCCGACTTTGAACCCGAGCGAGACTTTGAGCTGTCCCTTCAAACAGAAGAGCTGACCGTTGAAGAGCGGGCTATCGCCGGTGGCAGCTCGCCTGATGACTTCGACCTAGAAGAGTAGCGCGGATGAAGGACGCTTTCGATCGACTGACCTCCGCACTTCAGTATCAAATCGCGAACGAGCTTGGCTGGCCGGCACTGCGTCCGGTGCAAGAGCAGTCCACGCACGCGATTCTCGACGGCAAGAACTGCGTTATCCTGGCGCCGACGGCCGGCGGAAAGACCGAAGCGGCGCTTTTTCCATTGCTTTCGCTCATGCACGACGAAGGCCGAGAGCCCGTGTCGGTCATCTACGTCGCCCCCATCCGCGCCCTCCTGAATAACCAAGAAAGCAGGCTTCGTGCGTTAACCGGCCTTATAGGCCGTAGTGCGGGCAAGTGGCATGGGGATGTCGGGCAGGCCGCTAGAAAAAGGATGAGGCGGGACCGCCCGGATATTCTAGCAATTACGCCCGAGTCGCTTGAGGCGATGTTTCTAAGTACAAGTGCTCCGCCCTCTCTCATGTTGGGAAATGTACGTGCAATCGTCATCGACGAGGTCCACTCCTTTGCGGCCGACGACCGCGGTTCCCACCTTGTGTCGCTTATCGAACGAATCACGCGTCTCTCGAAGCACGACATCCAACGGATTGGTCTCTCCGCGACCGTCGGCGATCCAGACGACATTGTTGCCTGGCTAAGTGGCAGCTCAAAGCGTCCGACCGTGGTCGTGGACCCCGGGACGGCGCGTGGACAATCAAAACTGATGATTGACCACGTCCTGAGTATGCCGAATGCGGCGCTCCTTACCGAGAGGCTATATCCCGGCACGCGTCGACTTGTCTTCGTCGACAGCCGTCGAGGTGTTGAGCAACTTGGACACGAGCTGGCGCTGCGGGGCGTCGACGTCTACCTCTCGCATTCGTCGTTGGCCCTCTCCGCGCGTGCATCCGCGGAGGCAGCCTTCACGGAGGGCACAAACTGCGTGATTGTCGCGACCAGCGCTCTGGAGCTTGGGCTCGACGTCGGCGATTTGGACCACGTGATTCAAATCGACGCGCCGTCCAAAGTATCGTCGTTCCTGCAACGTATGGGTCGCACGGGTCGCCGTTCGGGGACAACCGCGAATTGTACGTTTCTGTGCCTCGAGGAAGAGCATGTGCTGCGTGCAGCCTCGCTATTGGAACTCAATGCGCAAGGCTTTGTGGAATCCGCGAATGCTTCGCGTTGGGCGCCGCATGTACTTGCACAACAACTTATCGCGCTGGCGATGCAGCATCGAGGCGTACCCACGCTAGATTGGTGGACATGCGTCGAAGGATGTTCAGCATTTGCCGAGATCTCTTTTGAAACGCGAAAGTCGATTGAACAGCACATGCTTCAGGAGAATATTCTCATTGAGGTCGACTACCGCCTCGTGCTTGGGGAACGAGGTCAACGCCTTTATGGGGCCAAGAACTTCCTGGAGCTCTACGCGGTGTTTTCGACACCAAGCGCCTTCCGCGTGCTGCATGGTGCGAATGAGATTGGGACGGTCGATGCGTTTTTCCTTCAGGACGAGGACCGCCGCAGTGCAGCATTTGTCCTCGCGGGACGGCCCTGGTTTATCCTGAACGTGAACTGGAAGGCCGCCACCTGCGAGGTAGAGCCGGCCGATAACGGCGTTCTTCCCAAGTGGTACGGTCGACCTATACTCCTCTCGTACGCGCTCTGTCAGGCTATGCGCGACCTTCTGGTGGGCGAGGTGTCTCGCCCTTGGTGGTCGAAACGAGCGGCGGCGGTGATTGCGCAACTACGCGAGGAATTTACCTTCCTAGGGGCTGACCCGTCGCCACTAGTCCGCGGAAGCGATGGCGTGGTCAAGTGGTGGACCTTTGCCGGTGGCCGCGGAAACCGGCTTTTGACCTCAGCATTGCGCGCGAAGTTGGGCGAAAAGATTAGCTCTAACAACGAAGCCATCCGTTTTTCGGATGAAGCGGCCGAAAGCGATGTCGCCATCCGGCAAGCCATCCGGGAGTTGGCCATCGGGGCTCCGCTCACGTGGGAGGATGCGGCCAAATGGACCGAGGTCAGCGCAAGCGGCCGTGTCTCGAAGTTCCAGCCGTGTCTGCCCGAGGATGTCGAGCGAGAGCTAGTGGCGCGGGATTCGATGGACCTGGGCGACGCGCTGACTGCTTTGAAAGTTTGGCGTACAACAATAACAGAGAAAACAATGAACTGAAGGTCAAAAGCCTGCTTGACGCCCCCCTTTTTGGGGGCGTCATCGTGGATTCGAGGCCTGACAACCTAACGTCCCAGGCTGGCCTGAATGAAAATGTTTGGCGGCTCGATACGGATCGCCGTCAAGCGTGATGAGCTCGGCGTCATAGTAGATGGGCCACAACGAGCCCGACCCCGGGCTAGAACCTACTCCCCCGCAGGCGCCTTATAAGGCATGGCCCCCAGGTAGTCCTTCTTGCCCACGTCGACGCCGTTGTGGCGCAAGATGGCGTAGGCCGTGGCCACGTGGAAGTAGAAGTTCGGCATCATGTGCTGCAGCGCAAACTCCTGCCCGCTCAAAGTCTTGCCGGCCCAGCGTGGCTGCGACACGAGGCGCTCGGAGGCGTCCGCGAAGTCGGCGGCGGTGTAGGTCTCGAGATTGGCAATCGTCTTTGCGATCCGGGCCTTGGCCTCGTCCAGCGTCTTCTCCGTGTCCTCGAAGCTGGGCGCCTCTTTCCCTGTGAGCCGCGAGGCCCCGATCTTCGCGGTGTCGCACGCGATCTGGATCTGGACCATCAACGGCAACTGGTCAGGCGCCAGCCGTGAGGTCAGCAGGACCGCGCTGTCGAACTTCTTCGTTTCGGCGAACGCGGCTGCCTTGTCGAGGCAGGCGCTAAGGTTGTTCAGCATCTTGGAGAACTGGAGGATGGTGATCTCGTACAACATGGGCGTCTCGCGTTCTGGGGCCGGGGTCGGCCGGTTGGGCTCGTGGGTCGCAGAGCGCGACGTCGATCGCGCGCTCGGGATTGCTGTTTACTAGCGCCTGTCGAGACGAAGCACCAGCCCCAGCGGTCTCAGGCCTAGCCATCGGCAGCGGGGAGATCGAAGGGCTCATCCGCGGCGCGCTAGGCCCTCTGTTCTGTTCGCGCGCAATGCGGTCGCGTGGCTTCGCGCAAGGGCTTGCATGGCTCCACTTCGTGTCGACCCTCCGAGACTTGCGCTCCACGTTCGGAGAGCTGCGGGGGGGACGTCCAAATGAGCGCGCTGGAGGATGAAACGCTACCTGAAATGCCGCCGGCCTGGGTGTTGGCTGGGGGACGCGCCGAACGTGCGAGGCGACTCGGCCAGATCCTTGGGCGCCCAACGCCCCACGCGAAGGCGCTTGCAGATGCGATTCGCAACGTCGCGCGGCGTCACTTTGACCTGCAAGTGATGCCTCTCGTGGCAAGCCACTGGCCAGCGGTCCTCGGCACGCCCTTTATGGACAAGCTGCGCATCGGGGCCTGCGATCTCTATGCAGTTGCACCTTATACTGCGCTCTTCTGCGGGCAGCAGCCCCCGCGCGCGGTTAGAGCCTTCATCGGGCTGGGCGACCTCCTGCCGCTGACAGACGCCGCGTTTTCGCGCCTAGCCGGCATCCTCATGATGGGCCTCGGGCGCGCCGCACTACAGCGCACCCACCGGCAGATTGCGACCGTCGCGGCCTTCATCGTCGTCGTCGACCACGTCTTGGACCACTGCATGACCGAACCACCCGCTGCGCGGGGTAGGCACCTTGCGGCCATCATCCGCGGCGACGCCACCCCCGAGTCGGACGCCCTTCGCCTTGTCGCGGCTTTGTCCCGGGCCATGTCGGCCGACCTCGGTCCCGGGCAGGCGCCTGTCTTCGCGGCCGCCATGGAAAAGGTCTTCGCGTGGCTTGACGCCGAGGTTCGCGCCCTCTCAGGCCTCCCCGACCCGGGTGGCGAGGGGCATCGCCGGGCCGGCGTCGAGGGCACTATCGCCGGGCTGCTCTTTCCCATTGGCGACCGCGCCGGACCGGCGGCCCACGCGTGGATGAACGAGGTGTCGATGTTCGTGCAGATGGTCGACGACGTCCTTGATATTGAAAGAGATATCTTTGACGGGCGGCCGACGCCGGCGACGGCCGGGCGTTGGACCCTAGACGCGGTCGAGGCCGCCTGGCACCGCACCCGCGGCGGCCTTGATGCCCTCGTCCGCGTGAGCGCGCCTGGGCTTCGAGCCTTTCCGGGGCGCATGGTCGCTGTGTATGACCTCATGATGGTCGAACTTGTCGCGGCGATGATCGCGCGGCCTGGCGATGGCCTCGACGAGGCGTCGGCCCCTCAAGGGGGTGCACCATGTTGACGGATCTGGCACGAGTCATCGTCGTGATGGGTAAGGGCGGGGTCGGCAAGACGACCATCGCGGCCGCCCTCGCCACGCTCGCGGCCGCGGACGGACCCGCGGTCCTCGTCGAGTTTGGCGACGGCGAATCGGGCCTTCGCGCGCTCGCTGGCGTCCGCACCGTCGAACACATCACGATCCGCCCGGACGAGGCTATCGCCCGCGGAAGTAGAGGGCTCTTCGGCTCGGGGCTGCTGGCGCGCATGGCCCTCGACAACTTCGCGATGCGACCGCTCCTACGCGCCGCGCCCGCGATCCGCGAGCTCGCGATGCTGGAATCGGTAAGGCAGATCACTGCCGAGCGCCCCGACGCACGCGTCATCGTTGACATGCCCGCGACGGGTCACGGCGTCGCGTGGCTTCGGACGGCGGGTCAGGGTAAGGCGTTTCTCGGTTCCGGCCCCCTCTTTGACCTGTGCGACCGCGTCTCGCGCGAGCTGGTCGCGCCCGGGCGGATCTCGCCCGTCATTGTGACCCTGCCCGAGCGCCTCGTGCTTCAGGAGACCCTAGAGCTGTCCCACGCCCTTGCCCACGACCCCGGGGTGGCGGCGGCGGCCATCGTCGTCAACCGCATGCCGATGACGATCTCACCAACGATCCTCGCCGCAGCGCGTCTTCAGGCCGCCTCATCCCCCGCCGCCGCGCGCCTCCATGCCCTC